>Ga0180429_10002411_pt1 | contig 15421 bp, 15 predicted proteins | sample SS_ome_FD_132428 | JGI IMG/M metagenome (GOLD analysis project Ga0180429, IMG submission 132428) | Hypersaline lake sediment archaeal communities from the Salton Sea, California, USA - SS_1_S_1 metaG | ecosystem: Environmental > Aquatic > Non-marine Saline and Alkaline > Hypersaline > Sediment ...
CCGCGCCGCAGGAGGAGCCGCATGCCCGACGCCCGCGCCCGCATCGATGCCGACGCCACCGCCGCGCTGGTCGCCTGGTCGCGCGCGGGGGACGACGCCGACGCCGACGCCTTCGCCCGCGCGCGGCGGAGGGCCACGAGGCTCGGGGCGCACGTCCGTCGCGGTGTCACGGGCGCCGTCGTCGAGATCGGCTTCTGGGCCCCGGCACTGCAGTGCCGGGCCCCTGACCTGGAGGCCCGGCGGGTGCCCGACGACCGCGTCTGCCTGGAGCTGTACCTGCCGCCTACGGGCGTCGATCCCGCACGACCCCCGGAGGTGGCCCGCTTCGTGCGTCAACGCCTGCCCCTCGTGCGTCACGGCGCCTACCTGTGGGCGGCCGTGCGCGGCTTGCCGGTCGGCACCCGCGAGCGCCTCGGCGCGCTGTACGCCCTGGCGCACGCGGACGAGCACGGCGCCTGGCGGCAGCTGCCCGACCCGCTGGCCGCATCGATGCCGTTCGGCGCCTTCGCCCCCTCGGAGGTCGTCGACCTCGCTGCCTTCCACGAGGGCCGGGCGGACGCGGGCTTCTTCCGCCACCACGCGGCGGGGGGTGGCGGCGACGGACCGAGGCGCTTCGGGCCGCCGGTCAACGTCCTGCAGCTGCACGTGCCGACCGCCACCAGCGGCGGCACGCTCGCCAGCCTGACGCGCGCGCTGCGGCGGCTCGCCGCGAAGGTCGCCGCGGGCGAGCCGCTGACGCCGTTCGAGCGCTGTCTGAGCGAGTACGACGCCATCCAGCCGCTGCCGATCGAGCCGACGATCGAGCGTGAGCGGGGGCCGTGGCCGTGGTCGCCGGCGCCCGTCGATCCGGCGATGGACGTCGACGCCGCAACGGAGGTCGAGGTCCGGCTGCGTCGGCCCGACGTCAGCGACTGGGGCTACGACGTCGCCTTCGCCGGCATGGCTGCGACGAACCCCGCGCTGCTCGAGGGCGGCCGGCCCGGCGAGGCGATCGAACTCGCGGAGGCGCTCCACGGCTTCCCGGGTCGGCCCATGATGTTGATCCTCGATCTGGTGTACGGCCACGCCGACGACCAGTCGCTCGCCATCCTCGACCCGGTGTTCTTCCGCGGCCCCAACATGTACGGGCAGGACGTGAACCAGCAGCACCCGGGGGTGCGCGCGCTCATGCTCGAGATGCAACGCCGGCGGGTGAACCTCGGCGCCGACGGCATTCGGGTCGACGGCGCGCAGGACCTGAAGACCTACGACCCGGTCACGGGCGAGCTGGCGCACGACGACGACTACCTCGTGGCGATGGGCGAGTTGGTGCAGGAGGCGGCGGGCGTGCACTACCGGCCCTGGTGCATCTTCGAGGACGGCCGCCCGTGGCCGCGCGAGGACTGGCCGACCGCCAGCCGCTACCGCGAGGTCACCGAACGGCAACCGCACGTCTTCCAGTGGGGCCCGCTCACGTTCGCGCACAACACCCCCGCGCTCGAGGGCTTCTGGTGGGACCGCTGGTGGCGCGTCGAGCAGATCCTGCAGGTCGGCGACCGCTGGATCAGCGGCTGCGCCAACCACGACACCGTGCGGCGCGGAACGCAACTCGACCCGGACGGCCCCATCAACCGCCGGCTCGGCGCCACGCTGCCCGAGGTGCTGCGCCGCGCCTACGACCACCCGGCGGGCCAGCTGCTCACCTACGTCGCCTTCCCCGGCGTGCCGATGGACTTCCTCAACGCCGTGGCGCGCGCGCCCTGGGGGTTCGTGCGCGACACCGACGACCGCTACGCGGTCAAGGTGGCGGCCGAGGAGGCCGGCTTCCTGGACTGGCAGGTCGACGAGGCTGGCTTCGCGGATCCCGGCGCCTTCACGAAGCTGAAGGCGCTTGGCTTCACCGAGCTTGCGCCGCTGCGGCGCGCCTTCCGGGCGCTCGAGGCCGAGGTGCGCGCCGGCTCGGACACGGTGACCGCCGCCAAGCGCGTCGCCCCGCTGCTGCCCGCGGGCCTGGGGCGGCCCCCTGGTGTCGAGGGCCTGAAGCGCCTTGCCCGCGCCTTCATGGCCGACGCCGCCGCCTGGTGCAACGTCGGGCGCCACGCCGACCGGATCGACGCGGCGCAGGCCGAGTTCGGCGCCCGCCTGCGGGCGCTGCGGCGGGCGCGGCCGTGGCTGATGGCGGCGCTCGGCGACGGCGAGCACTGCCGCGCGGAGCGGCGCGACGGGGCCACCCTCGTCGACGCGCTGCGGCTGTCGCTCGATGGCCGCGAGGCGCTGTGGTTGGTCGCCAACCTGGAGGGGGAGACCGTCGACGTCCCGCTGGCACCGGCGCCGCTGGCGGGTGACTGGGCGCCGTTGCTGGTGTCGTTGGGGGCCCAGGTCGGCTCCGGCGTCGTGCGCCTGCCCGACGGCGAGGGGCTGGTGCTGCGGGCCGGGTGAGCGGCCGCGGTCGGGCGCCGCGGCCGGTGCGGCGGGTGCGACCGATCAGGCGGGCAGCGTGACCCCCTCGAGGTCGCGCGCCGTCGTCGTCAGCACCTCGGGCGGTTCGCCCACGACGACCGTGTCGTCGACGCGGAAGCCGCCGACGCCCCACAGGTAGATGCCGGGCTCGATCGTGTAGACCTCGCCCGCGCGCAGTGGCCGCTCGTTGAACGCCATGTCGGCGGGCAGATCGTGGCCACGCAGGCCGATGCCGTGGCCGGCGCGATGATGGACGCGGTCGTGGAAGCCGTGACGCTCGATGACGGCCAACGCCGCGCGGTCGATGCCGGCGATCGGCGCACCGGGCACGCACGCGGCCACCGCGGCCGCCTGTGCCTCGCGGATGCAGGTGTAGGCGGCGGCCTGCTCGGCCGACGGCTCGCCGACGAACAGCGTGCGCTCGTTCTCGACGAAGTAGCCGCCGAGCGAGGTGATGATGATGTTGACGATGCCGTGGCCGCGCTCGATGCGCGCGTCCGAGCCGGCGCCGGTGCCGTGCGGTGCCGCCGACGCGGGGCCGGTGAGGCTGAAGGCGCGGGCGGAGACGTCGCTCGCGGGGAAGCGGCGGGCCCCCTCGACGCGCATGCGGCGCACGGTCTCGGCGTCGACCTCGGCGATCAGCCTGCCTGGGCGGGCGAGTTCGAAGAAGGCCTCCTGCCCGAAATCGGTCAGCGACGCCGCGCCGCGCATGAGGGCGAGTTCCTCGGGCGATTTCACCGCGCGGGCGTCGACGAGCGGCGAGGGGTCGACCGTGACCTGCACGCCCGGCACGGCCACGGCGACTTCGCTCAGGTACGCGGGCAGCGCGTCGCTGGCCACGTGGGCGGCCGCCGGCACGCCGATGGCGGCCAGGCGCTCGCCGACCAGGGTTCCCCAGTCGATCCGGGAGCGCCCGCCGGGCGCGGGCCGCTCGACGTAGAAGGCGACGTCGTCGACGACCAGCGTGCCGCGCTCGCGCGCCATGCGCACGCCGTGGACCGACAACTCGTGCAGCACGAGCGCGCAGTCGCCGCGGCGGGGGACGAGCAGCGCGATGGGCCGCTCCCACGGCTCGACGTCGGGCTTCCAGCCGCTGAGGTAGGCGGCGTTCTCGACGCCGGTGACGAGGTAGGCGTCGAAGCCGTGGTCGTCGAGCCAAGCCTGCAGGGCCGCGAGGCGGTCGCGGGTGAGGGCAGCTGGGATCCGAAACGGGGATGGGGTCACGGGGGCCTCCTGCGCGAGGCTACCGCGTGACCCGCCGGGAAGACGGCGGCCAGGTGGCGCGCCGACACGCGGGGCCCCGCAGGTGGGGATGCGGGCTCCCCACGTCGGCCCTTACCTTCGGCACGTGCGGGCGGATCGCCCAAACCCCTCGTGCAGGCGCCCCTGGCTGCGGGCGCCGGGAAGGAACGACATGACCCACGGACAGATCGCGACCACCTTGGCGCTTGCCGCCGGTTTCCTGGGGGTCCTTGCCGTAGGCTTCTTCACCGGGTTCGCGAACACGTGGCCGGTCATCGTGTTCGTCTTGGGAGGGGCCTTCCTCCTCGGGCGGACCTGAGCGTCGGGCGGGCATCGTGGGTGGCCCGATCCCCCCTCAGGTCTGCGTCCGCACCCGCTTGCCGCCCTCCTTGCGCCGCGACTTGAACACCAGCCGGAAGGGCACCTCGGCGAAGCCGAGGTCCTCGCGGATGCGGTTGATGAGGAACTGCTCGTAGGAGCGGGTGACGTACTTCTCGCTGTTGACGCTCATGTGGAACACCGGCGGGGCGGTCTCCACCTGGCTGGCGTAGTAGATGCGCAGCGGCCGGCCCTGGAAGTTGGGCGGCGGCTGCCTCGTCGTCCAGACCTCGATCCAGGCGTTGAGCTCGGCCGTGCCGACGCGCCGGCGGGCGGTCTCGTAGACGCGCACCGCGGTCGCCAGCAACTCGTGCAGGCCGAAGTCGGTGAGGGCCGAGGTGTAGACGCGCGGGGCGAAGTCGAGGTGTGGCAGGGTCTCGTCGATCAGTTTCCGGCGCGGCGCGAGTTCGGCGTCCTCGACGAGGTCCCACTTGTTGATCGCCAGGACGGTCGGGATACCGCGTTCCAAGGCCAGGTTGGCGAGGCCCATCTCGTGGTCGCCCATTTCGAAGGGGTCGACGACCAGCACGGCGACGTCGGCGCGGCGCAGGGCCTCCTCGCTGCGGATGGTCATCCAGCGCTCGAGGTCGCGCGTCGGCTTGCGGCGGATGCCGGCGGTGTCGACGAGCACGAAGGGGCGGCCGCCGAACTCGAAGGCGACGTCCACGCTGTCGCGGGTGGTGCCGGGCACGTCCGCCACGATGACGCGCTCCTCGCCCAGCAGCGTGTTGACGATGCTCGACTTGCCGACGTTCGGTCGGCCGACGACCGCGATGCGGATGGGCGCCTCCTCCGCGAGGTCGTCCTCCTCGGGCTCGGGCGGCAGCGCCTCCTCGAGGGCGCCGAGCAGCTCCCAGGTGCCGCGCGCGTGCGCGGCGCTGGTGGGGTGGACCTCGCCGAAGCCGAGCGCGTACGCCTCGAACATCGGCGCCTGCTCCTCGTGTCGAGGATCGTCGAGTTTGGTGGGTACCAGCCACACCGGCTTGCCCAGCGTGCGCAGCCAGGCGGCGATCTCCTCGTCAGCCGACAGCACGCCCTCGCGGCCGTCGACGCAGAACAGCACGAGGTCGACGCCGTGCAGCGCGCGCCCGACCTTGTCCTTGATGTCGCGCTCCCAGCGGTCGCCCGACCACAGGCCGCCGGTGTCGAGCAGCGTGATCTCGCGGCCGGAGTCGAGCGTGGCGGTGCCCTCCTTGACGTCGCGGGTGACGCCGGGATGGTCATCGACGAGCGCCTCGCGGCGGCCGACGAGGCGGTTGAAGAGGCTGGACTTCCCGACGTTCGGGCGGCCGACGAGCGCCACCCTAGCCAAGGCGCCGCCCCGGGCCGACGCGCGCGCCGTTGGCCCACGCCCGCGCGTCCATGCGTGGCTTGCCGGCCGGTTGCACCTCGGTGAGGCACACGGCGCCCTCACCGCAGGCGACCCGCAGGGCGCCCGCGTCGACGGCGAGGACGGTGCCGGGGGCTGCGTCGGCCGCGCCCGCCGTGTCGCGCGCGAGCTCCAGGCCGTGAACCTTGAGGACGGCGGCCTCGTCGTCCGCACCGGCGCGGCACCAGCTGCCGGGCCAGCCCGCCACGCCACGGTGGCGGTCGAACGCGCTGCGCGCGGGATCGGCCCAACGGATGCGACCGTCGTCCTTGGTCAGGCGCGGGGCCAGCGTGGCCTCGGCGTCGTCTTGCGGCACGCTCGGCAGCGTGCCGTCCGCCAGCTGGTCGAGCGCCTCCAGCAGGGCGTCGGCGCCCAGGATCGCGAGGGCATCCAGCAGCGTGCGGGCGTCGTCGTCCGACGCGATGGGGAGCTCGCGCACGAGGCGCACGGGCCCGGTGTCGAGGCCCGCCTCGGTCTGCATGATGCTGATGCCGGTGACCTCGTCGCCAGCGATGAGCGCGTGCTGCACGGGCGCCGCGCCGCGCCAGCGCGGCAGTAGGCTGGCGTGCACGTTGAGGAAGCCCTCCCGCGGGACCTCGAGCAGCGAAGCGGGGAGGATCTGCCCGTACGCCGCGGTGACCGCGACGTCGGGGTCGAGCTCGGCGAGGCGCACGGCGAACGCGGCGTCGCGCCGCAGGCGATCGGGCTGGGCGAGCGGCAGGCCGAGTTCGCGGGCGCGGGCCGCCACGGGCGGCGACGTCACGGTCCGGCCGCGCCCGACCGGGCGGTCGGGCTGGGCGACGACGAGGACGACGTCGTGGTGGGCGTGCAGCGCGGCGAGCGTCGGCAGCGCGAACGTCGGGGTGCCGAAGAGCGCGATGCGCAGGCGGTCGCGGCTCACAGCTTCGGCCGGCGCGCGGATCGCGGGCGCCGCGTCGGCTGCGCGGGCCGCGGGGACCACGGCTGCGGCGGCAGCCCGGCGGCCCGCAGCTCCTTGAGGTGCGCGCGGGCGTCGCGTTGCATCTGTGCCAGGTCGGCTCGGTGCGCCTCCATGACCTCCGCGCGCACGTCGCGCGCGAGGCGGTCGAGGAAGAGCACCCCGTCGAGGTGGTCGATCTCGTGCTGGACGGCCTTCGCGTGCAGCCCTGCCGCGGGTTCCTCGTGCCAGGCACCGTCCAGGTCCTGATAGCGCAGCGTGAGCTCGGCGGCCCGCTCGACGTCGGCGTAGACCCCGGGGATCGACAGGCACCCCTCGACGTCGACGCGGCTGCCCGCGTGCTCGACGAGCTGCGGGTTGACGACCAGGCGAACCGCGGCGCGCTCGGCCTCGGCGTCGTGCTCCTCGGCGGGGTCGAGGACGCCGGCGTAGGCGCCGGCGAGCGCGAACACCCGCAGCGGGACCCCCACCTGCGGCGCCGCCAGGCCGGCGCCCTCGGCCGCCAGCATCGTCTCGGCCAGCGTCGCGCCCAGGCGCCGGAACTCGGCGTCGAAGTGCGTCACCGTTTGCGCGCGTCGGCGCAGCACGGCGTCACCGTAGAGGCGGATGGGGAAGGTGGACAAATGAAGACTCCTGCGGACGTCACTCGGTGGAGTTCGTCGGCGCCGTGTAATCGAGGTCGACGGTCGGGCTCTCGACCGCGACCACGTCGGCGGGGAGCCGAGGGCGCAACGCGGCAGTATAGCGCCCGCTCGCGAGGTCGCCCGTCGGCAGCTCGACGTCGGCCACCACGCCGTCGAGCGAGGCCACAGAGCTGCGCGGTCCGACGACCGTGATCTCGCTCGGTGCGCCGATCGGTTCCGACCAGGGGACGTCGGGCGGTGGCGCGACCCGCAGGGGGAGCGTGCGTTCGATGAAGACCGGCTCGAGGTCCCAGCCGAGGACGAAGCTCCGTGGCTCGATGGCCACCTCCGGCAGCGGTCGGCCGGTCGCGTCCACCGCGAAGCCCGTGCCCGACGTCGCGGTGGCGCCCAGGGTGTCGCCGACGGGCAGCGGGACGACGACGGCGACGACCCGCGCGACGACGGCGGCCCGGCCCCGCACCTGCGCCTGGGCCGGGGTGACGGTCGCCCGGACCCGCACGTCGCCACCGACCTCGCCCAGCACGCTGGCGACGACGGGAACCTCCGCCCGCGCCACCGACTCGACGATGCCGATGACCTCGCTCGGGACGACCCGCTCCAAGACGATGCCCTGGGGCGGCGCCACGCTCACCTGCGCCTGGAAGTCGCCACTCACCCCGGTCAGGTCGATGACGGCCTCGAAGCTCTCGGGGCGCAGCCGATCGATGCGCGTCGTGGGCGCCGAGACGGTGACCTCCGCGAACTGTGGCAGTCCGACCACCACCTGCTCGGCCGAGACGCCCTCCAGCATGATCGGCACCAGCAGGCTGCGCTGCGCGATCGTGGCGGTGTCGGTCGCGACGAAGAGCCACACGACGATCGCGACCGCCAGTGCGCCGAGCTTGCGCGGCGCGTTCTGGATCAGCAGCCGATCGAGCAGGTCCAGGAGGGTCATCACGGTCCGTACACCTCACGCAGCGCCGCGAGGACGGCGGCGGGGGCGATGTCGACGCGCAGCACGCCGTCCCGCGCCACGGAGACGGTGCCACGCTCCTCGCTGACCACCAGCACGAGCGCGTCGCTGATCTCCGAGAGTCCGAGCGCGGCGCGGTGCCGGGTGCCGAGCTTGGCCGAGAAGCCCTCCTCGCGGTCGCGGTCGGAGAGCGGGAAGATGGCGCCGGCGTGGGTCACGACGTCGTCCTTGACGATGACGGCACCGTCGTGGAGGGGACCACGACTGGCGAACAACGTCTGCAGCAGCGCGGCGGTGACCGGCGTCCCGAGCTCGGTGCCCGCGCGGCCGTACTCGCGCAGCGGCGTCGACTGCTCGACGGCGACGAGCGCACCCACCCGCTGCTGCGCGAGCTCGCGCACGGCGGTCATGACCTCCTGTACCGGGTCGCCGGTCGCGCCCGGCCTGCGCCGGCCGCGACCGAAGCGCTCCAGCGCCGCCCGCAGCTCGGGTTGGAACACGACGACCACTGCCAGGAAGGCCACCGGCGCGAGGCGGTCGAACATCGCGCTGGTCGCATCGAGGCCGAGCAGCGTGGCGACGAACCACAGGGCCGCGAGCGCCGCGAGGCCACGGAACACGTTCCAGGCGCGCGAGCCGATCAGCAGGGCGTATCCCTGGTAGATCAGCGCGGCCAGGATGAACACGTCGAGCGCGTCGAGCGGGCCGAAGCCCTCCAGCGGGGTCAACCTTCGCCTCCGGGTGTCAGGGGCCATACCGTGCGTGGTGCACGGTGTTCCGGTGGCGCGATCGTACCATGGGCGCGGCGCGGTACACTCGCAGCGCACGCAGAGCGGTTCGCGCGTTGCGCGAACCGCCATCGCGCCGGTCCGAGGGCCGAGCGCCTGCGGGCAGAACTGTGAGGACCCGCGATGGAAACGCTCCGTCAGCGACTCGATGCCCTCCGGGGGTACCTTTGACTTGGTCGGGAAGCAAGCCCGCCTGGCCGAGCTGGAACCGGAACTGAACGACCCCGCCCTCTGGAACGACCCCGACCGCGCCCGCGCGATCAACCAGGAGGCGGCGCGCCTGCGGCGCGTGGTCGACGCCTACCACATGCTTGCGGACGACGTGGCCGGGCTCGTGGAGCTGCGCGAGATGGCCAGTGAGGACGATGCCGCCGACATGGCGGACGAGGAGGCCCGGGTCGAGGCCGACCTCGAGCGGCTCTACCGCGAGACGCTCTTCCGTGGCGAACACACCGAGCGCGCCGCGATCGTCACGATCAAGCCTGGCGCCGGCGGCACCGAGTCGTCGGACTGGGCGGGCATGCTGCTGCGCATGTACCGGCGCTACGCCGAGCGCAACGGCTTCAAGGTGGAGCTGCTCGACGCCGTCGGCAGCGACGCCGCGCCCAACGGCATCGACTACGCGCAGATGATCGTGCGCGGCGAGCGGGCCTTCGGCCTGTTGTCGGTCGAGGGCGGCGTCCACCGCCTGGTGCGCATCAGCCCCTTCGACAGCCAGAACCGGCGCCACACGAGCTTCGCGTCGGTCGAGGTCATGCCGGAGATCGACGACGCCATCCAGATCGACATCGACCCCAAGGACGTCCGCGTCGACGTCTACCGCTCGTCGGGCCCCGGCGGCCAATCGGTCAACACCACCGACTCCGCGGTGCGCGTCGTCTACCGCGGCGGCACGCCCGACGAGATCGTCGTCACGTGCCAGGACGGCAAGTCGCAGATCAAGAACCGCGAGAAGGCGATGACCGTCTTGCGCTCGCGTCTGTGGGAGCGGGAGGAGCGGCGCCGGCTCGAGGAGCAGATGAAGGCGCGCGGCAGCCAGAAGGCCATCGAGTGGGGATCACAGATCCGCAGCTACGTGCTCGACAAGCAGTACGTCAAGGACCACCGCACCGGCGCGATGCGCCACGACCCCGACCACGTGCTCGACGGCGACATCGAGGATCTCATCTGGAGCGGTCTCGAGTGGCGCGCCACCGAGGCCCTCGGCGAGGGCGCGCCGCAGAGCGCCTGAGCCCCGTGGGCGTCGTCCGCGTCCTGGCCATCTCCGACGCGGTCTCGCCCGTGGTGTACTCCGAGAACTTCCCCGGCAACCTGCCGCCGTTCGACGTCGTGCTGTCCGCGGGGGACATGCCCGGCCACGTGTTGGAGTTCATCGCCACCAAGACGCGCACCCCCCCGGTCTACGTCATCGGCAACCACGCCAACGCCTACCTGCGCGGGGAGGACCCCGACGAGGCCCGCCTCCCCGGGGGCTGCATCAACGCCCACCGCCGCGTCGTCCGCGTCGCCGGCCTCATCGTCGCGGGGTTCGAGGGATCCGCGCGCTACCGCCCGGGGCCGCATCAGTACGCCCAGCCGACCTACCACGCCATGCTCACCGGTATGACCCCCCAGCTGGCCTGGCACCGGGCCCGCCACGGCCGCGCCGTCGACGTTCTGCTCACCCACGCCGCGCCGCTGGGCCCCCAGGCCGGCGACGACTGGCCGCATCGGGGCGTGGGCGCCTTCAACCGCTTCCACGCGCTGTGGCGGCCGCAGGTGCACGTGCACGGCCACGTCCACCTCTCGGGCGCCAACGCGAGCCGCTCCTACGTGACCGCGCACGGCGTCCGAGTGGTCAACGCGTACGAGTTCACCATGTTCGAGGTCACGGTCCCGTGACCGTTCGGCGGCCGAGCAACGGACGCGTTTCCCCGACGCCGATCGCGCCTGGCACGTGGCGCGAACGGCCGCACCTCGAGTCCCTCCGGAGGATCCCGGCATGACCGAACCCGATCGTCCCGACGCGCCGGAACCCGCGCCCACGCACGAGATCTGGCGGTCGCTGCTGCCCGAGGCGGTCCTCGCTGGGCGCGGCGTGCCGTGGCTGGCGGCATCGGCCCTCGACCACCTCGGCGACCCGGACGGCGAACGGGTCGCGCTGCTTGCCGGCGGTCCCGTGCTGCTGCCCCGGCTGGCGCACGGACACCTGCGCCTGACGGGCGCCGACCGGGTGCCGTTCGTCCACGGGCTCGTCAGCCACGACGTCGCCGCCCTGGCCGAGGGTGCGGCGGTCGACGCGCTGCTGCTCGACCACCGCGGCCAGCCGCAGGCGGGCCTCGCCGTCCATCGCCGGCGTGATGACCTGTTCCTCGCCGTCCACGACGGCGCCGGTCCCGTGGTCGCGCGGACGCTGTCCGAGCACGTGATCTTCGACCAGGTCACCATCGAGGAGCTCGACGCGCGCTTGGCGAGCCTGACCCTGTGCGCGGCGGACGGCGGCGCCGCCGCGGGCGTCCTCGAGGCATGCTGGCCGGGCGCTGGCGCCGCCCTGATGGCGTCCTTGGCCGCCACCGCAGCGCGGACGACGGCGGCGCCGGTCGCGGCCGTCTCCACGCCCCACGGCCGAGCGCTGCTCCACCCGCGGCGCCTGGGGCCCGCGTGGGCCGTCGACGTGCACCTGCTGTCCGAGGACCTGGCGCTCGCGTGGGCGCGGTGGATGGAAGTCGGCGTCGGGCCGATCGGTGAGCGCGCGTGGACGGCGGGTCGGGTGGCGCGCGGGGTGGCGAGCGCCCACGCGGAGGGGCGGCTCGGGTTGCCGCAGGAGACCGGGCTCGAGGACCGCATCAGCTACCGGAAGGGGTGCTACCTGGGGCAGGAGATCATGGCGCGCGTAGAGGCGCGGGGCCGGCTGCGGCGCGGCTTGCGGGCCGTCCGGCTCGCCGGGCCGCCGCCTGGACTCGGCGCGGCGCCAGGATGGCGCCTGGAGGACGCGGTGGGTCGCGCCGTCGGCGTCCTCGGCAGCGCGGCGCCGGCGCCCGACGGCGATGGCTGGTGGGGGCTCGCGATCGTGCGCGAGGACGCGGAGGCCGCCGTGCCGTGGCGCCTCGTCGTCGATGGCGAGCCGCCGCGCGTCGGGCCGACGGAGGTCGGGGTGTCCCTTCGCCCGACCGCCGCAGGCTGATAACATGGCGCACACACCCCGCGGATGCCAGCTGCACGCCGTGCAGGGTCGTGGTGCGTCATGAAGAGACCGATTCGCGTGCTCATCGCCAAACCCGGCCTCGACGGCCATGACCGTGGCGCCAAGGTCGTCGCGCGTGCACTGCGCGATGCCGGCATGGAGGTCGTGTACACCGGGTTGCGGCAGAGCGCCGAGGCGATCGCGACCGCGGCCCTGCAGGAGGACGTCGACGCCGTCGGGCTTTCGGTGCTGTCCGGCGCGCACCTGCAGCACTTCGGCGACGTGATGGAACGGCTGCGGGCCGCCGGCGCGGGCGACGTGCTCGTCTTCGGCGGCGGGATCGTGCCGGACGGCGACCGGTCCGCACTGGCGAACCTCGGTGTCGGCGAGGTGTTCGGACCGGGCAGCCCGACGTCCACCATGGTCGCGTACCTGGAGCGCGAGGTCGCGCGGCGACGCGTCCTCGAGGCCGCCTCATGAGGCTCATGATGGCCGTGGGTACCTTCGCCCCCGTCGTGGAAGCGTCAGGAGGCCCCCGCTCGTGAGACCCCAGCGAGCCTTCCGAGCGTTCCTCGTTGCCGTCGCGGCCTGCCTCGCGGTCGGCGCGGCCCAGGGCTACGCCGTCGTGGTCGTGCAAGCGGGGGACGCACTCGGTTCGATCGCCCAGCGCTACGGTATCGGCGTCGAGGCGCTGAGCGAGGCGAACGAGCTGGCCGGCATCCTGATCCGCCCCGGGGACGTGCTGCACGTCCCGTTGCAGGAGTCGCGCGGTGGTCTGGCAGAACCGGCGCCCGCGCCGCCGCCCGGCTTCCTGCGTCACACGCTCGCGGCCGGCGAGACGCTGTCGAGCGTCACGTCGCTCTACGGCATCACCATCACCGCCCTGGTGGGCGCCAACCCCGACCTGTCGTCGCTCGACCGGTTGCCGGTCGGCGTCGAGTTGCTGATCCCACCCGGCGAGGGCCTCCTCGTGGGCCTCGAGTACGGCGTGGACCTCATGGACCTGCTGGCCGCGTATGGGGCGGATCCGGTCGCCGTGGCGCGCGCCAACCAGATCCGCAGCCCCTTCGACGTGCGGCCGGGCATGCTGCTCTTCCTGCCCGGGGTCGAGCCCACCGCGGCGCTGGAGCGCTTGGCCGCCGTACGCGAGTTGGAGAACACCTACGTGTGGCCGCTGCACGGTCGCCTCACCTCGTACTTCGGCCGCCGCAACCTCGGCCTCGGCACCAGCACCTTCCACCGCGGGCTCGACATCGCGGCCCCGACGGGCTCCACCATCGTGGCCGCGCGGTCGGGGACGGTGACGTTCGCGGGCTGGTCGACCCAGGGCTACGGCAACCTGGTCAAGATCCGCCACGCGGGCAACGCAGAGACCTGGTACGCCCACGCCAGCCGGATCCTGGTGCGCGTGGGGCAGAGCATCTCGCAGGGTGACCCGATCGCCCTCGTCGGATCGACCGGCATCTCGACCGGCCCGCACCTGCACCTCGAGATCCACGTGGCGGGGCGAGCGATCGACCCGCTCGGCGAGCTGCGCTGAAGGCGCGCCCGCGCTCGCGGGTGTGCCCGCGTCCACGGACGTCGTGTCCGCGACGCGGACGGCGACTCAGTCTTCGGTCGACTGCACCAGCAAGCGTCCGCACGACGGGCAGCGGGTGACGCCCACGCCCTTGCGGACCTTCTGCAGCACGTGGATCGGTAGCTGGACGTGGCAGCCGCCGCAGCGCTTGCCCCCCTCGAGGCCGACGAGCGCCAGGCCCCTGCGCGCGCGTCGCACCTGCTCGTACTGACGCAGCAGGCCGTTCTCGACCTCGTTGCACAGGCGCGCCCGGCGATCGGCGAGGTCGGCGTCGCGAGCGTCGACCCCGGCGATGCGCTCCCGCTCCGCGGTCTCCAGGGCCTCGAGCTCGGGGGTCATCGTGGCGAGCTGTTCCTCGAGCCCCATCATCGTCGCGGCGACGCCCTCGAGTTCCTCCATCAGCGGGAGCGTGTCCTCCTCGAGCTCTTGCGCCCGCGTCGTGAACTGCAGCTCCTGGTTCTGGTACTGGGCCATCTCCTTGCTCGTCGTGGCCCGCAGGGCCGACTCCGACGCATCCTTGCGGCGCTCCTGCAACGTCTTGAGGTCGAGCTCGTTGCTCGCGACGCGGCGACGCAGCGCCTCGTGCTCCTGCTGCACCTTCGCCAGATCACGGCGCAGCGTCTCGCGACGCTCGCGGGCGGCGAGCAGCTCGGCCGGCACCTCGCCGCGTTCGACGGCGAGGGTGTCGCGCTGCAGATCGAGGGACTGAACCTCGCTCAGGGTCTCGAGCATGCGGCCTCCAGAACGAACGCGCTCCATGCGGCCGGTGCCACATGGAGCGTCGAGAGGAACGGTGGGGAGAACGACTTCACGGCCTGGAGTCTACCACCACCCCCCGGGGTCGCCGCCCGCGCCCACGCGCCCGGGCGCGGACGCGGGCGCGGGCGCGCTCACGGTACACTCGCCCGATGTTCGAGGACTCGGTAGACGGCTTCATCGATCGCTGGCGGCGGCACGCGACCGACGGCGTGGCCTTCGCGCGCGCGGAGGGCAGCCCCCTGCTCGAGGTCGCCGTCGGACGCGCGGTCGTGCAGCTGTTCGAACGCACCGGGCCGTACGACGCACCCACCGGGCCCGTGCGCCTCATCGTGCACGCGGTGGCGTCGGCGTGGGCGGTCGGCTCGGAAGACGGCCCGGCGCTGTCCGCGGTGAGCCCGACGCGCCTGCGCATCAGCGGCACGGTCGTCGAGGTCGACGGCGCGATGGCGGTGGTCGACGCGGGCGTGCCGGTGGTGCTCGGCCTCGACCCGCTCGACGCCGCGCTGCCACGCCCGGCCGTCGGCGATCGCCTGGCGTGCGAGTCGCTGGTGCCCGCCCAGGCGTTCGTCCTACGCAGCAGCGGTCCGCGCCGCGCCGCGGACGCCGTCGACGACCAGGTCTAGCGCGTGTTGCGCGTCGACGCATCGCGCGCGTCCCAGGCGGGACCATCGCGCGGCGCGCGTGCCTTCTCGCCGCGAGCATTGCGCGTCCAACTGCCAGCGGGCCACCGCTTCCCCATGGACAAGTACGACCGCGTCGCGGCGCGCCTCGAGGGTGCGGGTTGGACCGTCCTCGATGCCCCCGACGTGGCGGACGAGGCACTGGCGCTGACCCACGATCGCGACTACCTCGCAGCCGTGGCGGGCTGCGGGCTCGACGCCCGCGCCGAGCGGCGCCTCGGCTTCCCGCAATCGCCCGCCCTCGTGCGGCGCTCGCGTGCCTCGGTGGGGGGCACCGTCGCGGCGGCGCGCGCCGCGCTCGACGACGGCCTCGGGGTGCAGCTCGCTGGCGGTACCCACCACGCCTTCCGCGACCGGGGCGAGGGCTTCTGCGTCTACAACGACCTGGTGATCGCCGCCCGCGCGCTGCTCGCCGAGGGTGCGGTGCGGCGCGTGTTGGTGATCGATCTCGACGTCCACCAGGGGAACGGCACCGCCGCGCTGTGCGCCGA
>Ga0180429_10002413_pt1 | contig 15415 bp, 18 predicted proteins | sample SS_ome_FD_132428 | JGI IMG/M metagenome (GOLD analysis project Ga0180429, IMG submission 132428) | Hypersaline lake sediment archaeal communities from the Salton Sea, California, USA - SS_1_S_1 metaG | ecosystem: Environmental > Aquatic > Non-marine Saline and Alkaline > Hypersaline > Sediment ...
ACTCCCGCGCCTTCTCCATCCACCCCAGGTCACTATGCAGTTGGCCCAGGTTACCCAGCAAGACTCCCTCGCCCTGGCGGTCGCCCAGTTCTCGGTAGATCGCCAGCGCAGCTTCATAGCACTCCAGCGTCTCGTCCATCCGCCCCTGGTCACAGTGCAGGTTGCCCAGGTTGTTTAGCGCCGACGACTCGCCCCGGCGGTCGCCCAGCTCGCGGCGGATTGCCAAGGCGGTTTCATAGCACTGCCGCGCCTCCTCCATCCGCCCCTGTGTCCTGTGCAGGAAGCCCAGGTTGTTCAGCGCCGACGACTCGCCCCGGCGGTCGCCCAGCTCACGGAAGATCGCCAGGGATGCTTCAAAGCACTCCCGCGCCTGATCCACCCGCCCTTGGTCGCTGTGCAGGTTGCCAAGCAGGTTCAGGGCATTGGCGCGGAGGAGGGGGATGTTAGGTTCAAGGTTCAAGGGGGAAGGTTCAAGGGGGAGGGGGATGGCAGGCGGGCCGCCTGCCGTACGGGACAAGGTCGGCGGGTCGGGAACCCACCGCTACCGGGGATACGGACGGGGCGTCCGCGCTCCGGATGCCAGCGCTCCCAGGGCCCCTATTTGAAGCTGCGCACCAGGCTGCCGAACACCAGGTTCCAGCCGTCGCTCAGGATGAACATCAGCAGCTTGAACGGCAGGCTGATCAGGATCGGCGGCAGCATCAGCATCCCCATGCTCATCAGAATCGAGCTGACCACCATGTCCACCACCAGGAACGGCAGATAGATGATGAAGCCGATCTGGAACGCGCTCTTCAGCTCGCTGATCATGAACGCCGGGATCAGCACGTGCATCGGCACCTCGCTGATCGTGATGCTCTCCGTCTCCAGCCGCGCCAGGTTGGCGAACAGCGCCAGGTCCTTGTCGCGCGTCTGGCGCACCATGAACTCGTGCAGCGGCGCCTGGGCGCGACCCAGCGCCTCGTCGTAGCCGATCTCCTCGGCGAAGTACGGCTTGACCGCGTCGTCGTTGATGCGGGCCAGCACCGGCATCATCACGAACAGACTGAGAAACAGCGCCAGCCCGATCAGCACGGTGTTGGGCGGCGACTGCTGGGTGCCCAAAGCGTTGCGCAAAAGGCCCAGCACGATCACGATGCGGGTGAACGGCGTGACCATCACCACGATCGAGGGCGCCAGCGTGATCAGGGTGAACAGCAGCATGATGCGGATCAGCGTCGCCGCGTCGCCCTCGCCGCCGCCGATGCTGAGGCTCACGTCGGGCAGGCCGAGACCGCCCGCGCCCTCGGCCGGCGCCGCGCCGCCCGTCTGCGCCCAGGCGAGGCCCCAGCTGATCAGAAAGCCGAGCCCCAGGATCAGGCCGGTCGCCGCCGCCGCGCGCTGGTGGCTCGTCTTAAGCAGCTGGCGGAACTTCGTGCGGTGGTCCTGCACGCCGCTCACTCCTCCAGGCGGCTGAGCTGCTCGCGGAGGCGGCCGATCAGCTGCGCCTTGGTGCGGGCATCGCCGCTGACGCGCGCCGCCGCCGGCCGGCCGTAGGTGGTTCCGCCGCCGCCGATGCTGCGCGCCCGCCGCTGCCGAAGCTCGCTGACGCTGACGCGCCGCCCGCCGGGGCCGTAGGTGGCCGTGCCGCTCAGCGGGGGCGCCAGCCGCGGGGCCTCCTGGTCGGCGGGGATGGTGAACACCGGCCGCTGCGCCCAGTCGCTGGGCAGCGCCTGGCTCTCCTTGTCGATGATCGCGTTGACCGTCCCCTGATAGCTGCCGCTCATCAGCACCAGCGGCACCTTGTCCAGCAGGTTGATGCTCTGGGGCGTGACGCCCAGAATCAGCGCGCTGTCGCCCATCTCCATGATCGTAATCTGGCGGCCCGCGCCGAGACTGATGGTCTCGATCACGGACAGCGCGCGCGCCCCGCCCCCGGCCCTGGCCAGCCTGAAGCGCTTGCCGATCGCGATCGCGGCGAACAGCAGCGCCAGACAGACCAGGATGATCGCCCCGCTGCGCCAAGGGCTGAGCCCCGGCACCTGGGAGCCCAGCGCCTGATCCTCGGCCTCGCCGCTGAGGACCTCGTCCAGCGTCGGCTCCGGCTGGCGAGCCGCCTGCTCGCGGCTGGTGGCGATCACGCCCACCGCGGGCGCCGCCTCCGCCAGCTCGCCGCTCGCCAGCAGCGGCTCTGCCGGCTCGGCCAGCTCCTCCGCGCTGAACTGCTCGCTGGGAATGATCTCGGGCGGCCCGCTGAGCAGCTCCTCGCCGGGCGGCAGATTGAGCGTGCCGACGATACCCGCCGGACTTTCGGCCGGCTGCTCAGCGTCCGCAGCGGCCGGGCCCGTGTTGACCGGACCAGCCATGGCGGGGGCCGGCGGCAGCTCGAAGCGCGACGGCTGCGGCGTCGTCTCGTCAGCGGCGGGGGCGGCAGGCCTGGGCGCGGGACTGGCGGCCGGCCGCGGCTGGGCCGCGGCGCCGTCGCCCACGTCGGTTGTATCGGCCTCGGCCGTCAGCGACAGCTCCTGCTGGCGGTCGCGAAGCAGGAACCGCTCGCTGTTGGGCGTCCACAGCGGCGGCGAGAAGACCGTCAGCTGCTCGCCGTCCGTCGGCGCCGCGGGCTCGGGCTCGGCAGCGGCTTCCGCCGGCGGCGCGGTGTCGGCCGTCACGGTGACACCCGCCGCCAGAATGTCCGCCCCCGGCTCGACGGCCTCGGGCTGGGCAGCCTCCGGCTCGGCGCCTTCCGGCTGGGCAGCGGGCTCGGCGGCATCCGCCGTCACGCCGCCCGCGAGATCGAGCACCGGCAGCGCCTCGTCCTCGCCGGCCGCCTCTTCGTCCTCCGGTGTGGCCGGCTGCTCATCGCCCGCCTCGTCATCGTCGGCCGCCTCGGCCAGCCGGCAGGCTTCGCAGCCCTCACAGATGTCGTCCTCGGATAAGGCCGGCGGCGCGGCCAGCAGCACGACCGCCGCCGAGAGGCAGAGCGCCAACCACTGCCACCTGAATCGCCCCATGTTCTTCCGCCCCGGCGCGCCGGCGTGTGCCCCCACGCCCCGGCGAACCGACGTCCGTCAGCCCTTGCCCAGCGTCCGGTTGACCGCCTCCATCACGCGATCCGGCTTGAAGGGCTTCACAATGAAATCCTTCGCGCCGGCCTGGATCGCCTCGATCACCATCGCCTGCTGGCCCATCGCGCTGCAGATCAGCACCCGGGCCTCGCTGTCGAACTTGAGGATTTCCTTCAGCGCCGCGATGCCGTCCATCTCGGGCATGGTGATGTCCAGCGTCACCAGATCCGGACCGAGCTCCTTGTATTTCTCGACCGCCTCGACTCCGTCGGCGGCTTCACCGGCGACGTCGTAGCCGTGCTTGGACAGGATGTCCTTGATCATCATCCGCATGAATGCAGCATCATCGACGATCAGCACGCGAGGCATTGTTTCTCCTGACCGAAAGATACTATCAGCTTTGGTTCGATACCGCAAACGCCCGCCAGCCGGCCGACCCCGTTGACGAGCGCCGTGAGTGCGTATTCAGAGCCGTGCGCCCATGACTGCTGGGCGGATGTGCAGTGATACCTGGGCCCCACGGATGACGACAGCCGGTGATACGGCGGCGCTAGGTCAGCTGGGCGATGCGCTCGGCGGGGGTCAGGATCGAGGTGATGCGCACGCCGAAGTTTTCGTCGATGACCACCACCTCGCCCTTGGCGAAGTACTTGCCGTTGACCAGCAGGTCGATCGGCTCGCCGGCTAGCTTGTCCAGCGTGATCAGGCTGCCCTGGCCGTACTCCAAAATCTGGCGCACCGGCAGAACGGTTTTGCCCAGCTCGACGGTCACCTGCAGCGGAACGTCCAGCAGGATCTCCAGGTTGCGGGGCTCGGGCAGCGCCGCGGAGCCCCCCAGCTGGGAGAACGAGGCGGGCTGGTACTCGGTGGTCGGCCCCAGGATCGAGCCACTGCTGACCGGTGGCGGGGCCTGGGCGGCGCCAGCGGGCGCGGCCGCGGCCGGCGCGGCGTCGGGGGCGGACGGGGCGGGCTCGCCGGGGGCGGGCGCCGGTGCCTCGGGGGCCGCGGCGGTCTCAGCCGGCGCCTCGGCGCCGGCCTCCTCCGGCTGCGGCTCGGGGGCCGGCGCCGCGGGCTGGGGCTCCGCCGCCGCCTGCTGGAGCTTGCCCAGCACCTGCTGGACCAGCGGCAGCGGGATCAGGTGGCGAAGCTGGGCGGGGGAATCCTCGCCGTGGCGCAGCGTAATTGTGCTCAGCACCATGCCGGCCCCGGCCTGCTCCGCCAGCGCGTCGCTGTCCAGCACGTTGACTGCGTCGCCGGTCACCGTGGTGGACAGCGCCGTCGAGACGTTGGTCAGATAGGTGCCGTTGATCTGGGAGACGACCTCCTGGATCGCGGAGCGCTCCATGTCGCTGAGCCCGGGTTCTTCGCCGGCCTCGCCACCGGTCAGCGCCGAGGCGACGTGCTTGGCGAAGCCGTTGTCCAGCACCAGGCAGTGCAGCATCGACTCGCCGGCCTCGATCGGCAGGCCGAAGATCAGGTCGTCGCCGACGACGGCCGTGAGTTCGTCGGCTTTGACCAGCGACAGCTCGACGTTCTCGAGCGCAAACTCGAAGCCGGTCATCGCGTTGAGAACGCTGGGCAGGTTGCTCATCGTCTCGCGCTCGAAATCGGTGAGCGCCGTCAGATCCGCGCTGCTGATCGCCGAGGGGTCCACGCTGCCGCCTCCTTCGCCTTTCGCCAACATCTCGTCAATCTGGTCCTGGGTCAGTCCAACTTCAGCCATCGCCGATGCTCTCCTTGCTATGATGACGCCTGCGGCGGTAGATCCTCATTTTCCGCGACGACGTCCGTAATCTGGGCCGCGCGCTGCTTGCCCACCTGGCCGGGGGTGGCGTGGAATTTGACCACGCCGCCGACCCGCACTTCCAGGTTGTCGGTGGTCTTGGTGCTCAGCACCAGAATGTCGTTCTGCTCGAGTTCCAGCAGCTCCCGCACGGTGCACAGCGTCCGCCCCAGTTCGACTCTGACCGGCAGGGCCACGCCACGCAGCACGCGGCGCGTACGCTCCTTGATCTCCTCGGTGGGCGCCCGGGTGCCGACGGAGTACAGCGTCTGGGCGGACAGCAGGCTCAGAATCGGCTCCAGCAGCACGTAGGGGTAGACCATGTTGACGATGCCGCTGAAATCGCCGATCCGCGCTTCGAGGGTGATCAGCAGGATCATATCGCTGGGTGGGACGATCTGGACGAACAGCGGGTTGCTCTCGATATCGCCCAGCTCGGGGCTGAGATCGATCATCGAGGACCACGCTTCCTTGAGGAACACCATGCCCTCGTCAACGAGGTTGCCCAGCACGTGCTCCTCGATCTCGGTCAGCTCGCGGGCCTCAGAGGTGCTGCGACCGGCCCCGCCCAGCAGGCGGTCGATGATCGGGAAGCCGATCGTGGGGCTGAACTCCATCAGTGCCGTGCCCTCCAGCGGGGGCATGGTGAAGGTGGCGGTGATGGTCGGGTTGGGAATCGACTGGATGAACTCCTGGTAGGTGACCTGGTCGACGGAGCTGACGGACAGCGAGACATAGTTGCGCAGCACGCCGCTCAGCGTGCTGCTCCACAGGCGGCCGAAGGTCTCGTGCAGCATGTAGATGGTGCGAATCTGCTCCTTGGAGAACTTGGAGGGCCGGTAGAAGTCGTAGGGCTTGACCCGCGGCGCCTTCTCCGTCGTCTCCTGCCGGAACTGCTCGGCCTCGATCTCGCCAGTCGACAGCGCGCCCAGCAGGGCGTCGATCTCCTCCTGACTCAGAATATCCGCCACTCAGTCTCCCTCTGCCTGCGGGGCAGCACCGGCGCTGTCCTCCGGCTCCGGCACCGCGATGCAGTGCACACGCCGGGCGAACTCCAGCGCCCGCTCCACCACCTGCTCAACGGTCTCCTTCACGATCAGCTTCTTCCCGTTGAGCAGGCGGATCACGGTATCGGGCGTGCTTTCCACCATCTCGATCAGATCGGCGTTGAGCACGAACCTCTCCCCGTTGAAACGTGTCAACTCGATCACGCCTTGCTCCCCAAGCGATATATCGGCCGCCTCGCCTACATACTATAACCCAGCGCCCTCCCCCGTGCCCTGTCCGGTGCGCGGCTGCACGGCGGCAGGCTAGCCGACGGTCAGCGCCAGCTGATACAGCTCGTGATCGATCATCCGGCAGCCGTCGGTCGCCTCGGCCAGGCTCACTTCGACCAGCCGTCCGCAGGCCTCCCCGATCATGATCGACGTCCGGCCCTCCAGCAGGGCGCTTACCGCGTGCTGCCCCATCCGGCTGGCCAGGATGCGGTCGAGCGTCGTCGGCGAGCCGCCGCGCTGGATGTGGCCGGGGATCGAGGCGCGGATCTCCAGTTCGCCGCTGGTGTGCTCCTGCAGCCAGCTCACCAGATCGATGGCCCGCCCGGCGCCCTCGGCGATCAGGATCAGGTGGAAGGTGCGCCCTTCCCGCATCCGCCGTCTGATAGTGGCCAGCGCATCCTCGGGCTTCCAGGGCACCTCCGGCACCAGGATCACGTCGGCGCCGCCCGCCAGTCCGCCGTAGAGTGCCAGCCAGCCCGAATGCCGGCCCATTGCCTCAACGATGAATGTGCGGTGATGAGCCTCGGCGGTGTCGCGCAGCCGCTGGATTACCCAGGACAACGTGTCACAGGCGGTGTCGAAGCCGATCGTCCGCTCGGTGCCCGGAATGTCGTTGTCGATCGTACCGGGAATCCCGATGATTGGGATGCCACACTCGGCGATCTTCAGCGCGCCACGGAAGGTGCCGTCCCCGCCGATGGTGATGAGGCCGTCGATCTCACGGCGTTTGAGGATGTCGGCGGCGGCCTCCGGCCCGTGGGGCTCCAGCATCTCCGGGCAGCGGGCGCACTCGATGGCGCTGCCGCCGGCGTACATCAGCCCGGAGACGGAGTAGTCGCTCAGTTCCTCAAAGCGACCCTCTAGCAGCCCCTCAAAGCCGCGGCGGATGGCGAAGACCGTCAATCCCGCCTTGAGGCCGCAGCGCACCACCGCGCGAACCGCGGCGTTCATCCCCGGCGCGTCGCCCCCGCTGGTCAGCACTGCGATGCGTTGCATGCAGGGGATTATAGTGGGAGTAGCCCCACGCAGAAATCGAAAGCCGCCATTCAGGGCGCGGTGCCGATCACCGCGATGCGGAAGCTGTCAATCGTCGGCTCACCACCGTCCGGCGCGCTGACGATCCTCGTCTCTGCGAAACCGGCCTCGCGCAGCAGCCGGGCCAGGTGGTCCGGCGCCGGGATGTAGTGCCTGATCTCAATCACCTCGGGCGCGGCGCCCGGGCGCAGATAGGTGCGCGTGTTGTGCTGCAGGCCGGTGGCCACGTCGAAGTGGTTCTCCATCAGCACGATGGTATCCTCGTCCGCCTGCTCCCAGCTGCGCGCGCGGTAGCGGCGCATCAGGGAGTCGCGGCCAATCATCTCCATGAGGAACCTGCCGCCGGGCTTCAGGGCGCGGGCCACCCGCCTGAGCACGTCGAAGTTGGCCTGCTCGTCGTAGTAGCCCCAGGAGGTGAAGTAGTTGTAGGCCGCGTCGAATTCGGCGCTGTAATCCAGCGCGCGCATATCGGCGACCTCGAAGCGCGCGTTGCCTAGCCCCCGCTCATCCGCCAGCTGGCGGGCGCGTTCGATGAAAGCAGCCGTCCGATCCACGCCGACGATCCCGGCCACGCCCGCGCTGATCTCCAGCGCGTGACGGCCGTAGCCGCAGGCCAGGTCCAGCACCTGGTCCGCCGGTCCCAGGCCCAGCTCGCGGGTGATGAACTCCACCTCCCGCCGCGTGCGCTCCTGGTCCTCTTCCGTCTGCTTCAGGCTCTCGCCGAAGGGTCCGTCGAACAGCCGCTCTACCCAGTCCATGTCCACCTCACATCGCTTCCGCGCCGGCTACCAGACTCAGAGTGATGCCCTGGTCCTCGTAGGCGAAACCCACTTCCTCCTCCTTGATCAGATCGAGCAGCGCCACGAACGTCACGATCAGCGCGAAGACGTCGCCCTGTTCCAGCAGCACCTCGCTGAGCTCCGCCGGACCGCCGGCCAGCCGCCCCCTGAGCCACTGGCGGGCCTCGTCGACGTCGTAGTCCTCGCGGAAGATCGTGATCTGGTGATAGCGCGGCCGGCTGAGCACCTCCTGGAACGAGACCATCAGGTCGTAGACGCTGAGACTGTCCATGGTGTAGACGATTTCGGTCTCCAGCCGCTCCACCACCTGCCGCGGCCAGTGGCGGCCGACCTGCTCGAAGCGTCCGGCCAGCTCCCGGGTGACGTCCTGGATCGATTGATAGGCCGCCAGCTGGCGGGCCAGCTCCCGGCGCGGGTCCTCCGGCGGCTCCAGCTCCTCACCGTCGGTGGCGGCCGGCTCCTCGTGCTGGGGCAGCAGCAGCCGGCTCTTGAGTTCCACGAGCGTCGCCGCCATCGCCAGGAAGTGATAGGCGCCGGCCAGGTCGCGTACGCCCTCGGCCTCGACGATTCCAACGTACTGCTCCGTGATCAGCGCCACGTCGAGATCGAAGATGTCCATCTCGTTGACGCGGATCAGGTGCAGCAGCAGGTCGAGGGGACCCGTGAACTGCGCCAGGCTGAGGTGGAAGCCGGCCATCGCGGGCGGATTATAGCGCCGGACGCTAGAAGCCGCCGAACAGGTACTCGACGTAGCCCTGGCCGAAGCCGAGACCGATCAGAAACATCAGGATCGAGAAGATGAAGCCGATGATGCGCCCCAGGATGCCCGTGAACCACAGGGCGAGGATGATCAGCAGCCCGAAGGCCTGGATGCGGCGGAACTTGTGGCGCAGGTCCCAGGGCAGAACCTGCTCCACAACGTGACCGCCGTCCAGCGGCGGGATCGGCAGCAGGTTGAAGATCATCAGCAGCAGGTTGACGTAGATGAACGCGAACAGCAGCGTGCTGCCGAAGGAGCTCAGCGGGACGTTGCCCTGGTAGAGCACGAAGCCGACGGCGATCGCCAGCATCGCCAGGCAGAGGTTCATCGCCGGACCGGCGACAGCCACCAGGATGGTGCCCTGGCGGTAGTTGCTGTAGTAGGCCGGGTTGGTCTGCACCGGCTTGCCCCAGGCGAAGCCGAAACCGGCGAAGGCCATGAACACCAGGAAGAACGCGCCGGCCGGATCGAGATGCTTGACCGGATTGAGCGTCAGCCGGCCCTGAAGCCGCGGCGTCGGATCCCCCATCTTCGTGGCCATCGCGGCGTGTCCGAATTCGTGAAACGACAGCCCGACCACCAGCGTGATCAGCAGGGCGATCGAGAACTCCAGGTTAAAGCCCATCATTGGTCGCGATCCTCCTCGGCGTCCTGCTCAGCCCCGCCTTCCAGGTCACCGCTCAGCGGCCGGCCGTTGCCCTCCCTCGTCAGCTCGCGGATCAACTCAGTGGCGCGCTGTCGCTCACCGGCCATATCCTTGATAGCACCGTCGAGGCGCAGGTATCGTAGTTCATCCCGGATCCGTCCCACCAGCGGGCCGGGCCTGAGCCCCATCTCCATCAGGTCGCGGCCATTGAGCTCGCACCGCACCTGGGAATACACGTCGAGGTACCGCTTCAGCTCCTTGCGCGCCGTGACCTCCTCCTGGGTCCGCGGCTGATAGACGAACAGCGCCAGCGCGACCGCCTGCCGCTGGTACTTCTCCAGCTGCCGGCAGAACTCGCTGGGCGAGCCCGGCTCGAGCAGCCGCGGGAGGGCGCGGCGCAGCACCTCGCGCTGCGCCAGCAGCCAGGTGCAGTCGCGCTTGAACAGCCCCAGCCGCTCGCAGACCGCCGGCGCGAAGCTGTCCGGCACGGCGCCCAGCGCCCAGGCGGTGCGCACGAACCAGGGCTCCAGCTGACTCTCGCGCAGCAGCTGTGGCTGGTTGCCGATCGCGATGTCCAGCGCGCCGGCGTCGGCCAGGTCCCAGCCGCGGCTGAGCCCGCCAAGGCCGGGGCTGAGCGCGGTCGTCAGCCGCGAGACGTCCAGCACCGCCCACATCTCCACCCAGCGCTCCTCGCGGCCGATGCACTCGATCTCGTAGCGGATGCGCTCGGGCGTCAGGTGATCCAGCGCGCCGTCGTCGATCGCGTGCTGGTACTGCGCGCGGGTGACGGGCTCCAGGTCGTAGCCGAGCCGGATCGAGTAGCGGACCGCGCGCAGCAGCCGCGTCGGGTCGTCGCTGAAGCTGGCCGAGTGCAGGACGCGCACCAGCCGGTCGGCGATATCGCCGCTGCCGCCGTGCAAATCGAGCAGCCGGCCGTAGTCGTCACTTAAGTCCAGCGCCAGCGCGTTGACGGAGAAGTCGCGGCGCGCCAGGTCCGCGCCGAGCTCCACGTCGCCGACGTCCACCTCGGGCAGCGCGCCGGGACTGGGGTAGTGCTCGTGACGCGCGGTGGTGATGTCGATGCGCAGCGGGTCGGCCGTGATCAGCGTCGCGGTGTGAAACGGAGCGTTGACCGTCAACTCGCCGCGCAACCGCGCTCTGAGCGCCTGGGCGAAGCGGAGCCCGGCGCCCTGGCCCCGGGCGTCGACCGGACCCGCCGCCACTACGTCGAAGTCGCGTAGCTCGGTGGCGAGCTGATCCCGATGGAGCTGGCCGAGGTGGATGCGCAGCAGGTCGCGGGGGACGCCGCCCGCCAGCGCCACGCTGAGGTCCAGTTCGCGGGCCACGTCGCGGATCCGCTGCGGAACGTGCCTGAGCGTCACCGGCAGCGATGATTCCAGCATCGGGCCCAGATTCGGCACGTCCCGCGGCACCGAATCAGTATACAGACGGGCCCCGGCTAGTCGCCCCCGGGATCGCCGGCCGCGGGTTCGTAGGGGACGAACAGCGCGAACAGCAGGTAGATGACGATCACGGCCAGCCCGGCGGGCGGCAGCAGCAGCAGCAGAACCAGCAGCAACCGCACGATGATCGGATCGAGGCCGAGGTGCGCGCCGATGCCGGCGCAGAGCCCCAGCAGCACTCCGCCCTCGGAGCGCCGGCGGCGGTAGACGCGCGGCGCGCGCTCCATGCTACACCTCCTGGATGTCCTCGCGGGGCACGATGAACAGCGTGCGGGTCTGACCGCGGCCACGCGACTCGGTCGTCAGATACGGGTGGTCGGAGAAGTACTGGTGGACGAACTTGCGTTCCTTGGGCAGCAGGCCTTTCATCGGCCGCTCGCGATGGTCCCGCTCGATCTCGCGCACCACCTTCTTGATCAGCCCCTCCAGATAGGCCTGGCGCTTCTGGCGATACTTGTCCACGTCGATGTAGACCGCCACCCAGCGGGGGAACAGCCGGCTGACGGTGTGCGCGATCAGGGTCTCCAGCGCGTCCAGCGTCTGGCCGTGCTGGCCGATGTAGGCGCCGCTGCGGCGCGTCTGGATGATGACGAAGAACTCTGTCACCGCGCGGTTGGACTTGACCTTGAGCGTGGCGCGGTCATCCACGATCTTGATGATCGGATAGGCGAGGCTGTAGATCAGATCGAGCACCTCGGTGCGCAGATAGGCGTACAAGGTGATGCTGTCGTCCTCCTCCGGGTATTCCTGGTAGTACAGCTCCTTGCCCGTGGCCTCCTTGAACAGCTGCTGGCGCATGGCCTCGAGATCGTCGCCCTTGGCGGAGAACTCCGCCAGGCCCGGCGGGTGCTTGACCGGCCGCGGCTCGCGCCTGGGCTGCTCGACAACTTCCTCCGCTACCGGATCCTGTCCGTTTTCCTGAAGATCATCGCTCATCGCTTCTTCCTTCTCTTTTTCCGGGGACGTCTGAGACCCGCCGGGTCACTGTCGGAATCCTCGGCATCGCTCGAGACGTCCTCCTGGGATGTCTGATCGGGCTCTTCCTCCACCGCGGCGTCCTCCGCGCCGGCCTGCTCCTCGCCGCCGGCGGGCGGAAGCTGGCTGGGCTGCGGCTTGGCGCCGGGCTGCTGGGGCGGGGGCGGAGGCTGGCGGATGAACTGCTTGAGCTCGCGCGCGTCCAGCTCCGGACCGCCGCCGCCCGCCAGTTTGGGGATCAACGTGTATTCCGCCATCATCAGCAGGTTCTGCACGATGAAGTAGAGCAGGGCACCCGCCGAGAAGATGAAAGCGAAGATGATGATCACGAGGTTCATGATTCCCATCTGCTTCTGCATCTGCTGGGCCATGTCCGGCTCCTGCTTGCCGCCCTTGTCCTCCTTGCGGCTCTTCATCACTTCCTTGAATTCCTCTTCGAAGGCCGGGTCCGGCGCGTTGACCTTGCGCATCACGCGCTGCATCACAATGCTGCTGGCGATGTACAGCACCACCAGCGCCAGCGCCGGCAGGTACCAGAAGCTGCCGCCGATCAGGGGGATCTTCTCCGGCAGCTGGATGATCTGGCTCATCAGCCCCAGCTTGGCGACCGTCACGTCGACGAGGTCCTTCAGTTCCGGTCCCATGCCGAAGCTGCGGCCGCTGGTGACGTTGACGGGGAACAACAGCTGGATGCCCAGGAAGTCCTTGCCGGCGAAGGTCGGATCGTAGAGCGCGCGGTAGACGCCGAACAGGATCGGCAGCTGGATCAGCATCGGCAGGCAGCCCGCCAGCGGATTGATCTTGTAGCGGCTGTAGAGCTCCATCGTCTTGGCGCTCTGCTCCTGCTTGTTGGGGTAGTGCCGCTGAATCTGCTTCATCACCGGCTGCAACAGCTGCATCATCCGCATCCCGCGGATCTGGATGCGCGTCAGCGGGAACAGCATCAGCCGCACCACGATCGCCGTCAGGATGATCGCCACGCCGTAGTTGACGACGACGCCGCTGATCATGGTGATCAGCACCAGGAAGATCTGCCCGAAGATGCCCGTGATGCCGCCGTAGTCCTCGAGGTTGGGCGCCAGACCGTTGGCGCCGCCCACCGCGCGACCGATGGCATCGTTGCTCTGCAGCATGATCAGCGCGGTGTAGAAGTTGGCCAGCAGCGGTGTCATACCAGCGGGTCGTAGCCTCCTCGATGAAATGGGTTGCAGCGCAGGATGCGCCAGATCGCCAGCCAGCCGCCGCGCAGCGCGCCGTAGCGCTTGACGGCGTCGAGCCCGTAGCGCGAGCACGACGGCGTGAAGCGGCAGGTCGGCGGCGTCAGCGGGGAGATCACATAACGATGGAACTGGATCAGCGCCACCAGCAGCAGCGCCGGCCAGCGCAGCGGACTGAGCCAGCGCAGCGCCGCGCCGAGCCGCGTCACCGCGGGGTGGGGGTGGCTGCCGCTAGCTGGCACTGGCTGCATGCTCCGTTCCTTGCATAAGCTCGGCGCGCTGAAGCACGCGCCGCAGGTGATAGGCGAACATGGCGAAACTCAGCGCCGCCTCACGGTCCCGGGCGATGACCACCAGATCGTGGCCCGGCGCGATCGACGCGCGCCAGCGGCGCAGCAGCTCGCGCGCCCAGCGGCGCACGCGGTTGCGCACGACCGCTCCGCCCACGCGGGTCTTGGCGGCCACCGCAAAGCGGCTCTCGCTCAGGCCGCTGGCGGCCCAGTGCAGCACAATACCGTCCGAGCGCCGGGCCTGGCCACTGCCAAGCACGCGCCGGATGTTGCTGCGTCCGCGGAGAGTGCTGCCCGGCACTACTAAACGGCCAGACGCCTGCGCCCGCGGGCCCGCCGCGCGGCCAGCACTCGACGGCCTCCGGGCGAGCTCATGCGGGCCCGGAAGCCGTGGCGCCTGGCGCGCCGGCGCTTCTTGGGTTGATAGGTCCGCTTCATCAATGCCCCCTCTAGTCTTTGATCTTATCTACTGGTTTTCCGGGCGCACACGCCCGACCAAGCCGCAGCCTGGGTTCGAACAAGTATCTTAACACAGGATAGGCTTGGCGCTTGTCGCCAAGGCTAACTGGTGTATAGGTGATCCGCTGACGTTTGCGAGCCGCCCGGGCTGCTAGCCGAAGGATCAACCACTGGGCGCGCAGGACGACGCGCCGTCATCTTCTCCGCCGCCGCCGCAGAACGTCGACATCAGCCGCTCGGTGTGCTCGCTGCCGCAGTTCTCGCAGACGACCTGGTCCGCGCGGCTGAAGGGGACGAGTTCCTCGAACTCGTGTCCACAGTCCTTGCAGCGATACTCGTAAAGCGGCATTTCATCCCTCACGGACGACCGGCAGCCGTCCAGATCACAGCCATTATACCCCACGGGGTATGAATTTGGCGTAGCGGCCGGCAGGGAGCCTGAACCACCCATTCATGCTGATTGCTACAATTCGGGCCGGATGCCCGTCAGACTGAGAGCGGCCCGCAAAGCGCCGCCACCGCCGGCGGATCTGCGCACGCGCCTCCGCCTGCTGCGCGTGCGCGCGGAGAAGGGGATCAACCGCGCCACCGGCGTGGGCTGCGTGCTGGCCCTCTTTCCGGCGGCTGTCATGGCGATCATCCTGTCCAGCCTGTCGCTGCCGGTGCTGACATTCGGGCTGTCCGCGCCGCCGGTTGCCGTGCTGTGGGCCCAGGGCATCGTGACTGTGTTGATCGTGATTCTGGCCGCCTGGGGCGTGGCTGCACTGATTAGGCTCGGATTCCGGCGGTTGTTCGAGCGCCACTACGTGCGCACTTGGCAGGAGCTCTTCCGCACCAGCTTCATGACGCTGGTCACTGTCGAGGACTACACGCAGATTATCAGCCAGCGGGTTCAGGGCCAATTCGGGCTGCGCTGGCTCAGTCCGCCGATGCCCAAGTCGCTGGAGCACCAGCTGGAGTATGCCGCCGTCTACCAGCTGGGACTGGAGCGGATGCTGCGCGGCGTCGGGCGGCTGGACAACGGCCCGCTGTGGCAGGGCGGCCTCGGCTGGACGGCGGGCCGCTACGGCTGCTTCTGCGCCTTCGCGCTGGTGTACTTCTTCAGCATCGTCGGGCTGGCCCTGGTGGTGGTCGGGATGCTCTACCACGTTCAGGGCTGCGCGGCGCTGGCCGCCTACTGCGACTTCCTGCTCTACGACGACGCGCTGGCAGCCTCACAGGCAGCCGCGCCGGAGCGCTAGAACGGTCCGGCCACGTCGAAGATCGCGCCGCCCTCGGCGATGAAGCGCGCATCGACCGTCGAGATGCGCCAGCTGTCCGGCGCGCGGCCGAGATCCAGGCGAATCACGCCGAAGCGTTCGCGGCGCGCCGGCGGCCGGGGCTCGTATTCAGGCTCAGCTTCCTCTTCCACGGCCGGCTCCTCCGCTTCCGGCTCCAGGGCGGCCGCTTCGTCCTCCGCGACCGTCTGTTCGCGCTCGGCGTCGAGCATCGCCTGCAGCCTGGTGCGCGACCCGTACCCCAGCAGGTAGCGCCCGTCCCGGCTGAGCCGCAGGTGCTCGCTGACGAAGCCGGTGAGGCCGGTCACGCTGGCCAGTCGGAACGTGCCCTCGCCCATCGGCGCGCGCGCGTTCGCCTCGTCGACCCAGGTGCCGAAGATCACGTCCAG
>Ga0180429_10002414_pt1 | contig 15410 bp, 5 predicted proteins | sample SS_ome_FD_132428 | JGI IMG/M metagenome (GOLD analysis project Ga0180429, IMG submission 132428) | Hypersaline lake sediment archaeal communities from the Salton Sea, California, USA - SS_1_S_1 metaG | ecosystem: Environmental > Aquatic > Non-marine Saline and Alkaline > Hypersaline > Sediment ...
CCGGACGATCACGGCGGCGGCCTATCCCACGGTGACGGTCCTGTCGAGCTATTCGGCCCCCACCACGGGCGGCGCCTCCGCAATCACCGTGACGGGAACCGGTTTCACGAACTCTTGCGTGACCGGCACGTCGAGCGACTGCCCCAACGGCTCCGCCCAGGTTCTCTTCGGCGAGACCGTCGTCGACGCCACCTACGTGAGCACCACGACCCTGACCGTCACCCCTCCGATTCACGCCGCGGGCCAAGTCACCGTCCGCGTCCGAAATCCGGACACGCGTCTCTCGCCCGGAGGCCCCACCTTCACTTTCACCCAATGCACGGCGCCGGTCACATACGGAAACAATACCGCGGCTGATCTGGACACCTGCACCGATACCGGCGTCCAGGTCACCTGGACCCAGGATCCCCCAGGCTGGAACGACGGCGGACGGAATGCCGCCAGTCGCTCCTACGCCGTCCTTCGAAGCGGAACGCCCATCGTCAGCGGCCTCTCCTACGGAACCACTTCCTACACCGACACCACGGGAACCAACGGCGTGTCCTACACGTACTCCGTGCGGTTCACCAACAGCTGCGGCCTGACAACAGACACTTTGGGCGCCTCCGCCGCGGACGTCGCCGGCTCGGCACCCTCCAGCCTCACCAACAATGCCGCAGCAGACCTGGACGGCTGCAACGACACGGGTGTGCAGATCACCTGGTCCCAGGACCCCGGAGACTGGGGAGACGGGGGGATCGGTACGCGCACCTATGATGTCCTCCGAAGCGGCTCCCCCTTCCAGAGCGGCCTCTCCTACGGAACCACATCCGCAACCGACACGGGCGGAACCAACGGCGTCTCCTATACTTACACCGTCAGTTACAACAACGGCTGCGGACAAAGCGCCGCCACCTCCGGCTCCTCGGCGGCGGACAATGTGGGAGCCGCCCCCTCGGGCCTCGCCAACAGCGGCGCCGCGGACCTGGACGCATGCAGCGACACGGGCGTGCAGATCACCTGGTCCCAGGACGCCGGCGACTGGGGCGACGGCGGATTCGGGACTCGCACCTACGACGTCCTCCGGAACGGCTCCCCCATCCAGAGCGGCATCGCCTACGGGACGACTTCGGCCACCGACACGGGCGGTACCAACGGCGTCTCCTACACCTACACCGTGCAATATAGCAACGGGTGCGGACAGAGCGCTGCCACGTCGGGATCTTCCGCCGCCGATGCCCTCGCATCCGCACCATCAAGTATCCCGGACAACACCGCCGCAGACGTCAACCCGTGCGCCGACACCGGGGTCCTGATCACCTGGAGCCAGGACGCCGGAGACTGGGGCGACGGCGGTACGGGGACCCGCACATACGATGTTCTTCGCGACGGTTCACCCATCCTGAGCAGCATCGCCTATGGGACCACCTCCCTCACGGACACCAATGGGACCAACGGGGTCTATTACAACTACATCGTACGGTACAACAACGGGTGCGGCTTCTTCGCTTACGCTTCCGGCTCCGTCGCCGCAGATAACGACTTCACCCCCAGCCCCTCGATCTCGGGGGCCGCTGCCAACACCTGCCCGGAAACCACAGTTGGGCTTTCCACCCAGGGAGGCATGGACGCATACCAGTGGTACCTCGGCGGGAGCCCCATCGGCGGCGCGAACAGTTCGACCTACATCGCCGCCGCCTCGGGTTCCTACACCGTCTACTACGAAAACCTCGGCTGCGGCGCTACCTCCGGCGCCCACGCGGTGACGATCAACACATGCCCGCCGCCCCCCGCTCCCGACGGGTCGGGCGCCACGGCACCGCTGCAGGGCTCCCGCGGCGCCTCCGACACACAGATCCTCCTGACCTGGGACGCCACGACCTGCCCGGCGCCCGACTACAACATCCTCTACGGAAGCCTCGGCAATATCGCCGCTTACACCCTCGACGGCGCAGACTGCGGCCCGGGAAGTTCGGGGACCTACACCTGGGACGGCGTCCCCGCCGGCGATCTCTTCTACCTCGTGGTGGGGACCGACGGCGGCACCGTGGAGAGTTCGTGGGGCACCGACAGCGCCTCAGCAGAACGGAAAGGCGCCAACGATTCGGGCCTCTGCGGCATCACCTCGAAGGACACCACCGAGACCTGCCCATGAATCATCCGACGGGCGGGGCTTCGGCCACGTCCGTCGATAAATTCAGCACTCAGATTCCGGACTGGATTCGGGGGTAAGGCTTGGGGGCCTCGGAACCGGAAGGCATCAGCGGACTTGCCTCACACGCATCCCATGCCACGGCCGCGGCAACACCAAAAGCCTGACCCCACTAATTGGCAATAGGCACTGCCGGTAGCGATCAAGAAGGCAAGGCAGTTGCACCAATCCAGACGCCGTTCATGAGCTGAGCGCAGGCTCGGCGGAGCGCAGCGGCCCTTCCTGTTTCCTATTTGACCTTCACCGCGACGAGCGTGATGTCGTCGTGCTGGGGGGCGCCGCCAACGAAGTCACGTATTCCGGCGAGGATCGAGTCGATGGTCTCCCGGGCGCCTTGCCCCTCCGCCGCACGGAACATCTCCGCCATGCGGTCGAAGCCCAGGATTTTCCGGTGGGCGTCGGTGGCCTCGGTGAATCCGTCGGTGTAGAAGAGCACCGTGTCCCCCGCCTTCAGCTCGAAAACCACCTCCTCCAGTTCGATGCACTCAGTGAGGCCCAGCGGCAAGCCCGACTTGCCGTCTCCGATGTAGGACACTTCGCCGTTCCTCAGTACCATGGGGTACATGTGCCCCGCGTTGGCGAAGGTAAGAACGCGCTCCTTTACGTCGAGGACGGCGAAGAGCATGGTCGTGAAGACAGGTGGACCCGTCTTCACGAACATGCTCTGCTCGATGCTCTCCGTCAGGCCGGACGTCCTTTCCTGGTTGTTGATCTCGGTGTGGATCATACCGCTCGTCATGACCGCCACGATGGAGGCCTTCATGGCCTTCCCCGTGACGTCGGCCACGGCGATGCCGAAGCGTGTCTCCTCGTCGTCCACCCAGAAGAAATCATAGTAGTCGCCGCCCACCTCGTCGGCGGTCTGGCAGAAGCCCGAGACGTCGAACCCGGGGACCTCGGGATCCTGATCGGGCATGAGTCCCATCTGCATCTCGTGGGCGGTCTGAAGCTCGTGCCGCATCCGCTCCTTCTCCAGGTTCGCGCTCAGCCGGATCCTGTAGAAGGCGTATCCCAGAGAAAACACCGCGATGGCCGACAGGGCGACGAACCACCACGTAAGCCAGAAGGGCGGGGCGATCACGAATGCGAAGGATGCCGCAGCCTTCGACTCGTGCAGGTCGCGGTTGATGGCCTTCACCCGGAACACGTATTCCCCGGGATTCAGGCTGTGGAACGTGACGTGGGACTCGCCGATGGGGCCGAACCACTCCTCCGAATGACCCTGTAGCTGGTAGAAGTACCGCAGGTTGCCGCGGCCCTCCGTGAAGCTGATGCCCCGGTAGTCGAAGCGGAGGCTGTTTTGGTCGTGGGCCAGTTCCAGGGGGGGCTTCAGGGGCGTCTCCGCGCCCCCCACGGTCAAGGAAACCAAGTCGATGCGCGGGGCGTGGCTTCGTGCCCGGTACCGGTGAACACCCGTGGCCGTGCGGATCCACAGGTCCCCATCGGCGTCGGTCTGGAGATCCATTACGTTCGCGTCCAGGAGCCCGTCCGCCACCGAGAAAGTCGTGACGATGCCGTCCCTCAATCTGCTGACGCCGAACTCCGTTCCCATCCAGACGCTGCCGTCCCCGTCCCGCAGGAGGCTGCGCACCCGGTCGCTCGCGAGGCCGTCCCGCCGGGAGAAACTGGTAAACCGACCTCCGTCGAACCGGCCGATGCCGCCGTCGGTTCGGATCCAGACGGTACCCGAGGCATCTTCGAAGAAGGACCGTGCATCGTTGCTTGCGAGCCCGTCCTCCTCCGTCATGCGGACGAAGGAGGTGCCGTCGAAGAGGAGGAGTCCCGCCGGGGCGTCGGTGCCGTCCCGGCCCTTTCCTCCTTCGGAATACCGGAGCCAGACGCGATCCCGCCCGTCGGTGCCCAGGACTTCCAGGGCGCCCTCGGGGATATCCCCCGTGAAAGGAATGTAGCGAAACGAGCCGTCATCGAAGAGGGCGACGCCCCTTCGGCCTGTGAAAAGCGGCCGGGGCGTGCCGCTCATCCATCCTTCCCTCATGATCTCATCCGGGACCACGTCGTCGAGGGTAATGTAGCGGGCGCTCCGGCCGTCGAAGTAGATGAAGCCCGCAGTCGTACCCATCCAGAACCCCCCCGCCCGGTCGACCTCCAGCGAGGCGATCGAATAGGACCAGAACCCCTCCCCGGATCCGCTCACGGCCGAGAAGGCCTCGCCGTCGTGCAGAACGACGGTGTTGTCCTCGCAGACGAAAAGCGTGCGGCCGCCCGCCGCGGCCATGGCCCTCATCGGCCGCCCCGCCAGGAGGGGGTCTTCCACCGCTTGGACTTTCCCCTGGAGCAAGAGGCAGAGCCCCTCGGGAGTCGCCAGCCAGAGGCCGCCGTCGCCCCTTTCCTCCATCAGACATACGCTGGGATGGGGCAGGCCGTTCTCCGTGGAGAACAAGACGGTCTCTCCGCCGTCGAAGGCGCCCAGGCCCGAAGCGGTCGGAAACCAGAGCGTCCCCGCTTCGTCCCGGTACATCCCCCGAGACCAGGCCAGACGCTCCGGACGCGGCGCGCCGCCGTCCTCGGCCACCACCCGAATGCGGGGCGGCTGCACCTTGCACATCCCGCCGTCGGTACCCACCCACACGTTGGATTCCCGGTCCACGAAAAGCCTGCGCACGAAGTCCGAAGGCAATCCTGCGACGGTCCGGACGGCCGGCGGATTCCCGCCCGGCAGCCGGCTCAGGCCCTGGGTCGTTCCGATCCAGACATCGCCGGATCCATCCTGAACGATGTCCTTGACGATCTTTCCGGCCAGGCCCTCCTCCTCCCCGACGGATCGCAGAACCTTTCCGTCCCAGAGAAGCACCCCCGGCCCCACCGCGCGCATCCAGAGTCGGCCGTCTTCGTCGAAGAAAAGCGCGTGGATGATTTTCACTGGAAGGTCCGGGGCGAACGGTGCGGGCCCCAGCGCGCCGTCCCGGTAAACGGATACGCCACTGTGGGTGGCGATCCATACCGCTCCGGAAGCGTCCTGGCAGACGTCGTTCACGATGGGAGCGCCAAGGCCTTCCTTCCTGCCGAAGGTCGTCCAGGATCCGTCCCGAAAGAGGGCCAGGCCTCCCATGCGGGTCCCCACCCAGATCCCCCCGCCGCGGTCTTCGTAGATCACGTTGATGCGCTTCGAGGGCGGTGTCCCCCGGCTGGCCGGGGGAAGCCCGAAGGCCTCGTTTTCATGGACCGTCAGGCCCCGCTTGGTGCCGATCCAGATCCGGCCTCGCCGGTCTTCGATGCAGCAGGTCACGGCGTCGTCGGCCAGCCCGTCGGCCTTCAGAAGCGCCTCGGCGCGGCCGTTACGGATTCGCCACAGCCCGATTCCCGTTACGATCCAAAGGGATCCCCCGCGATCCTCGACGATGGATTCCACCTCGCCGCCGGCGATGGGGTGGCGCAGGGGCCAGTTGTCGAAGGCCTCCCCGTCGAATCGGCTGACCCCGTTTCCGGTGCCGATCCACAGGTACCCCCGCCCGTCTTGGAAGAAGCAGCGAACCTCATTGTGAACGAGTCCGTCCTTTCCCGAATAGGAGACCGTCTCTCCGGCGGCCGGAAGGGACATCACCATGACGGACAGCAGGCAGAGCGCCGGGAAGATCTTCGTTCTCATGTGTGGGCCCTCTTTCCGTTCCGCGGGTTCGATTTCGAGTGGGGATTACGCCCCGTTCTCCTTGCCTGCCTTCTTCGCGGGTTTGCCGGGCGCCCGGATCTCCTTTTCCGATCCCTTGACGACCTGGCGGATCGTCCGCTCCCCTTCCGGGAGGCTGAAGACCACCAGGACCTCGGCCTCGCTGGTGGTCTCGACCACCAGGCCCCGCTCCAGGTCCAGCAGGGTGGAGGATCCCGACGTCATTTCGAGCGTCCCTGCGGCCTCGTCGAAGGCGCCAAGGCCTTTCCCCGCGGTCTCGATCCGGGCGCACCGCCTGCCGTCCGCGGTCTCGACGGCCGCGAAGGTGGCCTTCGTATCGATGACCAGGTCGAGGGTTCCCATGCCACCCGGCGGATCCACCGACAGAGCCACCTGGTACTCCCACTCATGGCCGGGCTCGACCGGCTTCGCAGGGAGATCCATCCGCTCCTGCTTCGTACTCTCCAGGATCCTCTCGACGGCCTCCTTCTGCGAGGGCCTTAGTTCCTTGGTGGGTTTGATGTCGAGGATGTTGCCCCGCTTGCTCAGCGTGACGAGCAGAGGCACCTCGACGGGGAGGCCGAACATGGAGAGGCCGTCGCTGGCATCCAGGGAAACGGCCTCTCCGTTCACCGTTCGGCTGTAGTCAACGTGGCTGACCACGATATCGGCCGTGCCGTCGGCGTGGACCTTCTTCGTGACTCGCCGCAGGATCCGGGTCTCCTCCTGAACGTATTTGCCGCCGGGCAATCCCTCCGAATAGACCTCGATGGCGTTCCAGACCTTCGCCTTGCGCGACTCGCCCTCCTTGAATTTCAGTTCGAGCGACACCTCCTGCCCCCATGAGGGCGGCGCCAGAACGGCCAGACATGCCAGGAACAAGCCGAAACGCACCCTACGAAGCATGATCATCGAACTCCTCCTATCGGATGGTGGAGAGCCTATCGGGTTTCCTCCCGCAGGGTCAAGTATTCCGGAAGCACCCATCGTTGACCCCCGCCTTCGGTCGTGGGACACTCGTACCATTAAGATAAGGGGACACACAACTTATCTCACAACTTATCTGTTATTTTCTGCAGCGAAAGGAATTAAGTTGTGTGTCCCCTTAATTTAATTTAATCTCTTCTTGATGAGATGCGACAGGAGCTGGTGGCGGGCGTTGAAGAGGCGACGGTAGACGAGGAGGGTCATGAGGATACAGGCGATGGAGGTGGAGGCGGCGATCATGAACATGACCACGATCTGGTAGCGCACGGCGTTCATGGGATCGGCCCCCTCTATAATCTGCCCCGTCATCATCCCCGGAAGCGATACGAGGCCCACCACCATCATGGAATTGATGATGGGGATCATGCCGCGCCGAACCGCCTCGCGCAGCGCCGGCCGGGCCGCCTCCCACTTCGTGGCACCCAGGGCCAGTTCCATCTCCACCTCTCGGCGCCTCTCGGAGAAGGCCTCCAGAAGCGTGTCCACACAGAGCGACAGGCCCGTAAGCGAATTGCCGAGGACCATGCCCAGGATCGGGATGACGTACCGGGCCTCGTACCAGGGATCCACGCCCACGATGACCGCCGTCACCATGGCCGTCGTCACGAAGGCGCTCACGACCAGGCTCGCGTAGGCTCGGTGGTGGATGCCCTTGAAGAATCGGCTCGACCGTTCCACCGCCGCGCGCCCCGCCACCCACGTCATGATCAACCCCAGGCCCACGACGGCCGCGGCGGCCTCCAGGCCGAAAACCCATCCGAGCACGAAGCCGATGAGCATCAACTGCGCAACGGTGCGTACCGAGGCCCACAGCAGCCGTTTCTCCAATCCCAGGCTCAGGGCGAAGCTGATGAGGCCAGGCACCGCCACGAGCAGCGCCGCCACGGCGAGATCCGGAATGCCCAGGACGATGGCATGGCCCTCACCCATGGGAGGCCTCCGCGTTTCCGGCCCCCTGTGCGAGATGCGGCGTCAGATCGAACTCCCGCGTACTCCAGAGCCGCGCACGCTCCCGGTCGTGGGAAACCACGAGGGCCGCTGCGCCGTGCTCGTCGGTCCAGCGCACCAGGAGTTCCCCCACGGCCCCGGCGCTCTTTTCGTCGAGGGCCGCCGTGGGCTCGTCGAGAAGGAGCACGCAGGGCTCCGTGAGCAGCGCACGGATCAGGCTCAACCGCTGGGCCTCACCCTCGGAGAGGTTGCGGGCTTGTTTTCGGGGCGTTCCACCATTGAGAAGCAGCGCCTTGAACAAGTTTAAGGCCTCATCGGCCGGGTAGGTTTTCTCGCGGCCCCTGTATCCGAAGGGCCTGCGCAGGTTCTCCTCCACCGTGGCGTCGAGCATCATGGCCCGCTGCTCCACGTAGGTGACGCGCCTCCTGAAGGCCGGCCACCCTAGCGCCTCCGGGCTCTGCCCGCCGAACGCGACCGTTCCCGCGTCGGCGTCCACGAGACCGGCGACGGCGCGCAGCAGCGTCGTCTTGCCGCATCCGGAGGGGCCGAAGAGGGCCACGCGCTCTTTGCGCGCGATCTCCAGATCCACGCCTGTCAGGAGTTGCCGGCCGCCCGCGGACACGGCCAGGCCTTGGATGGATAAAAGCGATGATTGTGACTTCATGGAACCCGTTCGACCAGGTCCTTCAGGGGCATTACTTCGAAGAAGTCTTCAGAATGACATTTGCTTTGGCAACGGACTAGACGTGGCCGAAGGCCTGGAAGAGGCGGTCGGCCTCGCCGGCGGACACGGGCAGGACGCGGTTCACCGGCGGCTCGAGTTTCACCTCCCAGCCGCGCCCCCCCTTGCGGCGGCGGATCTCCCGGATCCTGCGGAGGTTCACCATGTGGTTTCTGTGGATCCGCAGGAAACCCAGTTCCTGGTAGAAGGCCTCCAGGTTCCCCAGCCTGCGCCGGTCCCACAGCGACTTGGAGCCCTTGAGCCGGATGCGCGTCTCCTCGCCCTCGGCCTCCATCCAGTAGATATCGTCCGCATCGATCACCTTGAATACGCCGGTATCCGTCTGCACCAGCACCTGCGTTCCCCATGCGTCCATGTCGTCCTCCATGAATGCTGCAGAATCTATGACATAGATTTGCGCTCACTCGTAGCCGACATGACTCGATAGGAGTCATGCAAGCTGCAAATCCGGGGACATGACCCTATTTCATGAAAATACGGGGGACACGATCGAAGGAGCAATTGCGGGACATGACCCGATTGGCTTTGCCAGGGGACACGATCCCAAATCTCCGGAAGGATTTGGGTCATGTCCCCGCAAAGCGAATTACATCCCATCGGGATCGTGTCCCATGTCAATTGCTCTTCATGTCCCCGCATTTTCATTCTCATCTTGGAATAGGGATCGTGTCCCCTGGATTTGTCATACATTCCACATGAGTGAGCGCCATTCCCCATGAGGATAGCATAATCACCCATGAAAGGCGCTTATTCCCCATGAATGAGACAGGCGCAAAACATAACACCCCGGGGAACTTTCGCTCCCCGGGGCATGGATGGAGTCAGCTTATTACGGGCAGGCGCCCGTGTCGTTCACAACCCGCTCGCCGGCCATGGCGAACCCGGCGGTGCCTTCGCCGTTTCCGTTCACTCCCGTGATGAGATACCAGTAGAAACTTCCCGCGGCGGGATCGTCGCCCGTCAGGTCGGCGGTGTGGATCGTCTCATTGGCGCTGGTGAACCGCAAACACGAATCGAGGCTGCCGTCGAGGAGCAGCGGCAGGTCGGCGGGAACGCCGCGGTAGAGCCGGTAGCCGCTCGTGGCCACGGGATCCTCGGCCCAATCCAGCGTGTTCACGTCGATCCAGTTCTCGCCCGTCTGCTCACTCGGTGCCTCGCAGGCGGTGATCGTCACACCATGGGCGGCGGAGGTGCCCGTGCAGCCGTTGCCGTCCTCGTAGAAGACGGTGTAGCTTCCCGTGGCGTCCGCGTCGTAGGTGTCGGCATTGGCGCCGCCGATGGGTGCACCGCTCTCGTACCACTGGTAGCTGCTCATGCCCGCCTCCGTGTTCAGCGTCACCGTGACGGCGGGGCAGGTGTTTGCGGCGTCGCCCGTAATGGTGGGCACCGGGGCGGCGTTCACCGTGACGGTGGGCGCTCCCGAAAGGCCCGAGCCGGTGAGGCCGTTGGAGTCGGTGACCGAGATCAGACCGTAGGTCGTTGTGGTGCCGGGGCTCACGGGGATAGGATCGTCGCTGTTGTAGTTGGGGATCGTCCCCACGCCGTTGTCAATCTCGATGGTGTAGGGCGGCACGCCGTCGGTGATGGTCACGGTGAGATCGGTGCTCTCCCCTTCGCAGATGGTCGCGTCGCCCGCCAGCACCGCCGCGGTGGGTGGGTCGCAAAGATCACCGGTCTGGTCGCCGTCGTAGTCGTCCTGGCCCGGGTTGTCCACTGTGGGGCAGTTGTCGCAGGCGTCGCCGAAGGCGTCGGTGTCGGAATTGGCCTGGTCGGGATTGGGGACGGCCGCGCAATTGTCGCAGGCGTCCCCCACGCCGTCGTGGGCCCACTCGTTCATGACGGTCTGGATCTCGGTCTGATCCAGATCCCGATCGAAGACGACCACCTCGTCGATGAGGCCCGGGAAGTAGTAGGCCGTGCCGCCGCCCCCGGTCCATCCCGCGCCGATCCGCAGCGCGCGCTGTGTATTCTGGGCATAAGCCGTCGATGTCGTGCCGCCGGGAGATCCGTCGACGTAGAGCCGAAGGTCCGTCCCGTCGTAGGTCATGGCCAGGTGCACCCAGGTGTCGTAGCTCACGGTCGGCCCGTAGAGACTGGTCCAGGAACTGCCGCCCGTGCCCACGTGGGCCGTCCACCGGTTCTGGTCGTTGGCGTTCATGAAATAGCCGCGCAGGTTGCTCCCCACGCTGCCGTCCCTTCCGTTCACGATGGACCGGAAGTCACCCGCACCCGCCGTGAGATACACCCACGCGGTCACCGTGAAGGTGGCGGGATTCAGAGACGGATCGTAGGGCACCTCTGCCAGGTCGCTGGTTCCGTTGAAGGAGAGGGCCGTCCCCCGATAGCCGCCCGCGAAGGTCGCCCCGGTGACCGTCCCGTCGTTGTCGCCGGCCGAATCAAAGATGTCAATCCCCGATCCCTCATCCATGAGCCACTGGGAACCAGGTCCCATGGAATCGCTGTCGGCCTGGCTCTCGTTGTCCACCGTCGGGCAATTGTCGCAGGCGTCGCCGTGGCTGTCTCCGTCACTGTTGGTCTGGCTCTCGTTGTCCACCGCCGGGCAGTTGTCGCAGGCGTCCCCGTGGCTGTCGGTATCGCCGTTGGCCTGGACCTCGTTGTCCACCATGGGGCAATTGTCGCAGGCATCGCCGTGTGTGTCCCCGTCGCCGTTGGACTGGCCCGGATTGGAGATTCCCGGGCAGTTGTCGCCGGAATCGCATATACCGTCCCCGTCTCCATCGGTGCCGTCGTTGGCGGGATCGGGCGTGTAGGGATCCCACGGTTCGGTTCCCGGCCCTTCGGGATTCTGGGAGCAGTCGTCGCAGCCGTCGGCATCGGAATCGCCGCATTCTTTGGGATCCAATTGATCGGTTCCATTGGTGCCCTCGGTCGCATCGTCCACACCGTCGTTATCATCATCGGCATCCAGGCAGTCGATGGTGCCATCGCCGTCCGTGTCCACATGGTCCGGCGTGAAGAGCTGCAAGCGGTGGTTGTCGTAGTCGCTCACGAAGACGGTGCCTTGGCCGTTGATGCCCATGCTCACCGGGCCGTCGAACTGTCCGTCTCCCGTCCCCGACTCGCCCCATCGCATGAGGTAGGTCCCGGTGGCGCCGAACTTCTGGATGCGGTCGTTGGCCCAGTCGCTCACGTATAGGTTGCCGAAGTTGTCCGATGCGATGTCGGCGGGCGTGTTGAACTCGCCGTCACCCGTACCCGGGGTGCCCCACTGCAGGACGTATGCACCCGCCGCATCGAACTTCTGAATACGGTCGAGATCCTGATCGGTGACGTAAACGGCGTCTGATCCATCCACGCAGAGGCCCATTGGCGTTTGGAATTCGCCGTTTGCCGTACCGGTGGCGCCCCACTGGGTGAGGTAGGCGCCACCGTTGTCGAACTTCTGGATGCGGTCGTTGCCCTGGTCTGTCACGTAGACGTTGCCCGCCGAATCGGTTCCGATTCCCGTGGGATTGTCGAAGTCGCCGTCGCCCGTTCCAAAGGCTCCCCACTGGCCGAGGTACACGCCGGCGCCGTCGAACTTCTGGACGCGGTCATTGCCCCATTCCGTCACGAAGACGCTGCCCGAGCCGTCCACCGCGAGGTGCACCGGGTGGCTCATCTGGCCGTCTCCGCCGCCGGCGATGCCCGCCTGGCAGCCCGAGGTGCAGACCTGGAGTGCCGCCGTGCCGTCGTCCACGCCCCAGCCCCACATGAACTCGAAGGTTCCGTCCTTGTCGAACTTCTGAATCCGGTGGTTGATGCGGTCGGCCACGTAGACGCCGCCGTCCGGCGCCACGGCCATGCCGCGCGGGCGATCGAAGAAGGCCTCGACGGTGCCCTGACTTCCGATGGTGAGCGCGTGGGCCATGGTTTCGCCCATGGTTGTTGGACATGGATCGCAGGCGTCGCCGAAGAAATCCTCGTCGGTGTCGAGTTGCGAAGCGTTGTGGTCGTCGGGGCAGTTGTCGCAGGCGTCGGGGATGCCGTCGGCGAGGCCGTCGTTGTAGTTGTCCAGGATCTCCGCTGCGCCGAGCGCCCGGTCGTAGAGCGCAACCTCGTCCAGCGAGCCGTAAAACCAGTTCAGACCGTCGTCGCCATGGCGGCCGATGGAGAAGGCGGCTGTTCCGGAGAATATGGTCTGGGCACCCACCGTCGTCGTGCCGGCCGGCGCGCCGTCGACGTACACACCCAAGTCCGTGCCGTCGTAGTAGCCCACGACGTGAGACCAGGTATCGAGGGGCAGCACAGCACTGCTCTGATGGGCGAGCCAGGTGCTGCCGGTTCCGTCGGTGGTGAATCCGACCCATACCTCGTTACCGTTCATGAGGGCGAGGCCGTAGCTTCGCTGATTGGCCGGTGCAAAGCCGATCTTGGAGATGAACCACACGTCCGGATGTGCATACTCGGGATAGACCCAGGCCTCGATGGTGAAGGGTCCGGTTATGTCGAGCGAGGGATCGTCGGGGATTTCCACCCAAGTGGACGTTCCGTTGAAGGAGAGCGCTCGAAGGGCATCTGCGTTTCGATCATCACCGTATGCCCCGTCGTGAATCGTCCCGTCGTTGGTGCCCTTCGAATCGAGGGCCGTCGTGCCGTAGCCTTCCTCGAAGCGCCAAGCAGCGAGAATGTTCGATATCTCCAGGTCCGTCCGGGCCCCACCCGTGCCGGGGCAGGCATCGCAGGCATCGCCCGTGCCGTCTCCGTCTCCATCGGCCTGTGTAGGATTAGGATCGGCCGGGCAGTTGTCGCAGGCGTCGCCGAGGGTATCGGTGTCGGTGTCGAACTGATCGGCGTTGGCCGTCGACGGGCAGTTGTCTCCGCCATCACAGATCGTATCGGCGTCGCTGTCTGGTCCATCATTGGCGGGATCCGGGATGTACGGATCCCAGGGTTCGGTACCGGGGCCTTCGGGATTCTGGGAACAGTCGTCGCAGCCGTCCCCGTCCGTATCCCCGCACAGCGTGGGATCCAGCGGTGTGGAATCGGAAGTATCGACTGCGCCGTCATTGTCGTCATCATTATCCACGAGGTCGCAGGTACCGTCCTGGTCCGTGTCGATGGTATCCACGCTCACAGTGGCCGTCCCCGAAATCGATGCGGGGGCACACCCGTTGGCATCGGCGACAGAGACGAGGCTGTAGACGGTCGTCGAAGCCGGGCTCACGGAGATCGGATCGTCGCTGGCATAACCGTTTATTACATTAACGCCGTTGTCGATCTCTACGTCGTAGGGTCCCACCCCTCCGGCAATCGTCACGACGAGGTCCGTGCTATCCCCCTGACAGATGTCGGCGTCGCCCGACAGCACCGCCTCGGTGGGTATTGCGTTCACCGTGATCGTGATCGTGTCCGTGTCCTGGCACTCCGTAGCCGCGTCGGTCCCGGTCACGGTGTAGAGGGTCGTGACCGTGGGTGTCGCCGTAACCTGCCCGCCCGTCGCAGAGCTAAGTCCATCGGGAGGATCCCAGGTGAAGAAAGCATCGACGGGCGCCGACGTGGGCGTCATCCAGGACGGCCCGCTGAGCGTGCCGTACCAGCCGTTGGCCGTCTCGTCGTCCGTGGTGCCGCCTCCGCCCTCGTCCAGCCGGAAGTAGGCCTCTAGGTTGGCCTGCGGGACCGAGAGCGTCACGTTCATGGCCGCCTGGATCTCCGCCTCGAGACGCTCCGCGCTCCAGACGCGCACTTCGTCAATCTGTCCCTGGAAGGGAAGCTGTCCGCCTGCCCGTGCTCCGATGCTGAGAGTCGTTCCGGCGGTGGCGTCTTCGCCTCCTTCTGAGTAGGCCAGCGTGCCGTTCTTGTAAAATTTCACGGAGGAGGCCGTCCACACGGCGGCCACGTGCTCCCAGGTATCCTGCACGCTCGCGATTCCGGTCTGAATCTGCCGGCCGGCGAATATCTCATAGGAGCCGCCGTTCACGAGGAGGGCGCGATCGTACCCGCCGTTGTCGTTCGTCGCCATGGCCATGAAGGTGCCCGTATCACCGGTGCGGCGCACCCAGGCCTCGATGGTCAGCGCCGCATGGGTGGTCGGATCGATATTGAGGGTCGTCGTCACCCGGTCGTCGATTCCGTCGAAGGCAAGCGCATTCCCTGTCTTGCCTGTGGTGGCGGTCAGGATCCGAGGCTCTCCCTCGCAGACGGTCGTGGGGCCGTCCGCAGTCACCGAGACGACGGGAAGGGGATTCATTGTGACGGTCGGTGTTCCGGTCAATCCCGTTCCGATGAGCCCGTTGTCGTCGGTGACGGAGATCAGACCGTACATCGTGCTGACCGCAGGATTCACGGTGATGGGATCGTCGCTGTTGTAGCCGTCGATGGTTCCCACCCCGTTGTCGATTTCGATGGTATACGGCGGAACGCCGTCGGTGATCGTCACGGTGAGATCGGTGGACTCCCCCTCACAGAGAGTGGCGTCGGTACCAAAGACCGCAGCCGTGGGCGGATCGCACAGATCACCCGTACTGTCACCGTCAGTATCGTCCTGCCCCGGATTGGCCACCATCGGGCAGTTGTCGTCGGGGCAGGTGTTCGCGGAAAATTCCGGATTCCCATACCCGTCTCCGTCGGTATCGGTGCAGGTATCGCATGCGTCCCCGGTTCCGTCGCCGTCGTCGTCTTCCTGGCCCGAATTGGCATCGGACGGGCAGTTGTCACAGGCGTCTCCGAATGTATCGCCGTCTTGGTTCTCCTGAAGGGGATTCATATCACCGATGCAGTTGTCCTGGAGATCGCAGATGCCGTCACCGTCTGTGTCCGTTCCGTCGGCGGCGGGATCGAAATAGCCGCCGCTGCAGTCGTCGCAGAGGTCCGCATCGGTGTCGGCGCAGACGTTCGGATTGCCGTCATTGCTGTCGGTCGTGGGATCAATGCAGCCCACGTTGCCGAGGTTGCCGTCGCCCAGCCCGTCCCAGTCC
>Ga0180429_10002421_pt1 | contig 15396 bp, 10 predicted proteins | sample SS_ome_FD_132428 | JGI IMG/M metagenome (GOLD analysis project Ga0180429, IMG submission 132428) | Hypersaline lake sediment archaeal communities from the Salton Sea, California, USA - SS_1_S_1 metaG | ecosystem: Environmental > Aquatic > Non-marine Saline and Alkaline > Hypersaline > Sediment ...
CCTGCTGGAAGACCCTGTCGGCCAGATCGTCGGGGCTGTCGGTGTCGTAAACCGGTACGCATTTCTGGACGATTATCGGTCCCGAATCGTACTCGTTGTCAACGAAGTGTACGGTGCATCCGCTGACTTTGCATCCGCGATCGAGGACGGCCTGGTGAACGTGATGTCCGTACATCCCCTTGCCTCCGAATCCCGGAAGCAGTGCGGGGTGGATATTCATGACCCGTCCGGAGTATCTCTCCGGTATCCGCCAGAGCGACAGGAAACCAGCCAGGATCACAAGGTCGACGTTCGCCTCATCGAGGATGGCGGCAATTGTATCGGAGTACGTCTGGGTGTCGGGCGCCTCTTTGAATTCCGCCAGCCGCACCTCCATTCCCGCTTCCCTGCATCGATCGATGCCCTTGCATTGTCGCGACGCGATCGCGACAACCAATTCGGCGTCCAGGCGTCCGGCGTTGATCTCTTCGGCGATATTCAGGACGGTTCGCCCTCCACCGCTGATCAGGGCTGCTATCTTTATCTTTGCCATGGTCTCCCGATTAAACCCTTGCCAGCCGCCAGAGTCAACGTTGTAACGGAAATGCCCAAAAAACAACCGCGGCGGCCTGGACAGACCGCCGCGGTTCCGGCAGATAAACGGAAGTAGAACACACAATGTTAACGCGCGAGGCGGAGGAGATGCCTGCCGCACTTGCTGACAGACAGAGGAGGTCCTCGGCGACTTAATCAGCCCGGCGGTTTTTACCTCATGACAACTCCCGCTGGAGTTAACTCTCTACCACCGGCTGCACGGGAATTATCCATGTGCTTTGGTTTCAGATCAACTTATCCCGGGCGGTCCGGCCGGATTTTTGGCAGGAGTGCAAATGTCTGTTTTTTAACATCTTGCGGAGGCGGTGATATTCGTTTTTCCTGCTGGAGGAGTTTCGGGCAAGATGGACACTTTGGGCGATGGAAATCCTCCGCTTCGATCATTCACCTGACAAGGCCCTCATGACGGCCGCATCCCTTGCCGACAGGTCCGGATAGTCGCTGTCCGATCCGACGTCGGGACGGCGTTTCCAGCTCCGGTTACACCGGTCATATTTCTGGCGCGAGTCGAGAACCTCCACCTCGACAACTTCGCCTTCCGGTAGTTGGTCTACACGCTCGATCTGTGCGTAGCCCACGCCAAGGAGGTCTTCCAGTTCGCTCAGGTGTGCCTCGATCAGGGCGTTCGCCTGGTCGTTATCCGCCGCAATTCTGAAGATCACCTCGGTGTCCAGCGGGTTTTTAACTCCGGCGTTTCGCAGCGCTTCAAGTTTCAGGAGGCCTGACTGCCTGAGTTCCATCAGTTTCTCCCATATCCACGCAGGTCCGGGCTGCAGCTCCCACGACCATCCGTCCGCGTCGTCCTGCGTTACCGGCGCGATGGCCTCGGCGGCGTCCAGGGTTGCGATATCGCATTGAGGCAGCATGGCAAGATGCACCGAGTCCGGTTCGTCGGCGCTGCGATGGGGGATGTGGGCCCACACTTCCTGGCAGGTATGGGGCAGGACCGGCGCCAGGAACTTGACCAGCGTCATAAGCATTTTGTGGATCACGGTCTGGCTGGCCCGGCGTCTGGGCGAATCCGCCGCGTCGCAATAGAGGCGGTCTTTGACGGCGGAGAGGTAGATATTCGACGCCTGGACGGTGCAGAACTCGTAGATCAGGCGCGTCGCCCGGTGGAATTCGTAACGGTCCAGCGCCACGCGCACGTTGCGCACGAGCACGTCCAGTTGCAACTTCATCCACAGGTCCACCGAATGTTCTGCCGGTTCGGTCGAATCGGTCGAGGGGTCGAAGTCTTCGCATGCCGCCAGGGCGAATCTCAGCGTGTTTCGGATTTTTCTGTACGCATCTTCGGATTGGGCGATCAGTTCTTCGCTGCATCGCACGTCGTCCTGGTAGTTTTGGCTGGCGATCCAGAGGCGCAGGATGTCGGCTCCGCGTTTGTCGAGCTGCTGCATCACGTCGATGACGTTTCCGGTGGACTTGCTCATCTTCTTACCGTCTTCATCGACGACGAAACCGTGTGTCAGGACGGTCCGGAACGGTGGGTGCTGCCGGACGCCCAATGCCGGAAGCAGCGACAACTGGAACCAGCCGCGGTGCTGATCGGAGCCTTCGAGGTACATGTCGACCGGGATATCGTCGACCAGGCCAAGACCCACAGCCACCGCAAACCAACTCGAACCGGATTCAAACCAGACATCAAAGATATCGCTTCCGGTGACGAGATCGCCTGGTGCGAACTGATCGGGATTGTCCAGGTCGGCGTCGTTAGTCGGGTCGTAACCGGTCAGCAATTCACCTGGTGAATACTTGAACCACGCATCAGAACCGTGCCGGGCGAATGTTCCGGCCACCGCCCTGACGCTGGCGGGTGTCAAGAGCGGATCGCCCGCCGCGTTGAAGAATACCGGTATTGGCAGGCCCCAACTCCTCTGGCGGGAGATGCACCAGTCGGGTCGGCTGTCGAGCATACCGGAGATGCGGTTGCGGCCCCAGGCGGGCACGAAGTCCACACCGCCCGCGTCGGCCTCGGCGCCGCAGATTTCTGACGCCATCTCGCGCAGCGTCCGGGTCGTGCTGGCCGCCGGGCGATCCACGCCGATGAACCACTGCTCGGTGGCGCGGAAGATTGTCGGCGTCTTCGATCGCCAGTCGTGCGGGTATGAGTGGGTGATTGTTTGTTCGGTCAGGAGTGTGCCTTTATCCCGGAGATGTTCGACGACCTTGTCGTTGGCGTCCCAGACCACAACGCCCCGGAGCCACTGTGGGGCGGTGTCGTCGAACGTACCGTCTTCAAGTACGGGGCAGTAGATATCCAGGTTGTTGCTCAGCCCGGTATGGTAGTCTTCCAGCCCGTGTCCGGGTGCTGTATGCACCAGCCCCGTACCGTCCTCGAGCGTCACGTAGTCGGCCGATACCAGCGGGCAGATCAGGTCATCGGTAAGCGGATGGGCGTACGTCAGCGGTGTGGGAGCGTCGAGCAGTTCCTGCCCGAGAAGTCGCGCCAGCACATCGTGAGATTTGATCCACCCCGGTCGCAACTCGTTTACCGTCTCCAGCAGTACGTCACACCGTCCGTCGGCCACCACCCACGTAAACGCTCCGTCGTCGGTGTCGACGTGTACGCAGGCGTATTCAAACCGCGGGTTTATCGCCACTGCCCGGTTGGCCGGCAGGGTCCACGGAGTGGTCGTCCAGACCACCAGTGCAACCTTGTCACCGCTTGTATGCTCGATCGCGCCGGCGCCGCTCGTCAGTTCCAGGGCCACGAAGATACTGGAATCTTCGCGGTCGTGATACTCCAGTTCCGCGTCCGCCAGCGCCGTGCGGTTAGCTATCGACCAGTGAACCGGTTTGAGCTGCCTGAATACCAGGGACTCCTCGACGAGGCGCGCGAATACTTCCAACGCTGCGGCTTCGTAAGCCGGGCTCATCGTAAGGTACGGTTCTTCAAATTGGCCCATCACGCCGAGACGCTTGAACTGCGTTCGCTGCAGGTCCACGAACTTGGCGGCGTATTCGGTGCAGATTCTGCGGATAACCGTCGGGTCCATGTCCTTGGCCTTGTCGCCGAGTTTTTCCATGACCTTCGCCTCGATCGGAAGACCGTGGCAGTCCCAGCCCGGGATATACGGCGAGTCCATACCGCACATCGTTTTGACTCGCACGACGATATCCTTGAGCACCTTGTTCAGCGCCGTTCCCATGTGGATATTACCGTTGGCGTACGGCGGGCCGTCGTGGAGGATGAAGCGCGGCGAACCGATTCGTGCTTCGCGGATCTTCTCGTAGAGTCCGTCGGAGTCCCATTTTTGCTGGAACACGGGTTCTTTTTTCACCAGTCCGGCCCGCATATCGAAATCGGTCTTCGGCAGGTTTAACGTGTCTTTATAGCTTTTTTTATCGTCACTCATTTTCTTCGATCCATTGAGGTCTTTGTGTTTCTAAATAGCGCAAGCCCTGAAGCCAAACAAGCCTCAAGGCCGTGAGATGCAGAAGGTATCCGCCGCTGGTCCTAAGGCATGCAGTTGATAATGCGTATACCAATTATGCCTGCGCGGACAGAGCCCGCCGCGGGCGCCGGGCGCCTTGGTGAGCTATTCAGGTTGTCCTGAACCGTCCGCATACATTACCTCATTCTGCACACCTGCAAGTTGTGTAGACACGAAGTATATCGGTTATCGGAGGCGTGTCAATTGCGGATTTTGCTTGATCGGACCGGTTTGCTGCCGCGTAATGTCATCACCACCGGCATTTTGGACGGTCGGATCGAAATTGACCTGAAAAACAAGGAAACGAATATGAGCAGAATTACATCCACCGGCCTCCTTGTCGTTACACTCCTGAGCGCTGCCGCATTCGGGGAGAACGCTCCGGTCAAAACGGTCGCAACATTCACCGAAAGATACCGTCCGCAGTTTCACTATACTATGGTCAAGGGCTGGATCAACGATCCCATCGGCCTGGTGTACTACAAGGGCGAATACCACATCTTCAACGATCACAATCCATTCTCGACGAAGTTCCCGAGCGGTAGGACCGGCGGCGAGCAGTCGCACTGGTCGCACGCGGTAAGCGGCGACCTGGTCCATTGGAAGCATCTGCCCATCGCGGTGGTCCCCGACAAGCTGGGGGCGTGCTGGTCCGGTTCGGGCGTGGTCGACTGGAAGAACTCCACAGGGTTTCAGACCGGCGATGAAAAGACACTGGTCCTGGCGTATACGTCGGCGGGCAAGGTGTTCGGCCAGTCCCTGGTCTACAGCAACGATCGCGGGCGGACGTGGACGAAATACAAGGGCAATCCAGTAATCAAACAGATCGCCGGGAGCAATCGCGACCCGAAGATCTTCTGGCACGCACCGACGAAGAAGTGGGTTATGGTGCTATACGTCAGGCGCGGCGAGGCGCACTTTTTCACCTCAGACGACCTGAAGAAGTGGAGTCAGCCGGTGGTTGTCAAGCTGGCTGGCTTTCACGAGTGCCCGGACCTGTTCGAGATGGCGGTCGACGAAAACAAGAAGAATATGAAATGGATTATCTATGACGCGCGGTTCCAGTACTGGATCGGCAGTTTCGACGGTAAGGCGTTCAAGCCGGAGATCGGTCCGCTTCGCGGCGATTTTGGCAGGAACTTCTACGCTTCGCAGACGTGGAACGACGCGACGGGACGGCGGACGCAGATCGGATGGATGCATGGCGGGCGATATCCGAATATGCCCTTCAATCAGCAGGGGAGCTTTCCCTGCGAACTGACTCTGCGGACGCTTCCGGCGGGCTTGCGCCTGTGCAGGTATCCGATAAAGCAGATCGCCGGCCTTTACGCCGAAAAAACTGCGGTGACCGCCAAGGTTCTCAAACCGTCCGGCGAGAACCCACTTGCGAAGATATCCGGCGAGTTGTTCGACATCGAGATGGAGATCGCTCCAGGCCAAGCCGCGGAGTTCGGTCTGCGTCTGCACGAGACGGCCGTCACATATGTCAAGGGTAAGGTTTCCGCCCTCGGTGCTTCAGGGCCTGCGCGTTTGATCGAAGGGAAACTCAAGCTGCGAATACTGATCGATCGCACGTCGATTGAAGTATTCGCCAACGACGGTGAGCTGTCGATGAGCAGTTGCTTCCTGCCGAAAAAGCTGAAAACGCCCCTGGAGCTTTACGCAAAGGGTGGCGAGGTGGCGATTAAATCTTTGAGAGTGACCAAGCTGAAATCCGCGTGGAAGAAGCCATAGGCGCGACACAGAGACTCAGAGGCTCAGAGAACGGCAAAACCTCTCTTTTTGGTTACGGCGACAACGGCGAGAGAAACAGAGAACGGCTTACAAAAATGTTGCCTCTTGTCGTTCTCTGTTTCTCTCGTCGTTGCCGTAACCAAAAAAAGCTTTTGTCGTTGCTGTTCTCTGAGCCTCTGAGTCTCTGTGTGGATCCTTCAAACCGTTCGCCAGCTACCCGACAATATAGTTCGGACGGAACCTAGACATCTTGCCTCGGACCGCGGCGCAGGAGGTCTATCTTCCGCCACGCGCCGGACTCGAACCGCCACGCCATCGCCGCCCCCATTACTATCACGTAGATGCTGGCGGCTATCCAGGGGCCCAGCGATTCCAGTTGCGGCAGCAGCGTCACGGCTACGATGCCTCCGCCCACGATTATGCACCAGCTCAGAATGAGCGTGACGAACATAGGCCACTTGGTATCACCGCTGCCGCGAAGTGCGCCGATATAAACGATGCTCACCGCGTCGGACAACTGGAAGATCGCCGCGCATATCATGATCTGCACGCCTATGCGGACGATCTCGTCGGCCTGGTCGGTGGTGGCGAAGAACCTGGCCATTGGGTATCTGAATATCCAGAACGCCGCCCCGCACATCCCCATCCATACCATTGCGGTGATAACGCCCTGGTGCGCCCGCTTGCGGGCGATGTCGGGCTGCCCGTGTCCGATGTATCTTCCGACCAGTGCGGTCGTGGCGATGCCTATTCCGACCGCGGGCATGAACGCCAGGCCGATGTATCGCATTGCGATTGTCGTCGCCGCCCGGTGGGCGACCCCGAACGATCCGGCCAGGACGGCTACGCATACGCTCCAACTGAGCATATCGTTGCACAACTGTACGCCCGCGGGCCAGCCCACGCGGAGTATGTCCTTGCAGTGGCGCCATCGCGTCGCCTTCACCATGCGCGTGGCGAACTTGCGGTGAAGGGCCGGAGAAAGGAATATCGCCAGCAGGATAAGAAACTGGACCGCCCAGGCGGTCACCGATCCGATAGCGGCGCCTTGCAGGCCCATAGCGGGCATGCCCAACTTCCCGAAGATCAGCACGTAGTTGATCCCGATATTCAGCACGTTTGTCAGCACGGACGCCAGCAGCACTATTCGAGGGCGATGGACTCCGAAAAAGAACTGCTCCAGGACGCGAGTGGGCAGCGTTACCAGGATCGCGGCGATCATGTACTTGAAGTACATCGACTCGAGCGCCCATTCCTCGTGGCCGATCGTGGAGAACATCGCGTCGGAGAAGAACCACAGTGTGGAAATGAGCACCGCCGCGGCGAACGCCACGACCATGCCCGCCCAGGCGTATTGACCGGCGCGCTTATATCGTCCGGCGCCCAGGTTCTGGCTGACGTAAGTGTTGACCACAGTCAGCAGGCCCAGGATCATCGCCTCGGGAACGAACGCCGACATGCCCGCCAGGAACTGCGCGCTGAACGGCGCGGCGCCGACTTTCGAGACCATCAGCCCGTCGACGAACTTGATGATCGTCGTGCCGAGCATGGCCACACTCGCCGGCCAGGCCATCCGCAGCACCTCGACAAAACCGGCGCCGGGTTTGTTTGAATGTGCCAAGTCCATGAATCCGACCGTATAATCCTTGTATCGAACGGGGGGACAATAGAGTAACCGCTGGCGCCGCGATTTGGAATGATTCCCTGACAGTTATGGTTTTTATGAGGGTTATAGTTGCTTTACGCGCTGGGAGGACTCTGGTATTCTTCCATATCCGGTAGTAACGACGACTGCCTGACAATACAAACTCTCTCACGAAAGGATCAGAAAATGAGCATCGTCAAAGTATCGAGAATCGCTGTGGCGGGGCTGTTTTGCGTGGCGATGATTGCGGTATTCGCCGGTTGTGCGGTCGACGAACCCAAACCCATCGACAAGCCCAAACCAAAACCAGTCGACAAGCCCGCGCCAAAACCGGTCGACAAGCCCAAACCCAAACCGGTCGACAAGCCTGCACCAAAACCAGTCGACAAGCCTGCACCAAAACCGGTAGCCAAACCCAAACCGCTTGGATACCAGAACACGCCCCTGATCCCCGGTACGAAATGGCACGTGCATGACGGTCTGCGTCCCCAACCGAAGATAGTCACCCCAAAACCGCTGGCAGGTCCGGTGCCTCCGCCGACCGGTGCGATAGTGCTGTTCGACGGTAAAGACCTGTCGAAATGGAAGAACAAGAAGTGGAAGCTCGAAGACGGGGCGATGATCCCCACCAAAGGCGGGCAGAGTTCGCTCGATAAGTTCGGCGACATCCAACTTCACGTCGAGTGGGCCTCACCGAAAATTCCAAGGGGCTCGGGTCAGGGGCGCGGTAACTCAGGTGTATTCCTGATGGGCAGATACGAGATCCAGGTCCTCGATTCTTACAACAACAAGACGTATCCCGACGGGCAGGCGGCCGCCATTTACGGCCAGTATCCCCCGATGGTAAACGCCTGCCGCCCTCCGGGTCAGTGGCAGACGTACGACATCACGTTTATCGCGCCGCGATTCAAGGACGGAAAGCTGGTTTCCCCGGCGATTGTGACTGTCGTTCACAACGGGATACTCGTCCACGACAAGGTCAGGATACTGGGTCCCACGTCGCACAAGCGCATAGGTAAGTACACCGACAGCGGACCGGCAGGTCCGATCAACCTCCAGCACCACGGGAACCCCGTGCGATTCCGGAACATCTGGGTGAAACCGCTGAAGAAGTAATTATCTCAGGTGTTGACGTACTTGGCGCCGATCTTGTCGTCAATCTGTTTGACCCATGCGACGAGGCGTTTGCGGTGTTCGTCGAGGACGGTCTTGAATTCGGCGTCGTCGGCGAGATTTTTCATCTCACCGGGATCGTTTTTCAGGTCGATCAGTTGCTCGCGATTGGCGCCTGAATCGTAGATGCAGTACTTGAAGCGCTCAGTTCGCAGCATCCGTCCGTTTTGACTTTCCACGACGAGGCTGTCTCGCCAATCAGATACCTCTTTCCCTTCCGCCAGCGGGCGGACCGACGCTCCGGCGAGTCCCTTGGGCGCCTCGATTCCCGCGTAATCGCACAGCGTGCAGATCAGGTCCAGTCCGTTGGATACCAGGTGCGTGTCGTCGACTTTGCCCTTGGGGATGTGGTTTTTGTGGCTCATGAGAAACGGGATGCGGGCGGATTCTTCGTAGAGGATCGACTTGTGTTCGAGTTTGTGGGCCGAGTCCATGTCGCCGTGATCGCTGGTGAAAATCACGAGCGTGTTTTCTTCGAGCCCGGCTTCTCTCAACGCGTCGAGCAGGACGCCGATATGCGCGTCGACCATTTCGGCCAGTCGGCAGTAAGTCCAGCGGTGCAGTCGCCATTTGCTCTCTGGCCACTTCTTACGGGCATAGTCTCTGAACGCTCTGGCCTTGGTGTATCTTGTGGTGATGGCTTCAGGCTCGTTGTCGGGGATATTGTGGTTTGCGGGCAGGGGGGGGCAGTGTTTGTCGACGAAGGCGTCTATGTCGTCGGAAGTCCGCGGTTTTTTCAGGATGCCTTCGCAGATCTTCGAGTCTTGATTACCGCGCGCCGCCCTGCCCCTTGTGCGGGCGTGATCGTTGATCGCCATGTAGCAGATGTCGTGCGGATTGATGAACGACGCGAAGAGGAAGAACGGTTTGTCGTGCGGGCCCTTGATGAACTCTGCGCAGGCCCTGGCCAGGTCGCCTCGCCTGTTGCTCGTCAGGTTGCGATATGCCATGTTCCGAACGTTTCCCATCTGTTTCGGCAGGTGTACTTTCCCGCCGTACACCGTTTCGTATCCAGCGCCGGACAAGAGCGGTCCGATAGAGCGCCGCAGCATGGCGTCGGTCACTTTCGCCTTTCCGGCGTCCTCGTTTTTGCCCATTCCGACGGCGTTTGGCATGAGTCCGGTCTGCAGGCTGACGCGGCTTGGGATGCAGACGGGATTGCATGCGTATGCCCGGTTGAACCTGATGCCCGAAGCCGCCAGCGAATCGAGCGCGGGCGTCTTTAACCACTTGTTCCCCGTACAGCTCATCATGCCGGCGTGCTGCTGGTCGGTCATGATAAACAGGATGTTGGGCTTGCGTTTGGTGTTTTTCGCTTCGGAAGTCTTCAACCCCATAGCTAATCCGGCGGCCGTCGCGGCGGTAATGCCCGTGAACTCTCGTCTCTTCATTTTGCTCTCCTTAAGTGTATTAACCAATCATTGTACCGCCGAGGACCCTGCGAAACCAGCATTTGCTGCAAACTTGACCGCCGCTGGTCGAATTGCGATAATGCGATGGCCAGACCCAATTTTACCTGAAAAAAGCAGGGAGAAACACAGTGAACAAACTAGTCATATTAATGCTGTTTTCGGCCTTGACGATATCCTCGATTGCCAGCGCCGCCGATGCGCCCAGGCTGATCGGTGAGAAAGAGGTAATGAAGCTTGATGACAAGGATAACGCCTATGGAGAGAAGTGGGGTATTAATGCGATGCGCCTTAGCCCCGACGCTAGGCGGGTGTTGTATCTTCGCAAGAAGATGTACGTGACCAAATCGGGCGGGACCGAACGGGGCTACAAGATCATCCTTCGCGACCTGAAAACCGGCAAGGACACCGCCGTACCGGTCCCCGCTTTGTTTGACGATGATTTCGCCGAGGCCTGGTTGTCGATGGCTGTGTTCGATCCGGCGGGAAAGACGCTGATTGTCCCCGCCAGCCAGGACGCCAACAGGAATGACCTCATGGAGAAGACCGAAAAGTGCAGGGTGGGACTTTATGATATCGCCTCGGGGAAGCTCAAGACCCTCGATATCGAAAGCAACATAACCTTCCCGGCGTTCCATCCGGACGGTAAGACGCTGGTTGTAATGACAATGAAAGGCCGAATGGATCCAGAGGAGGTCAAGCTCCACGTTACGCCGACTGACAAAATCAAGTTTCGCACGTTAAACAATCCCGGTTTGCCTCGCGGTATTTCTCCTGCGTCGGGGCTTATGGTGCTGCTGCTCGTAACCAGGGGCGCAAGGCCCAGACCTGACCGGTGCGTCTTGTACGACATGAATACCGATACCATCAAGGCCGAACTTGGCGATAAGGACCAAGGCCGCAGTATCAGGAAGAACAAGCCGCAGTGGACCAGCGACGGGCGATACTTGTACCACACCATAATAAAAAACGAGCGTCGCGACGGGCGAAACCACCGCGAAACCCTGACGCGGGTATGGGACGTCAAAACCAATAAGGAAGCAAGCATCCTTTCGGGCGTCGCGCCGGTCGGCCCGGGTCCGGGCAACGGTGCAATGGTGCTCTTCAGGCTCCCATCGCGGGGGGGCTCCAAGACCGAGCCGCGGATCGTCCTGCACGCGCAGGACGACAAAACGCTCGGCCAGAAGCTGCATCCTCTCGGCGATGAATCCATGTATCCGATCTGCACGCAGGGCAAATGGCTGCTGTATAGACCTGACGACGTTAAAGGTAACAGGGCAGTCTGCCTCGCCGAGATCGTACTGCCGTAATTTGGAGCCTGCCTGCGGTAGGCAGGTGCGGCGACCCGGCGGCGCTTCGCTCTGCCCTGGGCTGTCGAATATAAGCCCTTTGGGCTATACGGCTATACGGTGTGACCAAGCGACTTTTTGCACTCGCCATTAAGATGTGGGTAATGTCGTGCTACCTTAGCCGTTTGCTGATAGCTGACAGCTATTACGCGTATGAGATTCCGTCGTCGCGGTAATCCCGTCGGGCCCATGTAAGGGTGTGCGGATTGGCGTATGGGGCGCAGGCGGTTTCGAGTTTCTTTTTGGCTGCCGGGGTCATCTTCTTGCGTTTGGCCAGTTGCTTGACGATCTTGACGTTTTCTTCCAGGACGTCCATCCCGTAGTGTCCGACCAGCGCCGATGCGACGCCTTGCTTGTCGAGGACGTATTGCAGGAGGTCGGCGGCTTTGACGCCCTTGCGGCCCACGAGGCCCCGCACGGTCTTCATCGCCAGCACTCCGACGTTTCTCTTTACAGCCGGCGCCAGCGTGAGCTTTGCGAATCCGGCGTATCGGGTGGCGTTCATCGCCACAAGCGCGATGTCCGGTTCGAGCTGCTCGATGAACTCCTTTGACCTGGTGGCGCTGGACATGCTGGAAAAACCGATGAACTTCGCGGTTCCTTCGCTTTTGAGTTTTTGCATCCGTTTCCACGTGCCTTTTGCGAAGGTCGCGATGTTATCGCTGTTCTTTATATTATGCACCAGCAGGGCGTCGACGTAATCGACCTTCAGGCGTTTGAGGCTCCCCTCGAAGGATTTCATCGCGCCGTCTTCGTCTCGCGGGTCGAACTTGGTGACGATGTAGATCTTCTTACGGTATTTGGGGAGAATCTCGCCGAATCGCTGTTCGGTCCCGTAATTCTGGTGCGTATCGAAGTAGTTTATCCCCAGTTCGATCGCGCGCTCGAGCAGCGGTTCCCAGTCGCCGTCTTTGTTCTTCTTGAACTGGCTGCCCCCGCCAAACGACAGGACGGAGACTTTCATGCCCGTTTTTCCCAGGATGCGTTTGGGCATCTCGTCGGTCGGTTTGACTGTGGGTTTTGGCTCGGCGCCAAGCATCGGGGAGGCAATCGAGCCCAGCATCGCAGCCGATGAAGTCGCCGCCGCTGTCTTGAGGAACTCTCGTCGTGTGCGTTCGTCGGTCATGGTATGTTCTCCATTCTTACGGCGTGAATCGGGCTTTAACTTCGCTCAGGACCGCCCCGGCGTCTTTGTGCATTTCCGGGTCGTAGACGACTGCGGCGGTGGATTCCGCCGGTCCGGCGCCAATATCAATCTCGCCCGTGCAGATTATGGAATGTCTTGGCGCCACGGAGGTCTGGACGCGGTAGCGGTAGGTCCCCGCGGTGAGTTTCAGTTCGCTGCATTTGATGCTGACGGTGTGCGCCCCGGTTTCGGGGGTAGCCTTGGTCACCGCGTCGATGACCTCTTTGGAGTGATTTTCCGGCCAGTGCGAGGCCTGCTGCCACTGCGGGCAGACCTCCTTGACCTTCGTTCCGTCGGAAAGTTTCACTTTTTCCTCCCAGCCCTCCATCGCCGTCCAGTCGCTCACCAGTAGCGATCGGATGTACCGGCCCCGGGCGTCTTCCAGCCACACCACCGTCTGGGGGTCGTCCAGTGGTTCATCGTCGGGGTAGCGCAGCGGATCGTTGATGCGGAACGAGATTTCAATGGCTCCCTCGACCGGTCTGGATCGCGAACAGAGATATCCGATGCCGCTGACAAGACATACAGCGACGATTGCCGCGGCGGCCAGTGTCTTCCTTAGCCCCCCTCCGTTTGTGGTGTTTTGGTCATCCATTGCTTGTGGTCTGCCTCTGACTTTCGACCATGATAGCGTTTTGCATCATATCTCCGCAAGTTCAAAGCTCGGCTGTTTATCGGTTGCAAATCGGCTTGCTCAACGCATCACATGGTATACAATCACTACAAATGCCCTGCGATGGCGATGTGCGTTGGGACACCGGGCAGAGGCGATCGAGAAAACCTTGGATTAGGAGTCTTGCCATGAACTCTACGAGCACCCGTGTTTCAGCACCAAAGACCGGCGTCGAGTGCAAGGCGACCAGGCGCGATCTGCTAAAAGGCGCCTTCGCTGCGATGGTCCTTCCGCAGTTCGTTCCGTCGACAGTCCTAGGCGCTCCGGGCAAGACCGCTCCAAGCGACCGTATCACTATAGGATGCATCGGTACGGGCGGCCGCGGAACGTCGTTGCTTCGCTCGTTCCTGTCGCTCAAAGAGGCCCGCGTCGTTGCCGTCTGCGACGTGTTCAGCGACCGCCGGGCTCGTGCGGCCAGGCTGGCGGGAAAAGGATGTTCCGAGACCGGCGACTTCCGAACGATCCTGGCCCGCAAGGACATCGACGCCGTCGTCATCGCCCCGCAGGACCACTGGCACGCCCCGATTGCGGTAGCCGCAGCCAAGGCGGGCAAGGCAATCTACTGTGAGAAACCGCTGGGTGCATCTGTGGCCGAAAGCCAGGCTATCCGAAACGCCGTCAACCGTTATCGATGCGTGTTCCAGACCGGCACGCAGCAGCGATCGAGCCGCAACTTCCGGTTCGCGTGCGAACTGGCGCGGAGCGGATATCTCGGAAAAGTGCATACTGTGGTCGTCGGCGCCCCGGGCCCGCACTATCAGCCGAAGTATCGCGGACCGACCGGACCGCAGCCGGTGCCCGCCGGTCTGGATTACGACATGTTCCTCGGTCCGGCCGCAAAGAAGCCTTACAACCCCGGTCGCCACGCCTGGCCGGACTGGTATCTCATTTGGGACTACTGCGCCGGTTTCATCGTCAACTGGGGCGTTCATCACCTTGACATCGCCTGCTGGGGTTGTCCGGATCTGGCGACCAAACCTTTCGAACTCACCTGCAGGGGAAGCTACCGGAACAAGGGCCTGACCGACAACCTCAGCGACTGGCAGGGTCAATACGTGTATCCCGGAGGGCTGAAGATGAGCTTTTCTGACTCGGGCCATCCCAACGCCCAGGGGTGCAAATTCATTGGAGACAAGGGCTGGGTGCATGTCAACCGCAGGGGTATCCGCGCCGAGCCGGCATCGCTGCTGAAAGTCACGTTGCGGCCCGAGGACGTGCATCTGCACGAGAGCAACCACCACCAGGGCGATTTCCTGAAGGCCGTGCGGACAGGCGCCAAGGTCGCCTCGCCCGTCGAGTCCGGGCACGCCGCCTCCCGCCTGGGCCTGCAGGGCGAAATCGCCTGCCGCGTAAAACGCAAACTCACCTGGGACCCCAAAACCGAGAAGTTCACCGGCGACAAGCAGGCCAACGGGCTGCTGTCTCGTCCCATGCGCGCGCCGTGGACACTGTGAGGCTGCCGGGCTAAACCGAAGTGATGCCTGCCGACTTCAATATGTAATCCGCCGCTTGGGTTATCCCGTCGGTGACAACGGTGTTGGGGGGCAGTTCGGGAAAGTGTTTTGCGCCGTGCCCGGTCATTACGTACACGCCATCTGCGCCGGCGTTGATGCCGAACTGCACGTCGTGGGGATGGTCGCCGACGGAAAACGACTTTCCCAAGTCGATATTGTATCGCCCGGCCGCCTCGTCGAGGAAATACGTGTTCGGTTTTATGCAGGCGCACCCGTCGGATCGTTTGTGCGGACAGACGTAGACATCGGTGATCCGCACTCCCGCCTCGGCGAGTCGGGCCACGACATGGGCGTTGACCTCATCGGCCTGGACACTGCTGATCAACCCGTCGGCGATACCGCGCTGGTTCGTGACGATAAAGAGCAGGAAGTGCTCTCCAAGCCGCCTCAGGGCCTCGAAACTCTCGGGATAGAACACGACTTCAGAGGGGTCCCCCAGATTCCCACGATCCTCGATGATCGTTCCGTCCCTGTCCAGGAACACCGCCTTGTTCATGCGAAACCGCCTCTCTCAGGCAGTAGTAATTCGAACGACAGGTGGGGATTACATGGATTTTTGGGATTAAGGAATTAACGGCCTTGATTATGTAACGGTTGGTCGTTTAGACGTGTCGTTACCAAGATTTTACCGTTAATCCATGTAATACGTTAATCCGTGTAATCCCCATCTGGTTTTACGTCG
>Ga0180429_10002423_pt1 | contig 15394 bp, 10 predicted proteins | sample SS_ome_FD_132428 | JGI IMG/M metagenome (GOLD analysis project Ga0180429, IMG submission 132428) | Hypersaline lake sediment archaeal communities from the Salton Sea, California, USA - SS_1_S_1 metaG | ecosystem: Environmental > Aquatic > Non-marine Saline and Alkaline > Hypersaline > Sediment ...
CATCAACGAGCATCGCAAGCTGGTGGTGAGGGACTTCGCCGGCGAGGATTGGATGTCCCCGGCGGACGTGGGCGGCTCCATGAAATCGGTCCCCGTTCGAGTGGGGGTGGAAGAGTTTTCCTTCGACAAGAACCTCGATGTCCCTCCGCCCCTTGTTCCTTTGGCCGAAGGGGCCCAAGGGGACGTTCCACCCCTTTTGGTGGCCGTGAACGAAAGCGCCCACGCCGACTTGCTGAAAGGGCTCCCTCTCTACAAGTCCGGAGAAGTGCGCATCCTGATGGACGGCAGCACGGGGCGATCCTTGAAGCCCTTTTCGGAGCGCTTCGACGGAGCGGTGCAAAGCTTGTCCGTCCACGACGGCCGCTTGTACATGGGCGTCGTCAAAGGCAACTTGCTGAGGAACGAATACGAAACCCATTTGCTGGCAACGCCCGTCGATCCCAAGGGCTGAGCCAAGCTTGCGAAAGGAGGAAGCCTTGAAGTCCAAAGCCATCGGAGTCGCCGTACTTTCGACCGCGCTCGTCGCGGGTCTCGTCTATTTCTCGCCGTCTTTGCCCGGAGCGGGGAGGGCGGAAGCCGGAAGCTCCTCTCCGTGCCTCACCTCCTTCTTCGAGACCAGCCTTCACTTCACGGGAGAAGGCATGCGCTACTGGTACGAGGAGGAGGGGGGATTCATGGAGATCACCAAAATTCCCTACGACCAACTGGACTGCAAGAAGTGCCACGTGAAAAGCTGCGACCAGTGCCACGCCAAGAAAGTGAGGGAAAAGCTGAGATTTTCCGAGGACAAGGCCAAAAGCATCAACACCTGCCTGCCGTGCCACACCCGCGAAGGGCTGACCTTTCGCTTCGACGGCAAGAAGGAGCGCCTGGACGTCCACATGGCCGCCGGCATGGTCTGCTCCGACTGCCACTACCGCACCGACGTGCACGGAGACGGGCGTCCCCGCGTTTCCATGCGTCATCCCAAGGCCGTGCGGGCCACCTGCCAGGAATGCCACGTGGAGCAGGAGCGCGAGTCTCCCCTTTTCGACCCCGACACCGTCAGCCATTCGGCCCACGGAGACCGCCTGGACTGCGCCGCCTGCCACGTGCAGAACACCATGGCCTGCTACAACTGCCACTTCGACACTTTCCTGAAGACGGGGGAGCGCAAGAACACCTTCATTCCCATGAAGGAATGGACGCTTCTCGTCAACTACGACGGGCGGGTGACCTCCGGAAGCGCCATGTCCCTGGTGTACAAGGACCGCAAGTTCGTGGCCTACGTCCCCTACTTCACCCATTCCGTCTCGGCGGAAGGTCGGACCTGCGACGAGTGCCACGGCAACGAAGCGGTGCGCAGGATGGTCCGGGGAGAAAAGGTCCCCGTGGTGGACTTCAAAGATGGCGAAGCCGTCCCTTGGCAGGGCGTCGTCCCGGTGCTGCCGGACAAGCTGGACTGGGCCTTCCTCGAGAAAACCGCCGACGGATGGAAGAAGATCGGCGACTCCCAAGGGGCTTCCGTGCAGTTCGCCGCCTTCGGACTTCCGTTGACCCCCGAGCAACTGGAAATGCTGGCCCGGGAGCCGTAACGATCCCACTTGGATCATCCCCCTTGCGGGGGCCTTTCCGCCCCCCCCCTTCCTCCTGCTCGAAGCCCTTCGGGGCGGGGGGCCCCCGCAACCCGTCCGTCCACCGGGAGCGCTTCCATGAAGCTCGATCAGAACGGTCCCCCTTTTCGTCGCTCCAATCTCGTCGCGATTCTCAAGGAAAAGAAAAGCTCCTACATCGCCATCTTCCTGCTTCTTGTAGCCCAATCGTTGCTGGCCATCGTGGAGCCCTGGCCCTTGCAGGTCCTTTTCGACCACGTCATTCTGCAAAAGCCTCCCGGCCCTTTCCTTTCCTCCGTCTTGGGAGCGTCCTGGAGCGCGATTCGCCCCTTCCTCCTGCCTCTCATGACGATCCTTCTCATGGGAGTGGCCCTCCTGAACGGGGCGGCCCTCTACGCCCACAACATCCGCCTCACCCTCCTGGTTCAGGACGTCGTCCGCATCCTTCGGGTCCGTCTGTTTTCCCACGTCATCGATCTGCCCCTGGCGTATTTCCACCGGGTGGGAGCGGGAGAGATCGTCTCGCGCATCACGTCGGACACGGAGAACGTCCAGTCCCTGGTGGAAGGAGGGACGGTGCTCTTGTTCCGGAGCATCCCGACCTTTCTCGGAATTCTGCTGATCATGCTGGCCATGGACTACCCCTTCGCCCTGCTGACCCTGAGCCTGGCCCCTCTCATCGCCTGGGCCACCTACGCCTGCGGCCGCAAGGTGAAGGAGGCGTCCAGGGCCCAGCGTCGCAGGGAGTGCGAGGTGGCCGCCATGAGCGAGCTGTTCACGCGCACCCAGAAATGCACGAAGATCCTCTGCCTCAAGAACCGGGAGGTCCGAAGGATGGACCAAGTCTGCTCCGATTCCCGGGACGCCGCCGTGGAAGCCAGCGGCTGGCAGGCCCTGTACACGGGATCCACGGGGGCGGTCCTGGCGGCGGGCAGCGCCCTGGTGGCCTTCGTGGGCGTGCTGCGCATCCGCTCGGGCGCCATCACCCCCGGAGAGCTGCTGGTGTTCATGAATTATCTGAGGATTCTCATGAAGCCCGTGCGCGAATTCACCAAGTACCAGAACAAAATCTTCAAAGCGCTGGCGTCCAACGAGCGCATCGAAGATCTCATGGGCACCACTTCGTGCCAACTGGGCGTGTGCGAAAACCCCAAATCCAGGCCCGCCCCCCCCTTCTCGAGCAGCCTGGTCTTCAAGCACGTGTACTTCGGTTACGAGAAGGGCCGCAGGACCCTGCGGGACATCGACCTGGAGATCCTCAAAGGCCAGAAAGTCGCCCTCATCGGGGACTCGGGATCGGGCAAATCCACCATCGTCAACCTCATCCCCCGATTCTTCGACCCCTCTTCCGGGCGCGTGCTCCTGGACGGACGGGACCTCCGCCTGTTCTCTCTCCAGTCCATCCGCAGCCAGATCGCCATCGTCCCCCAGGAGCACATCATCTTCCAGACCACCGTGCGGGAAAACATCGCCGTGGGACGCCCGGAGAAGGAGGCGACCCCCGAGGAGGTGGCGTACGCCGCCCGGCAGGCCAACGCCCACGAGTTCATCGCCAAGCTGCCCCAAGGATACGACACCGTCCTGGGAACGGGGGAGATCCAGCTTTCCGGAGGACAGGCCAAGCGCATCCACATCGCCCGGGCCATCCTGCGCAACGCGCCCATCGTGCTGCTGGACGAGCCCACTTCGGGCCTGGATCCCTACGCCGAGCGAAGCGCCATGGAAGCCTTCGACCGCCTGATGCGCCGCAGCACCATCGTCATGGTCACCCACCATCTTCCCCTCATCGCCAACGCGGACCTCATCGTCGTCCTCCGGGGAGGGGTCGTGGCCGAAAAGGGGACTCACGAGGAGCTCATGGACCAGGGAGGAATCTACTACGCTTTCTGGCAGGAAGGCCTGAGCCGGCTGGGCGGCAGGGAGCGCCACCGAACCCTGAACGTGGCGAGAAAGTTCTCGTAGGAAAGGGGCGAAGCGGGGAGGGTCTGTTCGGAAAACCGGCATGCCCGACGAGCAGGGGTGCTCTCCCTCCCCCTCGACGGGGGAGGGCCGGGGCGATTGCCGGTTCGAGCAAAACCGCGATCAGCAGCGGGAAAATCCGCACGAGCGGCACACGATGCAGCCGCCTTCGTGCTCCACGGAAGCGCCGCACTCGGGGCAGGCCCCCATTTCGTCCTTGGGCGGGTCCACCTTGGATCCCGCCATGTGGTTGAGCACCCGGGCCACCCCGTCGGCGCAGGAAAGGATCTGGTCCCCGTTCTGCCAGACGGGAGAGGGGCAGCGGATGCCCATGAGCTGCTTGACGATGGATTCCACGCGCACGCCCGAGCGCAGGGCCAGGGAAATGAGGCGCCCCATGGCTTCGATCTGCGAGTAGGCGCATCCCCCCGCCTTGCCCATCTGGCCGAAGACTTCGCAAAACCCGTACTCGTCGGAATTCACGGTGACGTAAAGATGGCCGCAGCCGGTGTTGACCCGCTCGGTGGTCCCCGTGGTCTTCTCGGGCCGGGGGCGCGGCTCCACCTTGGGATAGTCGGGCTTGCGCTGGATGTTGAGCACCTGCACGTCGCGGCTGCCGTCCCGATAGACGGTGATCCCCTTGCACCCGGTCCGGTGGGCCAAAAGATAGACGTTCTCGATGTCCTCCCTCGTGGCGCTGTTGGGAAAGTTGCAGGTCTTGGAAACGGCGTTGTCCGTGTATTTCTGAAAGGCGGCCTGAATGCGCACGTGCCACCGTGGGTCGATGTCGTGAGCCGTGACGAAGACGCGGCGGACGTCCTCGGGGATCTCGGGGAATTCCCGGGCGGTCCCCTTCTCGGCGACGCGCTTCATGAAATCCTCGCTGTGGAAGCCTCGCTCCTTGGCCACTTTCTCGAGCAGCGGATGCACTTCCAGAAGCTTCTGGCCGTCCAGCACCTTCCGCACGTAGGACAGGGCGAAAAGGGGCTCGACGCCGCTGGAGCACCCGGCGATGATGCTGATGGTCCCCGTCGGAGCGATGGTGGTGGTGGTGGCGTTGCGCATGAAAGGCCCCGCCCCTCCCTGCTCGGGATCGTACACGGACCCCTTGAAATTGGGAAAATTGCCCCGGCTTTCCCCCAATCGGGCCGACGCTTTCTTGGATTCCTCCTGGATGAAGGCCATGACCTCCTCGGCCGTTTCCACGGCTTCCTCGGAATCGTAGGGGATCCCCAGAGCCAGCAGCATGTCGGCGAAGCCCATGACACCCAGGCCGATCTTGCGGTTGGCCTGCGTCTTCTCTTCGATGACGGGAAGGGGATATTTGTTGACCTGCACCACGTTGTCGAGAAAATGGACGGCGTCCCCGATCACCTCCCCGAGACGCTCGTAGTCGATGGCTCCGTCGCGCACCATGCGGGACAGGTTGACGGACCCCAAGGTGCAGGACTCGTAGGGCAGAAGCGGCTGCTCGCCGCAGTTGTGCACCACCAGGCCGTTGGCGTCGAAGCGGTTCAGGCCGGGGATCTGCACGTCGTAGACATCGGCCTGGCCTGCGGGTTCGAGGCTTCGCACCGTGGCGGTAAAGCGTTCGCGGTAGGTGCCGCGTGTATAGCCGGCCAGGGTTTCCTGGAGCCGGGAATTCTTGTTGCCGTCCTGGAAGCCGATGCGTTCGGCAAAAACCTTGATGTTGTCCTTGCCAATGACCAATTCGTGCTGCGATTTCACGTCATAGGCTTTTTGGCCGCCCTTGCCGTCGGGTAGAACGGTTTGCCCGGCCTGCCTGCGGTTTTCATAGATGCAGGACGCGATGCCGAACCGTTGCAGCATACGCTGCGCGGCCTGCAGCGTGGGCAGATGGCTTTGGGCCAGGCGAACGCTCACGCCTTTTTGTTGCGAACCCTGGACCGAGCCGTCGGCGTCGAAAAGCCCGGAGAGGAAGGCCGCGCAAAAATCCGAGGAGCATTGTTCGATCTCGGGGGTGATGGCCTTGTTGCCCGGCTCCATACCCAGTTCGAGGCAGATGGTCCTGATGTGTCCGAGGCTCAGGCGGCATTCGCCCCTGCCTTGGATGTACTGCCAGCCCTTGAAATCGGAGCGGTGGGGCAGGCTTTCAGCGCACTCAAGGGCCGCGTGCATGACGCTGCTTTGCGGAACGCTATCGCCGTTGGCGGCTTGCGCCTGGGGCCAGGCGGAAATCACGGCCTTGTCCTTTTTGAGCGTGCCGTCGCCAACGAGCAGACCCACAAGATAGCCTTCGGCGCGCCCGTATTTGCCAGGCCAGGAAGCCAAGGCGCGGTGATCGCCGAGCACGATGGTGTCGCCCGGAGCAAGCTCCCCGGCGGGAACCCACTTTGGGGCCACGGTTTGCCGCGAAATGGACGCGGCGCAAAGCACCGGATGGTCCGAGGTGAGCCGCAAGCTGTGGCCTTGGCTGGTGGTCAGGTTGAAAACAGGCCTGCGTCCGGTGCGGAAAAAGCCCTGCTCGCCGCTTGGCGCGGGAGCGCCGTCCACCACGGCCGTAAAGGGCTTGCCGATGAGGTCGCTGACCTGCCTTGGTCCTTGCGTGGTCATGACGAATGTGTCGGCGGTGACGCACGGGTTGGTGCTTTCGATCTCGCCCGCCCCGGGGGTGGGGTTGGCGCGGTTGATGGCGTCGAGAAAAACGACGCCCGGCTCGCCGTTCTTCCAGGCCCCCTCCACGATGCGGTCGAAAACCCGGCGGGCCGGAAGGCGCTCGACGCTCGAGCCCGTGCGGGGATTGACGAGATCGTAGTCCTCGTCGTTCTCCACGGCCTTCATGAAGGCGTCGGTGATGGCCACGGAAATGTTGAAGTTGGTCAATCGAGCGTTGTCGGTCTTGCAGGTGATGAACTTTTCGATGTCGGGATGGTCCACCCGGAGAATGCCCATGTTGGCCCCCCGCCGGGTCCCCCCTTGCTTGATGGTCTCCGTGGCCGTGTCGAAGACCGTCATGAAGGAAACGGGACCGCTCGCCACCCCCTGGGTGGAAAGGACCTTGTCGTTCTCGGGACGGATGCGGGAGAAGGAAAACCCCGTCCCCCCTCCGCTCTGATGGATCTTGGCGGCGTATTTGATGGCGTCGAAGATGCTGTCGATGGAATCGTCCACGGGAAGGACGAAGCACGCGGCCAGCTGGCCCAGGCGACGCCCGGCGTTCATGAGCGTGGGCGAGTTGGGAAGGAAGTCCATGGAGGTCATGAGCCGGTGGAACCTCGCCGCGGTCTCGGTCGATCGATCCTCTTCCCCCTCGAAGAGAGCGTCCCCCCTGGCGATGGCCTGGGCCACCCGCCGAAAGAGCTCCTCGGGGGTTTCGACCAGCTCGCCCTCTTCGTTCTTCTTGAGGTAGCGACGCTCCAGAACGACGCGGGCGTTGGGAGAAAGCTTCAAGGGAGACTTGCTCACGACGGCCATGGGGGCTTTCCCTTGAGTCTCGACGGAAGAGATCGATGCGTCCGGCATCGAAACTGCGGAAGAAGATCCATGCTTAACCATGACGGTCCTTGTCCTTTGGGTCCAAGCCAATGATTCTTATTTTAAGGATGCACGCGACATCGGGCGACGAAAGCCTGCCAATACTTCATGGTAGAAACTCGGGGAGGAGGTGTCAAAGGGGAATTTCCCGTGACATAAAGGGCAGTTTCGGGCAATTGCCAGCTCTGATTGAGAACAAACATATCCGTTTGAAAACAGGAGCTTGAAGATAAGACGTTGACTTCAAGAGCATTCACGGTCCCCGCTCGCGCCGCTCGGGAATTCCGAGCCGGCTCCCGGCACCATGCCGTCGGCCCGCCCTACCGCCATATCTCTCCGCGCCCGTTCCGAACCCCCCCGTCCCTTCCGGCCCCCCCGCTCTTTCGCCTTCCCCTCGCTCTTAAAAACTTTTCTTTGACTTGCAAGCCTTTTTGAAATAATGCCACATCAAAGAAGCTTCGGTTTCCAAGGAAAGGAAGGCCCCTCCCATGTCACCGGACGAGACGGTCCCGGTTTACGAATTGCTCTACCCGTCGGGTCATCGGCAAATCTGGCGGCCGCTTCCCGAAGAAGGGGGAAGCCGGCGCTTTTTCCAGTGCGTGACCTATTGCCCGGACGGACGGCCCGTGGAATTCCGCGTGGCGAGCGTCGAGCAGTGGGAGCGCACCCGCAAGCGGGTTCTGCGCTCGGGGGGAGCGGTGAAGGAGGTGAGGTCGTTCTCCCCGCAAGCCTTGGAAGCAGATTCGACCGATACCCCACTTTAAAGGAGGAGATCATGACGACACGGCGATTCGCGCCTGCGGGCATCTTCCTCGCCCTGGCCCTGCTGGCCTCGGGGTGCGCCTCGGCGACCCTCGGCGGACGAGACGGAGCCTCCAGGGCGTGGAGCTTCGAGGAGCCTCCGGGGACCGAGTGGTCCACCAACCGCACCTTCGATCTGGGCTCCAACCGAATCCTGGGATTGTTCAACGACGAGAATCCCAGATATCCCGCGGCAGCGAGCCTGAGGCTGAGCGACATCCCCGCGGGGGCCTCGGTGACCCTTTCCTTCGACCTCTATTTCGTCGGCACTTGGGACAGCTCCGGCAATCTGGCCGACCGCTGGGGGCTCGAGATCAAAGGCGGGGAGACCCTGCTGGAGATGACCGAGTTCAACTACGCCTATCGCAACGGCGAGAAAGCCCGCCCCCAAGGCAAAAGAGGAAGCCTGGACACGGGCAAGCGCATTCTCCAGTATTGGATCGTGACCCACGAATTCACCATCCCCCCGGATCGAATCCAAGACGGGTCCTTGACCCTCCTCTTCCGCGGAGACCTCACGGGGCGGGGAACGGAATTCTGGGCCTTGGACGACGTGCGCGTTTCCGTCAAGCTTTGAGCGCCCGGGCAACCGTCGCTCCGCAGGAGCCGAAGAAGTCGTCCACGAGCAGGTTGAACCGGTCCCGGCATTCCACGTGCAACGAGTGGCCGGCCCCGGGGATCTCCACCAACCGGGAGCCCGGAATGCGCCGCGCCAAAAGACGGGAATTGCAATGGGGAATGAGAACGTCCTCGGTCCCCGTGACGATGAGCGCGGGAGCGCGGATCTCGCCAAGGCGGTGGCAGCAGTCGAAATCCCGAATGGCTTCCAGTTGGGCGTCGAAGGCCTCCGGGGGCTGGGGAGGACGGGAGAGATACTCGCGACGATATTCTTCGAGGACGTCGGGACGGGCTTGGCGAAAGGCTTCGCTGAAAAATAGAGGGAGATTCTTGCGGAAGATCTGCTCCTGGGTGAGATGGTCGTTCCGGAGCAAAACATCCAGGACTTCCTTGGAAGGTCCCGTCCGTTCCGGTCCCCCGCAGTGCGTGCAGCCCAGAGCCAGGGCCCTGACGCGCCCGGGAGCGTCAAGAGCCAGTTGCTGAGCGATCATGCCCCCCATGGAGAGCCCGACCACGAAGGCGTCCCGGATTTTCAGGTGGTCCAGCAAACGGACGGTGTCCCGGGAGAAATCCTCCATGCGGTAGGGGCCGGGAGGCTTGCCTGAAAGCCCCGCCCCCCGATTGTCGAAAGCCACGGTGCGATAGCGCTTCGCGAAGTAGGGAGCCTGCCCGTACCAAGACCCCGTCGTCCCTCCCAATCCACCGATGAACAGAAGCCAGGGGCCTTCTCCTTGCAACTCGTAGTAGAGACTCGCCTCGCGGCCGGAGCAAAACGGCATGGCATCCTTTCGACATCAAGAGCCCCGTCTTCGCGTTGACGGAAAAGCGCGGAAGGAAAAACAAAAGGCCATGGGGGTAACAGCCCCCATGGCCTTTCACTGGAATCGCGTCTCGAAAGCCACTCGAACATTCACGAGAAGATCAAAGGGAAGCTCGAACCGGAAGAGGAAACGCAGAGGAAAAGTCGTCGGGCAAAGGAGAATCCACTGTCGCATCGGTATCGGAAAAAGAGCCTCCAGCAAGAGATTTCCGGGTCGCATCCGCATCGGCAACCGGTTTCAACACACCGCTATCAACCCCAACAGGAAAACAGCGAGACGCATCATCCCAAAAAGAAGGCGGGCACCCTTCGCAAGTCATCGGCACGTTCGGCGAGAACATTTCAACTTTCAAGCAACATGTACGGAGAACCGATTCCAACTCGACGGGGTCGAAGGGCTTTTTGAGGTAGCATTCCACATTCGATCGAGCAAAGTCGCGAGCCAGCCACTGGAAGTCGTATTCGGCAATAACCGCGGCACTAAGAGCAAGTCGCTTCCGCATCAACTCGTCGATCACACGCATTCCGCACGCATCGGGGAGACGATATTCAACCACCGCAACATGAGGTCGGAATTCCCGCGCCAGCTTCAGAGCATCGCATCCACTAGAGCAACTTCGAAAGGAGTAACCGCCTGTCCTTAAAAAATTTTCCAAAGAACGTCTTAGAGGAGCTTCGCTTTCCACCAGGAGTATACGCTTTCCCGCTTTCGCATCCGCTTTCATAGCACCTCCGCGTTTGACGGAATCATAAGCAACGGACGTGCCAAAATCGCCCGAGCCCCCCCGGCTCCCATGGACTCCCGCTTCCGCCGTCGGAATCCGCGCCCCCCGCCCCCCCCTCGATGAACAATATCCTTCACTCCTTCCGGAAGCCCCGGTTCGGAAGGCCGGGCAGTCCAAGGCAAACCTTTGATTTCGAAGGCTTTTCAAGACGGATCGAGACAATTCTCCAATAAGAGGAGGAGATGGAGAATATTGTTCGTCGTCAGGGCCCGATGCCGAATTTCTTGAGGCGGTAGAGGAGGACGTGTCGGGGAATGTCCAGAAAGCGGGCGGTTTCGGATTTGTTCCTCCCGCATTTTTCGTAGGCCTGCCGGACGATCTCCTTTTCGATCTCGTTGAGGGAGACGCCTTCCTCGGGAAGGCGGATGGACAGACCCTTCTGTCGATCTTCCCTTTCGGGGGCCTCGCCGGGAGGGCCGTCCCGCAGGAAATCCAAATGGCCGGGGCGGACCGTATCGTCGTCTTCCAGCAGAATCAGTCTTTCCACAGTGTTTCTCAGCTCCCGAACGTTGCCCGCCCAGGGATGGGAGAGGAGCACCCGCTCGGCGTCGGGCGTCAAGTCGCGGAACTTCTTGCCGTACTTGTCGTTGAACTGCTCCATGAAGAAACGGGCCAGAGGGACGATGTCCTCCTTGCGCTCTCTCAGGGAAGGCAGCTGAAGCTGAATGGTGGCCAGGCGGAAGTACAGGTCTTTTCGGAAATCCCCCTGCTCGGCCGCCTCCCAAAGGTCCCGGTTGCAGGCGGAAACGATGCGGATGTCCACTTTGTGCTGCCGGGTCCCCCCCAAAGGGAAGAACTCCTTTTCCTCGAGGACCCTCAAGAGCTTGGCCTGGATGTGAGGGTGCAGATCCACCACCTCGTCGAGGAAAAGGGTCCCTTGGTGAGCCACGTCCAGAAGGCCTTCCTTGCCTTCGGCCCGGGCCCCCGTGAAGGCTCCCTTCTCGTAGCCGAACAGCTCGCTTTCGACGATCTCCGCGCTGAAGGCCGCGCAGTTGAGGGCCACGAAGGGGTAGGCGGTTCGGGGGCTGTGGGCGTGAATGAGGCGGGCGAACAGCTCCTTGCCCACCCCGCTCTCCCCCTGGATCAAGACGCCCGCGTCCCGGCTCCGGGCGCTCTTGACGGCGAGCATCTGCGCTTCCAGGAAGCGGGGGTTGTGCCCGATGAGCCGATCCACTTTCTGAAGCCGCTGGACCTCCTGGCGCAAGCGCTGGACTTCGTTCTTCAATCCCGCATGCTTGAGAGCGCTCTGCACGGTGAGCTCGAATTCCTCGAGGTCCACCGGCTTGACCAAATAATCGAAGGCCCCGTGCTTGATGGCCCGCACGACGTCCTTGACCTGCTCGTAGGCCGTCACCACCACGATGGTCGGGGAAGGACGAAGCTCCTTGAATCGGGGAAGGAGGTCCAGACCGCTGATGTCGGGCAGTCCGATGTCCAGCAAAATGAGGTCGGGCTCCTCGGCCCGGGCCGCTTCCAGCCCTCCGGCCCCCGTATCCGCTTCCACGAGCAGATACTCCTTCTTCAAAAGGCGGCGCAGAGCGCTCCGAAAGGGAGCCTCGTCGTCCACGATGAGTATCTTCTGCTTGTCTCTCATGGTCCTTTTTCCATGGATTCAAGGCCGCCTTCGGCGGCTCCGCCGGGCCCTTCCCGCCCCCCGACGCGACCTTTTTCGAAGAATCCATTCTTTCATGAAATCCGACTTTTTTCAAAGCCATCCGAAAGGCTCTTCCTGCAAGACGGAAGCGCCGATTTCCGTTGGAAGCGGATTACAGGCAAACCTTAAACGACGGGATTCAGGTAAAGGAGATTTTTTTCACAAACGTCATATTCCTCGAAGCGCGAAGGGATCGTCTTTTCCACTTGACAAAAGGCGGGGTCTCAAGTAGCTTGGGCGAGGCATGTGAAAAAAATCCCTTTCTTTGGGGATCCTTACGGTTGGAAGCAGTAGCGGGCTGCAAGGCGTGGCTTGAGTCCCGGGCAAACAATAGCTTCACAAAAGCAAACGGAGGAGAAAAAAATGGCGTACGACGCGACAAAGATGGCCGACTGGCAGATTTCCGAAGCAGCCGAACCCAATATGCCCACTCCCGAGCAATGGCAGGAGAAGCTGGGGCTGCAGAAGGAGGAAATGCTTGCCATGGGCCGCATCGGCAAGCTGGACTTCCTGAAGATCATGGACCGCCTCAAGGACAGGCCCGACGGCAAGTACATCGAGGTGACGGCCATCACTCCCACGCCTCTGGGAGAAGGCAAGTCCACCACGTCGGTGGGTCTCATGGAAGGTCTGGGCAAGCGGGGAGTGAACGTCGGCGGTTGTCTGCGTCAGCCTTCGGGCGGCCCCAGCATGAACATCAAGGGAACGGCGGCCGGCGGCGGCAACGCCCTGCTCATTCCCATGACCGAGTTCTCCCTGGGATTGACGGGCGACATCAACGACATCATGAACGCCCACAACCTGGCCATGGTGGCCCTCACCGCCCGCATGCAGCACGAGCGCAACTACACCGACGAGCAGTTGGAGCGCCTCACCAAGATGCGGCGCCTGGACATCGACCCCACCCGCGTGGAGATGGGCTGGATCATCGACTTCTGCGCCCAGTCCCTGCGCAACATCGTCATCGGCCTCGGCGGCCGCTTCGACGGCTACACCATGCAGTCCCGCTTCGGCATCGCCGTGAGCTCGGAGCTGATGGCCATGCTGGCCGTGGTTCGCGATCTGGCGGACCTGCGCGAGCGCATGAACAAGATCACGGTAGCCTTCAACAAGCAGGGCAAGCCGGTGACCACGGGCGATCTGGAAGTGGGCGGAGCCATGACGGCCTGGATGCGCAACACCATCAACCCCACTCTCATGTCCACCGCCGAATACCAGCCGTGCATGATCCACGCCGGTCCCTTCGCCAACATCGCCGTGGGACAGTCCTCCATCATCGCCGACCGCGTGGGCCTCAAGCTCTTCGACTACCACGTCACGGAATCCGGCTTCGCCGCCGACATCGGCTTCGAGAAGTTCTGGAACGTCAAGTGCCGCTTCAGCGGTCTCAAGCCCCACGTCTCCGTCCTCACCACCACCATCCGCGCCCTCAAGATGCACGGCGGCGGTCCCAAGGTCGTGGCCGGTCTGCAGCTGCCCGAAGAATACACCAAGGAAAACCTCAAGCTGGTGGAAGCGGGCATCCCCAACATGGTGCATCACATCAACACCATCCGCAAGTCCGGCATGAACCCCGTGGTGTGCATCAACGGCTTCCATACGGACACCAAGGACGAGATCGAAATGGTGCGCAAGGCGGCCGAGGCGGCCGGAGCCCGTTGCGCCCTTTCCGAGCACTGGCTCAAGGGCGGTGACGGGGCGTTGGAATTCGCCGACGCCGTCATCGACGCCTGCAACGAGGAAAGCCAGTTCAAGTTCCTCTATCCCATCGAGACCAAGCTGCGGGACCGCGTGGATCTCATCGCCAAGGAAGTGTACGGAGCCGACGGCGTGGATTGGGCCCCCGAAGCCGAAGCCAAGGCCAAGATGCTCGAAGGCGACTCCATGTACGACGATTTCGCCACCATGATGGTCAAGACCCACCTGAGCCTCACCCACGATCCGACCCTCAAGGGCGTTCCCAAGGGCTGGCGGCTCCCCATCCGCGACGTCTTGATCTACTCCGGCGCCAAGTTCCTCTGCCCCTGCGCGGGAACCATCAGCCTCATGCCCGGAACGTCCTCCAACCCCGCCTTCCGTCGCGTGGACGTGGATACGAAGACCGGCAAGGTGAGCGGCCTGTTCTAGCCATCCTTTTCGGGGGAGCCGGTTCGCTTTTCCGGCTTCCCCGTCCTTTTGGGCAAGCTTTCATCCACGGGCAGGGCGCTATGCCCTGCCTTTTTCCTTAGAAAGAGGAGCATCCCATGTCAGCCAAAATCATTTCGGGCACCGAAATTCGCGAGCAGATCCTCGAGGAGATTTCCGCCGAAGTGGCGCAGATCAAGGAAAAGCACGGCGTGGTCCCCGGTCTGGTCACCATTCTGGTGGGCGAGAATCCCGCTTCCATCTCCTACGTGACCCTCAAGATCAAGACGGCCCACCGTTTGGGATTCAAGGAGATCCAGGACAGCCAGCCGGCCGACCTCTCCGAAGCCGACCTCCTGGCCCTCATCGACAAGTACAACAAGGACGACTCCATCAACGGCATCCTGGTGCAGCTTCCCCTGCCCAAGCACGTGGACGAAAAGAAGGTCCTCAACGCCATCGACCCGGACAAGGACGTGGACGGCTTCCACCCCGTCAACGTGGGCCGGCTGATGATCGGCGGAAACGAAGTGAAGTTCCCCCCCTGCACCCCCGCGGGCATCCAGGAGATGATCGTGCGGGCCGGCGTGGAGACCAGCGGGGCCGAAGTGGTCGTCGTCGGGCGCTCCAACATCGTGGGCAAGCCCATCGCCATCATGATGGCTCAGAAGGGCCCCGGGGCCAACTCCACCGTCACCATCGTGCATACCCGCACCAAGGACATGGCCGCCCATTGCAAGCGCGCCGACATCCTCATCGTGGCCGCCGGCGTTCCCGACTTGGTCAAGCCCGAATGGATCAAGCCCGGGGCCTGCGTCATCGACGTGGGCGTCAACCGCGTGGGTGAAAAGCCCAGCGCCAAGGATCCCAACAAGATGGTCCCCCTCCTCAAGGGCGACGTGGACTTCGACGCGGCCAAGGAGATCGCCGGAGCCATCACCCCCGTTCCCGGCGGCGTGGGCCCCATGACCATCACCATGCTCATGCGCAACACCCTTCGCTCCCTCAAGTTCAAGCTGGGCATCTGAGCGAGGAAAGCACGCAAAACGAAATTGACGCACCAGCGGGGCGGGCTTCGGCCCGCCTTTTCCCTTTTCGGCCCCGTAGAATCGCCGTTTCTTTCCTCGCCGCACTCCCCGCCCATGGCCGTGCCCCGAGCCTTGCCGAAAAAAATGTCTGGAAGTCTCGCCCCTCTATTGGCAAGATGGTAGAAACCATTATCATTTATCGCAGCGATTTCGAGAAACCCAAAAAGGAGCTCTACCGTGTCGGAAAACGTTTTTTACGATCTCGCTATTGTCGGGGGAGGCCCCGGAGGACTCACTGCGGGCATTTACGCCATGAGAGCGGCCCTGAAAACGGTGCTCGTGGAAAAGGGACTTGCCGGAGGCCAGATCGCCGTTTCGGACAGCGTGGAGAACTACCCCGGCTTCGAATACATCACCGGGTTCGAGCTTTCCCAGAAGTTCCAGCAGCACGCTCAGGCCTGCGGCCTCGAGATGCTCCAGAAGGAAGTGGTGGCGGTGGAGCCGGGACTGGCCCACCA
>Ga0180429_10002424_pt1 | contig 15393 bp, 17 predicted proteins | sample SS_ome_FD_132428 | JGI IMG/M metagenome (GOLD analysis project Ga0180429, IMG submission 132428) | Hypersaline lake sediment archaeal communities from the Salton Sea, California, USA - SS_1_S_1 metaG | ecosystem: Environmental > Aquatic > Non-marine Saline and Alkaline > Hypersaline > Sediment ...
GCCCCACAACAGCGCGCCATATACCTCGATCATCGTATTCGTGGTGCGCGCGGGCAACCCGAAGGGCATCCGGGACTGGGGGGACCTGGTGCGGGAGGGCGTTGCGGTCATCACCCCGAATCCGAAGACCTCGGGCGGGGCGCGCTGGAACTACCTGGCCGCCTGGGCTTGGGCTGGGAGGGAGTTTGGGGGCGACCGGGCGCGGGTGCTCGACTACATGACGCGCCTCTTCCGCAACGTGCCGGTGCTGGACACGGGGGCCCGGGGGTCGACCACCACCTTCGCCCAGCGGCGGATCGGCGACGTCCTCCTCTCGTGGGAGAGCGAGGCCCACCTCGTCGAGAAGGAGTTCCCGGGCCAGACCGGGATTGTCTACCCGTCGCTGAGCATCCTGGCCGAGCCGCCGGTGGCGGTGGTCGAGGAGAATGCCCGGCGTCACGGGACCACCGCCGCGGCCCGCGCCTATCTCGAGTTCCTCTACGGCGACGAAGCCCAGGAACTGGCCGGACGGCACTTTTACCGGCCGCGCAACGGGAAGATCCTGGCGAAATACGCGGCCACCCTGCCACGCATCCCCCTTGTGACGGTCGACGAGGAATTCGGCGGCTGGGCGCGGGCCCAGTCGATCCACTTTGACGACGGGGGGAGCTTCGACCAAGCCGTCGGGCTGGGGAAATGATCCGCCACCGGAATCCGCCATGGCCAGACACCGCATCATTCCCGGCCTCGGGGTGTCGTTGGGCATCACGATCACCTGGTTGAGCCTCGTCGTTCTGCTTCCGCTGGCGGCCCTTTTCATCAAGGCGGCGGGGCTGGGTCCGGCCGAGTGGTGGGAGATCCTTGGCTCGCGGCGGGTTCTGGCGGCGGCGCGGCTAACCTTCGGGGCCGGTGCCGCGGCGGCCGGCACCAGCACCGTGCTGGGTCTTTTGGTGGCCTGGGTTCTGGTGCGCTACCGATTCCCCGGCCGCCGGCTGCTCGACGCGCTGGTCGATCTCCCCTTTGCGCTGCCGACGGCGGTGGCCGGCATCACCCTCACGGCCATCTACGCGCCCACCGGGTGGCTTGGGCGATTCCTTGCCGCGTGGGGGATCCAGGGAGCCTATTCGCCCTTGGGGGTCTACATTGCGCTGACGTTTATCGGGTTTCCTTTCGTGGTGCGTACTGTGCAGCCGGTGATGGGGGATCTCGATATCGAGACCGAGGAGGCGGCCATGGGGCTTGGGGCGGGGCGCTGGACGACCTTCCGGCGGGTGATCCTGCCGGTGCTGGCGCCCGCCCTGATCACCGGCTTCACGTTGGCCTTTGCGCGGGCCCTCGGCGAGTACGGGTCGGTGATCTTCATCTCGGGCAATCTGCCGATGAAGACCGAGATCCTGCCGCTGCTCATCGTGGCGCAGCTCGAGCAGTTCGACTACGAGGCGGCGGCGGTCATCGCGGCGGGCATGCTGCTGGTGTCTTTCGCCCTGCTGACCTTCATCAATCTCGTGCACCGCCGGCTCGACTGGCAAACCCGCTGAAACCATGACCGTGCGACCCGTCACCACCGAGGCCCCGCTGGTTCGCCGGCTCCTGATCGGCCTCGCGCTGGTCGTCATGGTGCTCTTCCTGCTGCTGCCCCTGGCGGCGGTGTTCGTGGAGGCCTTCCGCCGCGGGTGGGAGACCTTCGGAGCGGCGTTGCGCGACGAGGCGGCCCTCTCGGCGGTGCGACTGACGCTGGTGGCGGCCGCCATCTCGGTGCCCCTCAACACCGTCTTCGGGCTGGCCGCGGCCTGGCTGGTCACCAAGTTTCGCTTCCGCGGGCGGGCCGTGCTGGTGGCCCTCATCGATCTGCCCTTTGCGGTTTCGCCCGTCATCGCCGGGCTCGTCTTCGTCCTGCTCTTCGGCGCGCAGGGCTGGTTCGGCCCCTTGCTCCGCGCCCACGACATCCAGGTCATCTTCGCGTTGCCCGGCATCGTGCTGGCGACGGTCTTCGTGACCTTCCCGTTCGTGGCGCGGGAGCTGATCCCGCTGATGGAGAGCCAGGGGGCCGACCAGGAGGAGGCCGCCGTCACCCTCGGGGCGCGCGGTTGGCAGATCCTGCGGCGCGTGACCCTGCCCAACATCAAGTGGGGCCTGCTCTACGGGGTCCTGCTGTGCAACGCCCGGGCGATGGGCGAGTTCGGGGCGGTCTCGGTGGTCTCGGGCCACATCCGGGGCCGCACCAACACCCTGCCGCTCCACGTCGAGGTGCTCTACAACGAGTACCAGTTCAGCGCCGCCTTCTCCTGTGCCGCGCTGCTGGCGTTGCTGGCGCTGGCGACCCTTGGGCTCAAGTCGGCCATCGAGCGCTTCACCGGCCGCCCGGCCTCCGCGCGTCATTGATTCCCCCGAACCCGAACCGCCTCCGGTCATGTCCATCATCATCGAATCGATCCGCAAGACCTTCGGGACCTACACGGCTCTTGACGGGGTTTCGCTGCAGATTCCCGACGGATCGCTCACCGCCCTGCTGGGCCCCTCCGGCTCCGGCAAGACGACCCTCCTGCGCATCGTGGCCGGCCTCGAGCGCGCCGACCCGGGCGGGCGGGTCCTGCTCCACGACCGGGACGTCACCGCCGTGCCGCCCGGCCGGCGCGGGGTCGGCTTCGTCTTCCAGCACTACGCCCTTTTCCGGCACATGACCGTGGCCCGCAACATCACCTTCGGGCTCACCGTTCAGCCCCGATCCCGGCGGCCCCCGCGGCGGGAGATCCGCGCCCGCCTCGACGAGTTGCTGCGCCTCGTGCGGCTCGAGGGGTTTGAGGGGCGCCGTCCCGACCAACTCTCCGGCGGGCAGCGCCAGCGGGTGGCCTTGGCCCGCGCCCTTGCCATCAGGCCGAAGGTCCTTCTGCTCGACGAGCCCTTCGGGGGCCTCGACGCGCGGGTGCGCAAGGACCTGCGCCGCTGGCTGCGCCGCTTCCACGACGAGATCGGTCTCACCACCCTCTTCGTCACCCACGACCAGGAGGAGGCCCTCGAGCTCGCCGACCAGGTCGTCGTCATGCGCAACGCCCGCATCGAGCAGACCGGATCCCCGCAGGACATCTACGACCACCCTGGTAGTTCGTTCGTCCACGAGTTCCTCGGCGAGGTCAACAAGCTCGGCGACGGGCGCTACGTCCGCCCGCATGAGATCGAGCTGCGGTTCGCCGCCGAGGAGGGCGTGCACCTCGCCGGCCGCGTCCAGCACCTCTTCGTGGCCGGACCGTTCGCGCGCCTCGCGGTCGTTCCCGAGGGCGCCCGGCGCGAGATCGAGGTCTGGGCCACCCGCGACAAGGTCGAGGAGATGGCCCTCGCGAGGGGCGATCTCGTCGGCCTCCACTTCCACGCCGGCCACGCCTTCGGGCCGGGGGACCGCGCCGTCCCGCCCGAGGCCGCCGGTCAATGAGTCCCCGGTGCGCACTTGGCTGCCGCTGAGTGGCAGCCGATTGGGCCTTGGCGGCCCGCCGCCGGATGCCGCCGCGGGTGCGCCTTGGCAATCGCCGCGTCGCCTGCAATCCTTGTCCGTAAGATCTTTATCTTGCTCGACTTGCTTGGCCGCCGTTCTTGCCCTGCGGATATGGCGCACGAGAGATCAGTCGAGTTCGGACCTTGGGGTTCGGGTGAGGAGTTCGCGGAGGGCGGCGGGGGCGGGTTTATTCTGGTAGAGGACGGCGTAGAGGGCGTCGATGAGGGGGGTTCGGACGTTGGCGCGGCGGGCGGCCTGGTGGATGGAGAGGCAGTTGGGGACGCCCTCGACGACCATTCCGGTGGCCTTGACGGAGGCCTCGACGGACTGGCCCTGTCCGATGGCGATGCCGGCGCGGAAGTTTCGGGAGTGATGCGAGTAGCAGGTGGCGATGAGGTCGCCGACGCCGGAGAGGCCGGTGAAGGTTTCGGGGCGGCCGCCGAGTTTGGTGCCGAGGCGGATCATTTCGGCGAGGCCGCGGGTGATGAGGGCGGCGGTGGCGTTGTCGCCGAGGCCGATGCCGGTGGCGATGCCGGAGGCGATGGCGAAGATGTTCTTGATGGCGCCGCCCAGTTCGATGCCTGCGAGGTCGTCGCTGGTGTAGGATCGGAAGGCGGGAGTGGTGAAGACGATCTGGAGGGAGGCGGCGACGGCGGGGTCGTGGGCGCCGATGACGGCCGCGGTGGCGAGGCCCTTGGCGACTTCCTCGGCATGGTTGGGTCCGGAGAGGACGGCGAGGTTGTGGTGGGGGAAGATTTCGGCGAGGATTTCGGACATGCGCATGCCGGTTCCGAATTCGACGCCTTTCGAGCAGGAGAGGAGGATGGCGTCGGGATTCGGGTGATGGGTGGCGAGTTCCCGGGCCATCTCACGGGTGGCGGAACTGGGGACTGCGAAGAGGAGCAAAGCGGCGCGGGCGGCGTCGGAAAGGTCGGAAGTGGCGGTGACGGTGGGGGGGAGGCTGGCGCCGGGGAGGTAACGAGGGTTGGCGTGGTCGTCATTGATGGAGCGCAGGGCTTCGGGCGAGCGGGCGTAGACGGCCACGGAGGAAGCGGCCGGGGCGAGGAGGATGGCGAGGGCGCTTCCCCATGATCCGGCGCCGAGGATGGCGATGTGGGGGCGGGCGGGGAGGGTTTCAGGGGTCATTGGTCTTGGCCTTGGATCCGGAGAGCCGCGATTCGGAGCCCTTCAAAAGCCGGGAGATATTCGAGCGGTGGCGCCAGACGGCGAGGAGTCCGGCGAGGAGGGAGAACGCAAAGAGGGGTTTGTTCCATGAGCCGTCCTCCCAGAGGGTGGGATTCGAGGGATCGCCGCCGGCGTGCCGGAGCCGGAAGGAAAGGTGGGTGAACAGCGGGAGGGCGAGCGCGGCAAGGATGCTTCCAAGGGAAACGATGCGACTGAGGAGAAGGGTCACCAGAAAGACGGCGAGCGCCGCGAGGAGGACGAACGGCATGAGGCCGGCCACGGCGCCCGCGGAGGTGGCGATTCCCTTGCCGCCCCTGAAACCGATCCATGGTGAGAAGTTGTGGCCGAGGATGGCGGCGAGGGCGGTGACGACCTGCATGGTGTGGAGAGGCGCCTGTTGGCCGGCCGGGAAGGTGGCGCCGAGGTGGTGGAGGAAGGAGAGAGCAACGGCGGGCGGGGAACCTTCGATCCGGGCGAGATTGGTGGCGAGCACCACCGGGAGAAACCCCTTGAGGACATCGAGCAGAAGACAAAGGGAGCCCGGTCCCTTTCCGATCGTCCGGAAGACGTTGGTGGCTCCGATGTTTCCCGAGCCGTGCCGGCGGATGTCGACCCCCTTGGATCTTGCGATGAGGATGCCGAAGGGGACGGAGCCCACGAGAAAGGCGGCGATGGGGAAGAGCCAGAGCATGCGGGGCGTGAGGAAGGGCCGGACGGAGAGGCCGGACTTCGTGAACGGCGGGGACCGCGAGGGCGGACGGGTTCAGGATTCTTCTTGCTTTCCGTTTTCCGGCGGGAGGATGCGGGCGGACTTTATGACGACGTGGTCGTGCGGGACGTTGGGCATTTCGCGGGCGCGGTGTTGGCCGCTGGGGTGAAGGACCTTGAGTTTTTGCATGCCGGTGCGGACCTTTCTGATCTTGTCGACGATGTCCATGCCTTCGACGACTTTTCCGAAGACGGCGTATCCGTGGCCGTCGGGGCGGGGGAAGTCGAGGCCGGGGTTGTCGACGACGTTGATGAAGAATTGGGAGGTGGCGCTGTCGGGGTTGCTGGTGCGGGCCATGGCGACGGTGCCGCGCTTGTTCTTGAGTCCGTTTTTGCCTTCGTTCTTGATGGGCTTCCCGGGCTGTTTCTGGGTGGGGCTGCCGTCTTCGAGTTCGAAGCCGCCGCCCTGGATCATGAAGCTGTCAATGACGCGGTGAAAGATGGTGCCGTCGTAGTAATCGTCCTTCACGTATTGGAGGAAGTTCTTGACGGAGGCGGGCGCCTTGCCGGGATTGAGCTCGAGGACGATGCGTCCTTTCGAGGTGACGAGTTCGACGCGCGGGGAGGGGCTGGATTTCAAGGCAGGTTTGTCGTTCCCGGTTTTCTGGGCGGCGGCGGTGATGGCGGGCAGGAGGAGAGCCAGCAAGGTGACGGTGGAGCGGGCATTCATGAGGGACCGTCTAACGCCGGCGGGGCGGCATGGCAAGAGCAGGCCGCAGGTTACTTCTCGTCGGGGTGCAGAGCCTTGGCGTATTTGGGCATGTGTTCAGATGGTTGGCCCGGATGTTAGGGGACCCATTCACGTTTGGAAGGGAAAACGGAGGCTTGAAGCAGCGCAAGGTTGGGGAAATGCTCCGGATCGAACCGTGATGCGGGCGTTGCCAGTGGTGGGAGTGCTGGGGTCGGGCCGGGAGCGGCATGAATCGCTTGCGCTTCCGCTGGGCAGGATGCTGGGCGAGCTGGGCTGCCACCTGCTGACGGGAGGCGGGGGAGGCGTGATGGAAGCGGTGGCGGAGGGGTTTGTGGCGGTGGAGGGGCGCAAGGGGGTTTCGATCGGCGTTCTGCCCGGAAGACTGGCGAGGGCGGAATGCGAGGCGCCGGAAGGGTATCCGAACCCGTTCGTGGAGCTGGCGATCCGGACGCATCTGCCGGCGCGGGGGACCGAGGGCGAGACGCTGGAATCGCGCAACTATCTCAATGTTCTGACGGCGCAGGCGCTGGTATTCCTGCCGGGCGGGGAGGGGACGGCGGCGGAAGCGCGGCTGGCCCGGCGGTTCGGAGCGCCCGCGATCGGATTGGCGGGCGGGGGTGTGGCGCAGGGGATTCCGCAGGCGGATTCCGTCGAAGAAGCGGAACGGTTTCTCCGGGCGGTGCTTTGAGGTTGGCGGGGGGCGCCGGGGCGGGGTTACACGCCGGCGGCGGCGTCGGAGATGGTGCGCGCCTTTTTGATGATGCTCTTGACGGTGACGGACGGTTGGGCGCCGTTTTTGAGCCACTTGTCAGCCTTTTCGAGGTCGAGGGTGTAGTTGAGGCCTTCCTTGAGCGGGTCGTAGGTCCCGATCTGCTCGATATAGCGGCCGTCGCGGCGCTTGCGGTTGTCGACCGCCACGATTTTGTAGTAGGGGCGGTTTTTGGCGCCTTTGCGAGTGAGTCGAAGTGCAACCATTGTGAGGGCCGGGGAAGGTGGAGGAAATCGCGTATTTTGCCAAGGAATTTCTCAGACCGGGGTGAGGGTTGCGGCGGAAAGCAGCCAGCGGCGGTTGATCTTGTGGAATTCGAGGCGGGTGCGGTATCGGACGACCCGGGAGGCGCCCGCGCCGAACCGGACGTCGATCGTCAGGAGGGTCTCCACGACGGCATGACCGGAGGCGGGGAAGGTCACGGTGGTCGATTCGCGGGTGATCCGGCAGGAAGTGATGGATTGATGAAACTCCCGGAGGAGGCCGGCCGCTCGTGGCGGAGGGAGATGATTGCGGGGGAGCGGGCTGGGGGCGTCGATTGTGAATTCCGGGGCGAGCATGGCGGCGAAGCGTTCGGTGCGGCGGTCCATTCCTTCGATGGACAGCACTCCCTTGTGTTCGACGGAGGAGAGGAGGGAGTGGAGGCGGCGGGTCACGACCTTCGTCGGGGAGAGCCACGCGGCGAGGTAGAGCAGGCCCGCGAGGGCGGGGACGAGGAAGGCGAGCAGTTTGATCCACGGGAATCTCATCGGCCTGGGAGCAATTCGAAGGCGAAGCCCTTGAGGTACTCGGTTTCGGGGATGGTGGGAAGGATGGGGTGGTCGGCCCGTTGGGAGAGGGACTCGATGAGGCGGAGAGTGCGCCGGGCGTCCACCGCGGCATCGCGGACGGAATCAAGGAAGCATTCTCGCGAGACGTGATGAGAACAGGACCAGGTGGCGAGGACGCCGCCCGGTTCGAGGAGTTTCAAGGCGCGGAGATGGATCTCCTTGTAGCCGCGGAGGGCGTCGCGAAGGTTCTTCTTGCTGCGGGTGAAGGACGGCGGATCGAGGATGACGAGGTCGAAACGATCTTCGCAAGACTTGAGGAAGTCGAAGGCATTGGCTTCGACGGCTGGGAGGTCGAGTTGGTTGAGGCGGGCATTGGCATGGACGGCCATGACGGCGTCGGGGGAGATGTCGACGCAGGTGACGGCGGCTGCCCCGGCGCGGGCGCACGCCAATCCGAATCCGCCCTGGTTGCAGAAGCAGTCGAGGACGCGGCGCCCTGCGGCGAGGCGTGCGATGCGCTCGTAGGCGTCGAGTTGATCGAGGTAGAGGCCGGTTTTCTGGCCGGAGAGCGGGTGGACCTCGAATTTCAGTCCGTGGTGGTCGACCACGAACGGGCCCGGGTCGGGGCCGTCGAGCATGGCGAGTTCGGGGCCGAGTCCTTCGGCTTTGCGGATGGGGGAGTCGTTGCGGAGGACGATGGAGGCGGGCTGGAATCGTTCGCGGAGAGCCTCGACGAGGAGGTCGCGGCGCTGGTCCATGGCGAGCGTGAGGGTTTGCAGGACGAGGTGGTCGAGGTAGCGGTCGACGACGACGCCGGGCAGGCCGTCGGATTCGCTCCAGACGAGGCGGCAGAGGCGGGGATCGACGGGGAGGCGCTCGCGGAGGGCGGCGGCCTGGTCGAGGCGGCGGAGGAAGAACTGGCGGTCGAGGGATTGGCGGCGGCGGGAGAAGCGGCGGGCGACGATCTGGGAGGCGGGGTTGTAGATGGCGGAGCCGAGGAGGCGGTCCCTTCCGTCCTTGAGAGAGATGACTTCGCCGGGTTGGGGGTTTCCGAAGGACTTGAGGATTTCGCTGGCGTAGACCCACTCGTGGCCGTGAAAGATGCGGGAGCGGGGTTTGACGACGAGTCCGGGCATGGGCGGAAGACTGGTGGCAGGCGCGATTTGGCTTGAATGCTGGCTGCGAGGCGCTTAGGCCGGGCGCACCTCATGGGCAAGCAGTATAACAAGGTTGACAAGCGCCGTCGGCGAAAGCAGTACCTGAAGCGCAAGAAAGAGCAGATCAAGGCCAGCGGCGTGCTGAAGAAATCCGGAGACGCCGGAGAGAGCGCTCCGCCGGCCAAGACCGCCAAGACCGCCAAGAAGGCCGCCAAAAAGACCGCCAGGAAGGCCGCCAAAAAGGCTGCGAAGAAAGCCGCCACCAAGGTCGCCAAGAAAGCTGCGAAGAAGGTCGCCCGCAAGACGGCCCCGAAGAGCGAGGAACCAAAGAAGCAGAAGACCGCCGCCGAGGAGCCCAAAACGACCCCCCCGCCGGCCGAGGCGGCTGAAACCGAATCCTCTCCGGCCGGCCCGGCGAAGCCGGCAGCGGTTGCCGGGGAAACCGCCGAAGCCGCTCCCGCGGTGGAATCGGAATCCGACCAGACCGCCAGCGCTCGCGAGACCATCGTGGAGCCCGGAGCCGGGGAAGAACCCCAGGCGGCGGAACCTGAGAAGACCGGCCCGGAGGACACGCCAGACGAGAGGTCGGAGGAATCGCCTGCTGCGCCCGATGAGGCGGCTGGAGATGTGCCGGCCACCGAACGCGCGGCGGCAGAGGAGGAACCCGGGGAAGAGAGTCCCGCCGAGGCGCCTGAGAAGGAGAGTGCCGCGGGGGCGCCTGAGAAGGAGGGTCCTGCCGAGGCGGCTGGAGATGCGCCGGCCACCGAACGCGCGGCGGCAGAGGAGGAACCCGGGGAAGAGAGTCCCGCCGAGGCGCAGAAGGAGGAGAGTCTTGCCGAGGCGCCTGAGAAGGAGAGTGCCGCGAAGGCGCCCGAGGAGGAGGGTCCTGCCGAGGCGCCTGGAGAGAGAAGCTCCGGCGAGGGAGGCGAAGAACCGGAGAAGACGGAATGAGGCAGGCGCAGCGCCTTCCGAGAGTTCCGAGCTGTCGTTGATTGACGGAGGGGGGGTGGGGAGGGATGATGGTGGTGATGGCGCGGCGAGGAGGATGGGTGCTGTTGGCGATGGCGATCGCGCAGGGGGTGTTGCGGGGGCGGGAGACGCGGAGGAGGCTGATCTTCTGGGTGATTGTGGCGTTGCTGGCGGTGTTTGCGCTGGGGAACTGGCCGTTGGCGGGGTGGTTGGAGGATTCGCCGATGCGGTTTGTTCTTTATTGGGCGGGGTGCATGTTTCTGGCGCTGTTTCTGTTTTTGCTGGGGTTGTATGATTTTTTGTGTGTTCTGAAGGAGCACAACGAGCGCCGGATGTAGTTCGTTCTTGCGGGGCGGGGCGGGGACGGCCATCCATGCGGCATGAATCGCTGGCTGGATCAGTTGTTCGAGTTGCTGCGGTTTCCGAGCATCTCGACGGAGGGGACTCGCCGGGAGGACCTCGGGCGGTGTGCGGGGTGGTTGGCGGAGAAGATGTCGGCGGCGGGGCTGGATGCGGAGGTGTGTGAGACGGGAGGGCATCCGGTGGTGGTGGGGCGGGGCCCGCAGGCGCCGGGGCGGCCGACGGTGTTGGTTTACGGGCACTACGACGTGCAGCCGGTGGATCCGCTGGAGCTTTGGGAGACGCCGCCGTTTGATCCGGTCCTGCGGGACGGAAAGATCTGGGGGCGCGGCGCGACGGACAACAAGGGGCAGTTCTTTGCGCACCTGTGCGGGATTGCGGAGACCATGGAGGAGAGCGGATCGCTTCCGGTGAACATGGTGATGCTGGTGGAGGGCGAGGAAGAGATCGGCTCCCCGCATCTGCGGCCGTTTCTCGAGGCGCGGCGGGAGGAATTCCGCTGCGACGTGGTGGTGGTGTCGGACACGGGGATGGCGGCGCCGGGAGTGCCCACGCTGGGCTACGGTCTGCGTGGCATTGCATGTTGCGAAGTGGTGGTGCGGGGGCCGGAGCGGGATCTGCACTCGGGGGTTTACGGCGGGGCGGTGGCGAATCCCGCCGCGGCCCTGGCCCGGCTGGTGGCGAGCCTGCACGACTCCGGGGGGCGGGTGGCGGTGGACGGGTTTTACGAGGCGGTCCGGCCGCTCGAAGCGTGGGAGCGGGAGATGTGGCGGGGCGTGCCGGGGATGTCGGACCGGGAGTTGCTGGATGTGACGGGGGCGCCGGAGCTGTTCGGAGAGGCTGGTTACAGCGGCGCCGAGCGTCTGTGGGGACGGCCGACGGCGGAGGTCAACGGGATCGGCGGCGGTTACCAGGGCAAGGGGTCGAAGACGGTTCTTCCGGCCGGCGCGTTCGCAAAGCTTTCCTTCCGCCTCGTCCCGGACCAGGACCCGCAGGACATCATGCGGAAGGTGAGGGCGCACTTCGAGAAGCACCGGCCGCCGGGGGTGCGGATCGAGATCGAGACGGGGCACCACGGCGCGCCGTACCGGACCGACCCGCACTCGGCATGGGGGACGGCGGCGCAGGCGGCGCTGCGGGCGGCCTTCGGGGCGGAACCGGTGCTGGTGCGGGAGGGGGGGAGCGTTCCGATCGTGCAGGATTTCCGCGAGATCCTCGGGGCCGACACGCTGCTGCTGGGGCTGGCCCTGCCGGATTGCCGGATTCACGCCCCGAACGAGAACTTCGCGCTCGAGAACTTCGAGGCCGGGATCCGGCTGAACCGGCGGCTGATCGAGGAACTCGGGCGCCGCAAGGGATGAAAAACCACGAAAATAGTATCAAGTGATGAGCGCCGAGGGGAAGAGGCGGGATTTCATACGCGAGATCATCGCGAAGGATCTGGCGAGCGGGAAGCATGAGACGACCGTGACGCGGTTTCCACCGGAGCCGAACGGCTATCTGCACCTCGGGCACGCCAAGGCGATCTGCCTGAGTTTCGGCATCGCGCGGGAGAACGTGGCGCGCGGGGGGCGCTGCCACCTGCGATTCGACGACACGAACCCGACCACCGAGGAGCAGGAGTATGTCGACAGCATCCAGGAGGATGTCCGCTGGCTGGGCTGGGATTGGGGCGAGCACCTGTATTTCGCGAGTGACTACTTCGAGTTCTTCTTCGACTGCGCGATGCAACTGATCCGGGAGGGGAAGGCCTACGTGGACGAGCAGGACGGGGAGGCGATCCGGCGGACGCGGGGGACGCTGACCGAGCCGGGGGTCGAGTCGCCGTATCGGGACCGGCCGGTCGAGGAGAGCCTTGCGATGTTCGGGAAGATGCGGGCGGGCGGGATTCCGGACGGCGGGGCGGTGTTGCGGGCGAAGATCGACATGGCTTCGCCGAACCTGAACCTGCGGGACCCGGTGCTTTACCGCGTGTTGCACCGGGCGCACCACCGGACCGGGGAGGAGTGGTGCATCTATCCGATGTATGATTTCGCCCATCCGCTGGAGGACGCCTACGAACACATCACGCATTCCCTGTGCACTCTCGAGTTCGAGGACCATCGGCCGATATACGACTGGGTGGTGGAGAACTGCCCGGTGCCGTCGCGGCCGCGGCAGATCGAGTTTTCCCGTCTTGATCTGACCTACACCGTGATGAGCAAGCGGAAGCTGCTGCAACTGGTGCGGGAAGGGGTTGTGGACGGCTGGGACGACCCGAGGATGCCGACGCTTTCGGGGATTCGGCGGCGAGGGTATCCGCCCGCGGCGGTGCGGAGGTTCTGCGAGGGGACGGGCATCACGAAGTTCAAGGGGGTGACGGACGTGGCGCGGTTGGAATTCGAGGTGCGGGCCGAACTGAACCGGGTCGCGCCGCGGCGGATGGCGGTGATGAGGCCGTTGAAGCTGGTCGTGGTGAACATGCCGGAGGGGCGGGTGGATGAGGTCGAGGTGCAGAACAACCCCGAGGATGAAGCGGCCGGGACGCGCCGGACGCCGCTCGGGCGCGAGCTGTGGATCGAGCGGGACGACTTCGAGATCGACCCGCCGAAAAAGTACTTCCGCCTTGCGCCGGGGCGGGCGGTGCGCCTCCGGGGCGGGTATATCGTGCGGCATGTCGGGCATGAGATCGACCCGCAGAGCGGGGAAGTCCGCGAAGTGCGATGCGAGTATCTGCCGGGGACGATCGGGCAGCCGCCGCCGGATGGACTAGTCTGCAAGGCGGCGATCCACTGGGTGAGCGTGGAGCATGCGGAGGTGGCGGAACTGCGGCTCTATGACCGGCTTTTCACGGAGGAAGACCCGGACGATTGCGAGGGGGGATTTCTTGGCTGCGTGAATCCGCATTCGCTGGAGGTGGTGGAGGGGGCGCAACTCGAGCCGGGGCTGGGAAGCGAGGCGGCGGGGTTTGTCTGCCAGTTCGAACGGCTGGGGTATTTCTGTGCCGATACGCGCGACCATCGTCCGGGTGTCCGGCCGGTCTTCAACCGCACCATCGGCTTGCGGGATCCGTGGGCGAAGAAGCGGGGCGGGTAGGGCGCGTGGCATTGGTCTGGTCATCGAGGGGTGGGTGCCCTACAGTAAGTGCGGATGACGGAGCTTCTGGACTACGGGGGGCCGGTTTTGTGGTTGCAGGCGGTGATGGCCTTCCTTGCGGTGGTTTTCGTGTTGGAGCGGCTCCTGTATTTTCATGGGGTGCGGATCAACGCGGCGGGTTTTTTGCTGGGGATCGCGAATCATGTGCGGCGGAAGGCGTTTGCGGAGGCGATTCACGAGGCGGGGCGTGTTCCGGGGCCGGTGGGGCGGGTGGCGCACAGCGTTCTGGTTCGGCACCACATGTCGCGGTCGGACCTGCGTGAGATTGCGGACGAGGCGATTTGTCTGGAGGTTCCGCGGGTGGAGCGGAACATGCGGGCTCTTTTGGGGATTGTGATGGTGGCGCCGTTGGCGGGGATGTTGGGAACGGTTCTGGGGTTGCTGGACGTCTTCATGGAGATTCACGCCCAAGGGGGGGAGATTTCGCATTCCGGAATGGCGAAGGGGATCTTCGAGGCCATGGTGACCACCGCGGCGGGGTTGACGGTTGCGACGGGAGCATACGTCTTTTATCTTGTCATGCTGGGGAAAGCGAAACGGCTCGTGAACCGGCTCGAGCGGACCGCCATCGAGGTGGTGAATCTGATCGTTGATGCGCGCGGCCAGACGGAGATCGTTCCGTTTCGCGACGAGGCCGGGGTGCGTGACGCAGCGCGGGGGGAACGCGGTTCGGCATCCACGCGGTCGTGAAGGAGAGGCTCACACTTCCGGAACGGGCGGGGGTGATTCACCTGCTTCCGGGGCTTGATCTGCTGGTTTTGTTGTTGGTGATTCTGGTGTTGGTGACGAACGTGGCGCAGCAGGCGGGGATCGGGATCAGTGCGCCGGGCAGCGTGTTTCGGCTTCGGGGGTACGGGCCGCGGATCGCGGTGACGGCGAAGGGGGACATCCATCCGAGCATTTTCGTGGGGGTGAAACGGGTGGCGCTTGACGAACTGGGCGAGGAATTGGAGGCGCGCCGGAATGAGACGGGCGCGGAGCTGGTGGTGATCAATGCAGACCGGAACCTGCCCCACGGCGTGGTCTGGCGGATGCAGGAGGAGGCGCTGGCGAGAAACTTCAAGGTGGCGCTGGGGGCAAGCGAGGCGGACGACGAACCGGCGGCGCCCGGCAAGGCGGTCCCGGTGCCGGAGCCCGAGAAGGCGGAGGTTGTGCCGGAGCCCGACAAGGCGGAGGTTGTGCCGGAGCCATGATGCCGGGATTTCATCGATCGCACCGGTACGCCCGCGACATGAAGGCGGGATTGATTTTCTGCTGGAGGTGGTTTTGGGACGGGTTCGCGTGGCGGATGACGGTGGCGGTGGCTGGGGCGCTTGTTCTTTTCGCATTATTGACGTCGATGGTGCGCGTGGCCTCTCCACGGCGGCCGGCGGCGCATATCGAGGCGGCTTCCGTGATGGTCCTGCGGCGGGACAGTCCGGCGGCGCGGGAACTGCTGGCTTGGGCGAGGCAGCAGTCGCCGTTTCCGGACCGGTGGACGCCCCGGCCGGTCGGCGGCGTGGCGGCGGCCATGGCGGAAATCGATGCGAGGCTGGCGGAAGTGAGCCGCTATCGGCCGCGGCTTCGGGTGGCGCCGGAGAAGCCGGAGGAAGCGCCGCCTCTTCCCGGCCTGCGCTTGCATTTCCGCGAGCGCCTTCCCGTGGTCGAGGCGAAGGAAAGGGAGCAACCGGCGCCGGCGTCTCCGCTGAGGGTCCGAATCGTGACCCGGGCGGAGGGGCCGTTGCGCGAGCGCTGGGGGGCACGGAGCTGGAACTGGACCGCGGAGAGAGGCGCCGAATGGTTGGGACGGAAAACGACCTGCCTCGTGGGAGTGGATGCTCTTGGAGCGGTGGTTTTCTCGCTTGCGTTGGGTGAGCCGTGGAACGGGCTTGCGGAGCCGCTGGACGGCTGGATGCGGAACCAGGCGCTGCCGGCGGACCCGGAGTCGACCGGGATTTCATGGGATCTGGTGACGGTGAGGGTCGAGGAAGCTGCGGGATCCGGAGCAGTTGGTTCGCCATGATCGAGATCGGATTGCCCGAAGTGTTCGAAGTGTTGCTGTTGGCGGCGGTGGCGGCGGCGGCGGCCGGATGGGCGTGGGACCGTCGCGCGGTGCAGAGCGCGGCCCGGGGGGTGCGACGCAA
>Ga0180429_10002425_pt1 | contig 15385 bp, 18 predicted proteins | sample SS_ome_FD_132428 | JGI IMG/M metagenome (GOLD analysis project Ga0180429, IMG submission 132428) | Hypersaline lake sediment archaeal communities from the Salton Sea, California, USA - SS_1_S_1 metaG | ecosystem: Environmental > Aquatic > Non-marine Saline and Alkaline > Hypersaline > Sediment ...
ACCGGGGCCCCTTGCCGCCTGCCGCCCGGCGCAACCCTACTAAGGGACTGTCATCGGCTGAGCCGGGATGGGCGCATTCGCACCATTGCTTTGTCGGTCTTGGTGTATCAACTAGCGCTGCCTCTACAGCGGAGCACAGGTTTCTTCCATTCCAGAGTGTCGTGCGTGCGCGCCCTGAACTTTCTGGCAGTGGGCAGGCTGGTTGGTGAGACAGGGGTGACCCCGGGGTTTCCTCCGCAGACGGTGCGCTGTGTGCCCCTCGCGCGGTCCATGCCGATGGACGACGGCGCGGACGAGGGGCGGTAGCTGGTGTTCATCGTGCGGCACAGCGACCAGCTCTATCACGTCGGCTGGCAGGCGTACGAAGGGCCCGCGGAGCCCTTCGGCGCGGCAGCCCGCGCTGATCTGGAGGCGGGCGGGTGCGAGCTGGCTCTGGAGTGAGGGTGGGTGGGGGAGGCCGAAACGGGATGACGGGCGTAGGGAGTGGGCAGGGAGTAGGGAGTAAGGGGGCAGCCCCGCAGGCGGTTCTTGCGCCCCGCCGGATCCGCAGTCCGTTAGGACGATCCGGTGGGAACCAGATCAGCTGGGGAACGCGCGAGCGAGGAGGATCAGTGCCCCAAGCGCCTGCCTATTCACCCACGTAGGCCGTGCCGTCGATCATCAGGATGCAGTCATCGTCGATGAACTCGGTGGTCGACGTCATCCGGGCCGGGTACTGGCCCTCCTCGAAGTAATCAGCGAAGCGCTTCTCCATCTCCGGTAGGTCCTCGATGTTCTCCAGCCAGACGTGGACCTTCACGATGTCGGCGAGGGTCAGGCCGAGCCCGCCCAGTGTCTTCTCGAGACGCCGGAAGGTGTCCTCGAGCTGCGCGGTGAACGTATCTCCAGCCCCGCGATGGAGGCCTAGGAAGACGTGGTCCCCGGCGGCGACCGCCGATGAATAGGTGTAAGGCGTCGTGATTCTCTGGATGTTAGACACGTGAGTTCCTTTCTATGAGCTTGCTTCAGTGCAGTAGTCGGCCGCTCTCTGGCCTCCACGTCTCCGTGGCCCCGAGAGAGCGTTCTGACGGCCGATCTCCGCTTCCGGGCCTCGTGCAGACCGGTCCGCGTTGAGCAAGACGGAGGTCACCAGCAGGATTGCCAGTGTCAGTATCGTTGCCCCTGTCATCTTCCCGTTTCTCCTCTGCTGAACAGTTCGGCCCTTGGTGCCGACCCCCGTAAGCATCGCGTCCCGCGTTGTCCGCTGGGTGCCAGCAGGACGACGAACGCGACGATCCATCCCACCACGTAGGCCGCCTGCCCCGGCATCGTCACCATGAGGTTCTCGATGACCGCCTCGTGCCCGTGGAGGATCCCAGCCCCGAAGACGGACCCCGACCACCACCGCTGCAGTGCTCTATGGCCTCCAACAGCCGCTCGGGCGGGTCGCCCTTGCTGACGAACCCGTCTGCGCCAGCGTCGAGCGCCGCTTGTCTCGCCTTCGGCAGCCCGCTCAAGGCGATCACCTGGGCGCGAGAGCAGCTCCCCTGGATCTGCGAGAGGAGCTCGTCAGCGCTGGCGCCCGGCAGCTCCCAGTCGAGAAGGACCACATCTGGACAGAGCACATTCAGCCAATCGACCAACCCCGTTGCGTCAACAGCCTCTCCAACGACCTCAACTCTCTCATCCTGCTCCAGAAGCAAACGAATCGCCGAACGGACCTTCGCTTGATCGTCGGCCACCAATACTTGCATCAGTTCCACTCCATCACAAAGTACCCACAGCGCGGATACGGTTATCGGTCGTTTCTACGATACGGTTCGTCTTGAGGGTACTCTACCATGCGAGGGGTTCAGATGCACCGCCCAGCCGCATAGTCTGGCACCTGGCTGGGTGACCAGGTGGTGTGGACTCAGGAAAGACCCTGAAGGTCTGCGCGAGGGCCTGGGTTAGAGGGGATACGGCTACCTCACCGCTGCTCGCCTCGGCGACGAACTCCAGGTCGTCGAAGGCCATCAGAAAGGCAGCCAGGCCGCTCCGAACCAAGGCGTGATCGTCCACCAGCAAGACTTGAGACATCCTCTTGGTTTATCGGTCTGGATGGCCAGGACATCCACACGCTCAAGGAGATCGGGGAGAAACTAGGGGTGACTCGGGAGCGGGTGCGCTAGATCGAGAACGCCGCAGTCAGGAAGCTGCGCGACGTGCGCCATCTGCGTAAGCTGCGGCCGTACCTGAGCTAGAAAGGAGGCTCCGGCGCGGTCCTGAATACCACAACAGGCCCAGTTCGGTCAGCCCCTCGCCCGTGCCAGCGGGTAGGTGGAAGCAAAGAAAGACCGGGGAGCATTGCAGGATCGGGATGAAGAATCGGCCACCTCCCAGTCACAAGCCTCCAGTCGGTTGATGCTCCTCCCCGACTCCGAAGAGAACCAGGCTTTCAGTGTTCCGGGCTTGATAGTTGCTCGCTCTCGTATGAGTGGGCCCTGAACGACTCTCTCCCAGGTCCACCACGCGAAAGCAGTTGGTCCAAGAGTTCGCGTTCCACTGTGCGGCGGTTGCACGTCGAACTATCCACGCCTAGTTGCCACCGTCCACCTTCACAAGAGAGCTGAAATCTGCACACGAGGTTCATCCTGCGTTCACCTCATCTTCAAACGCCCCAAGTATAGTCTAAGCATCAAACCAACTGGCCCGCCGGGTGAAGGATGGGCCCTATACCAAGGAGGTAGGAATACCATGTTGAAGCGCAAGAACCTGTACGCAGTTCTGGGAGCCGTAGGCGCGCTGGCCCTGCTGCTCGGACGACTCGGTGGCGTATCTGTCGTCTCTGCCCAGGAAGTCACGCCTGAGTCCGAGGAGCCGCCCACAAGTGGGCGATTGACACGAGGGCGAGGCCTGTTTGGCTTCGGCCGCGGCGGCGAGTGGACGATGTTCGACACGGCGGCCGACCTGCTGGGCCTGACGCCTGAGGAACTGTTCGCTGAGTTGCACGGGGGCGCAACGCTTGAGGAAGTCGCCGAAGCACTGAGCGTCGACGTGGAGGAGGTCCAGCGAGCCCTCCATGCCACGCGGGAGGAGGCTCACCGTGAGGCCATCGAACAGGCCGTGGTGGATGGCGAGATGAGCCAGGAGCAGGCCGACCGGATGCTTGAGGGGCTTGAGCAGGGTGATATTCCCCGAGGACGAGGTCCCGGGCGCGGAATGAGGGGCGGCTTCGGCGGCTTCGCCCCGCGGTCGGACCAGTCAACACCTACCGTGCCGAGTTCCTCCTCGCTCTAACGGCACCGTAGCGTCATCCAGCCCGCGGTCGGTTGAGGAGGGCCGGCTGCGCTAAGGGCGGGGAGGAGCCACGCCGGCAGCTCCTCCCCGCCCCTCTTGTATGTCACTGGGCTTCAGCCGGAGATCAAGCGCAGTGAATGTCGCGCTGAGTCAACACCGGGGCCGGATGGTAGTCGGAGAGAGTTCGAAGAGCGAAGAACTCCTAGCAACGGCTCCCCCAGGCCGGTGCGCCAGATCATCTCACCGTGTGAAGAATTGCCCCGCGATCTGCATCTGATCTTCAACGCCGCTTCACGAAGTCTTCACGCGTCTATAGTATGGTTCAGATGTCGGTTGGTTGGGAGCAGCGGGCCGTGACATCGCTGCTCCCAGATGGCAGGTCATTCAGAGGAGGATAGATGGGCAACGAAGGAAACAACAGAAACGGTCCCGCCGTAGAGGAACTGAGGTGCAGACAGCCCGAGGTGGAACGGGGGCTGCATCGATGCAGTTGGACAGGTGCAGCCGACCTGAAGGCGCACGGTAGCACGTCATCGAGACACGCGGGCTGACCAAGATCTACGGCAAAGGCGATGGGGAGCCAAGAGATTTCTTGGCCGTCCACGCCTTGCGGGGGGTGAACGTGACAGTCGACGGGGGCGAGTTCGTGGCCATTATGGGGCGTCTGGCTCCGGAAAGTCGACGCTGATGAACATCCTGGGCTGCCTTGATCGGCCCACCAAGGGCGGCTAGGTGCTCGCGGGCTGGGAGGCATCGGCATCATGAACATCAGGCTGGTCAGCGTCACTGGGCGGACGCGTGAGATCGGTCTGCGGCAGGCGCTGGGCGCCCGCCCCCGCGATGTGCGAATGCAGTTCCTGCTGGAGGCGGTGATCCTCAGCCTGATCGGCGGATTGGTCGGTGTTCTGGCCGGTGTGGGGGCCTCCTATCTGTTCAGCGGGCTAGGCTCGATGCGCACAGCCGCTGTGCCCACGTCGGTCCCGCCGGCCTTCGCAGCTTCGGTGATGGTGGGCATCTTCTTCGGTTACTATCCAGCCCTGCAAGCGGCGCAGCTGCATCCCATTGAGGCCCTGCGACACGAATCGGCGAGCTATGTGCAAGCTGCACGATCGGTACCAACCTGGCGATGGTCCTAGGATCCTTTCCAGACCGTAGCGACCCAAGGCAGCCGAGAGTAAACTTGCGCTGCGCTGGTGCGCCGGCGCTTCGCCCCGGTGCCCTCAGCGCCGAGCTCGGGCGGGGGTTGCTCTCGCCCCTCTGCACCCCCAGGGCCAACCCCGCCCCTTGGGGCGGGGCTTCGCCTTGTCGTGAACTGAAACACGGAAACCATGCTTGCTGCAGCAGGTGGGTTTATGCTCATCGCCGCGTTGATGATGGTCATCCCGCTTGTCGTCCGAGGGGGCTCACAAAGCGAAGGGCAATCGCGGAGCGCTACCTCGAGTTGGGAACAACGCAAGTGCAACTTCGTCGCCCTGTGGAGGCTGATCCTGCTTGCCATAGCCTACGGCCTGGGGCTCAACAGTCTGCAGACGCTGACCGGTAGCACTAGAGCCACCCGCACCATCGGCCTGGCGTTAGGCTTGTTCATTTGCGCATAGCCGGCGGCCAACGCAGTCGACATCCTCTTCTTTGAACGTGACCTGCTGGGTCGCCTTTCGGAGTGGACCATTGTGCGCTGGTTGGGGCCGAACCTGCTCGTCTTGCTGGTTGGGTGGATGGTCATCTTTCTGGGGCTGCGCCGTCTGGTCGAGCAGGCTGCATTGGACCTCATTCGATGACGTGTAGCGGGACCCCGCCGCATCCGTCTGGCTCTTGCCGGACCGGCTTCTCCTGTCAGGTCATTTGGAAGGAAGGTAGTGAGAGCTGAAAAGGCACGAATGCACTGTCCTTGTCAAGGACAGTAAGAGGCAGCGAACAGAGAGAGACACAATGAGAACCGTAAATAGAGGACTGAGTCTAGCATATGCACTCACTGTGGTCACGTTGACGGCCTGCGAGTGAAATCAGACGACAGCGGCTCGCAACGTGGTCTGTGCCACCAGCACCAGCCACGTGGTTGACGTCAGCGCTGAAGTGGTAAAGCCAGATGCTGGTCAGGCGACGGCGACGGGCGGCGGCGTCAGAGCCGTTGACACACCCGCGAGGAACCTGATCCGGAACATGAAGGGGAGCTGGATGTGCGCGCTCAGCTGGCACTCGGCACGCTCCTGCTGGAGGAGACCGACCAGCCCCTCACGGTCGAGCAAGCTGCGCAATTGCTGCATCTCTGGCAGGCGCTTCAGGGCGGCGTGACTGCTGAGGCTGAGGTCGACGCTGGCCTGGCGGGGGTCGAGACGGCGATGACGACGGAGCAAGCGGTGGCCATCGCGGGCATGGCGCTCACACAGGAGGATTTGCAGGCTCGGATGCAGGAGCAAGGACAGGCGTTCGGCGTGTCCGATGGACTAGGCGAACCGACTGGAGAGCGGCCGACGGCCGACGGCGAGCGGGCTGGGATGGGAACCATGAGCGAGGAGGACCGAAAAGCGATGCTCGCTAGCAAGTGGGCGGGCGGGGGGATGCCCACCGGTAGTGTTGGCGCTGCCGGAGGGCGGGGACAGGTTCGGATGCTGCTGAGACCGCTGATCACCTTGCTGCAGGTGCGCGCGGGGGAGCCCTGATCGATTTTCAGGTAGACTCTGTTCGGATCTGCACACAACGTTCATCCTGCATTCACGGATTCTTCACATACGGTGGGTATGATCAGGCTGTAACGTGATCGGCCCATCTGGTCAGGGATACCCGCTGGATAGCCTCCTCGGACCCAGACTGGATGGGCCCCAAACCCAAGGAGGTGGACCACGTTGAAGCGAAAGAGGTTGTACGTCGTGCTGGCGGCCATCGGCACACTGGCTCTGTTCCTAGCGGGCATGAGCGGCGTAGCCGTCGTCTCCGCTCAGGAGCCGGAAGAGCCCGAGGATGCCCCCGGCGGCGGCATTTGGGGCTGGAGGCGAGGCTTATTCGGCTTAGGTCGCGGCGGTGATTGGACGATGTTCGACACCGTCGCCGAGGAGCTAGGGATGACGCCCGAGGAGTTGTTCGCTGCGTTGCACTCGGGCAAGACCCTGGAGGAGGTCGCCGCGGATCAGGGGGTCGAGATCGAGGCAGTACGGGAGGCACTGGGGGCTGTCCGATACGAGGCTATGCGAGACGCGATTGCGAAGGCCGTTGAGGACGGTGATATGAGCCAAGAGCACGCTGCTTGGCTGCTCGAGGGGCTCGAGAAGGGCTATATGCCCGGCGGGCGCGGGCCGGGGCGTGGCTTTGGTCGCGGTCCTGGCGGGCGGGGTGCTCGGGGCGGGTTTGCCCCAGGCGAATTCGCTCCAGGCAGACTCACACCTGATGAATGCACCTCGCAGTCGGCTCCCATGGCACCTGCAGTGCCGGGCTCATCCTCGCTGTAGCCGCACTGCAGCAGTCCGTCCCGCGACCGAGCAAGGATGGACGGGGCGGCTGGGGAGGGGAGCGAGGCTCTAGCCCTGCTCCTCTCTCCATAGGTCTCATCAAGTCTCAGGCAGCTCGCTGCTCAAGGAAGCGGCGAAGGCGGGATAAGAGCACGGATTCGCGGACAACAGCTAGACAGGCGCAGCTGTGGCAACTCAAGGAGATGGAGGTGTTCAAGTGGCGCTTCGTATGCGGGCTAGTAGTGGGCGTTCTGGCCCTCTTGGTCGCTGGAACTGTCGTCACGCCGGTCTCGGCGGCACCGAACGAGCGGATGGTACACATCGTCAGGCGCAGCGAGACCTTGTGTAGCATCCCTTGCAGGTACGGGTTAGATGTCTGGACCGTAGCTCGCGCAAAGGGGATCGCCCATCCGAGTCGCATCTATGTCGGACAGCGACTCGCGATCTAAACGGGACAGGTAAGCAGCAGGAGGGCTCCAGGTAGAAGTACCCTCGAGGGCAACGTGCACATCGTCCGGCCCGGGGAGACGCCGTATCGCATCGCGCTCAATTACGGCGTGAGTACGTGGTCCCTTGTTCGTGCAAATCTTGTCGCCAACCCCAACACCATTTGCGCCGGGCAGAGACTACTGATCGCGTAAACGCGCGAGGCACGACCTTGAAGAAACAATGAGGCTGCTGCAGGCGAGGAGGCAGCGAAAAGCTGCGGGGCAGTAGCCTCACCAACACTTGGGGCGCGATGACTGGCAAGACGCCATCAGTACACAAGCCGCACGACGAGGTTGGTGAGGCAATGCCCGTCAGCCGGATGAGCCTCTCGCAGCGGGGCAAGATCGTCCAGGCGCTGGACTCGCTGTCTAGCGATTACGAGCTCGAGAGAATCGATGGCCAGTATCACGTCACGCGTGACGGTCGCGTGCTCCATTCGATCAACATATACAGGTGCGAAGACGGCGTCCACCTGTTCGTGGGATGCGCACCCTGTGACTGATCTTCGCGAGTGTTCATGAACAACCTCGAGTGGTCGGTGACCCGAATAGGTCGGCAAGCCCCAGGACCGGCGTATCGCTACCGAAAGAGGTGCATCCGATCCGCAACCCCTTCAGAAGGCACTAGATGCCCCATCCGGCTCCCGGGTGCACTCAGCTGACCCACATCTGACATTCATTAGGCCGTCACGGAATCCTCACGCAGCTCTGATATGCTTTGAACGTTGGCAGGGTGCATAGGGAGGAGAGACCGCGATCCGCGGTCACCTGGAGAAGGATGGCTATCGGGTGTTCGTCGCCAGCACCCATCTCGAGGCGCTCGACCTGATCCGCCGCAGACGGCGGGATGTCCTAGTGGTGGGTCAGTCTTGGCTGGAGACAGATGGTCTTGAGCCTAGCAGCTTTATACACGTCGAGACGCCGATCGTCTTTCTCACCGCAGAGAGCATGGATGAGGAGCGAACTTTCGATACGGAGTCCAAGATCTGCGATCTGGGGGCGAAGCCTATCGATCCCTGTGAAGTGTTGACCCGAGTGCGAGCCGCGTTCCGGAGGGGCGGCAAGGATGCCCCTGGAGGGCCCGAGGAGACAGGGCATGGTGATCTGGTGATCGACCGCCGCTGCCATGAGGTGCGCGTGCGAGGAGAGGCGGTGCATCTCACCCCAACCGAGTTTCGGTTGCTGGAGGTGATGACCAGGGAAACGTGCAGAGCTTTCACGCGTTTTCCTGCAACTGCACCATACTCAAGGCGTTGGCGTGCAGGGGGAGCAAGACTGTCCGGGTTTTTGCTTCCCTTAGACTGGGGGTGGGCGGCGACAAGCAGGAGGGCGAGTAACAACTTCCGTGAGCCGTGTTCACGGAAGGCTCATGCACTGGCTTCTGCACGAGGGGACGGCGTGCAGTTTCATCTTTGACGCTAGGAGCGCCTCGTCGCTGACGACGACGCGGTCGAAAACATCGAAGTGACCAACACGATTCACTGGACTGACCGGCTGTCTGGAGACAGAAACCGCCGTCGGACAACCTTTAGAGCCGAGTGTTACACGAGAGGGCGGCGAGCAGGTTGTTCGTTCGATGCTTGCAGAGCGATCATAGGGCTGGAACTGGACGGGCAATGCAAGAGCCGGAGCATTCAACACAAGAGGAGATGAAAGATGAGGAAACTAGGTGTCTGGATCATCGCCATCCTGGTGGTGTTGCTGGTGAGTGGAGGTGGGTACGTCGCCTACACGCGTTCCCGCGGCGTCCAGGCCCAGGAGCCGCAGCAGCCGAGGATGGAGACGGCGACAGTCACGCGGGGTGATATCGTGATCACTGCGAGCGGTAGCGGTGAGCTCATCCCGGCCAGCGAGCTGGAGCTATCCTTCCGCACTAGCGGCATGCTGGACGAGGTTCTGGTGGCGACCGGCGACCGAGCGAAGGAAGACGACGTATTGGCCCGGCTGGAGACGGATGATCTGGAGCGGTCTGTGGCTCAGGCTGACGTCGAGCTCCAGATCGCCCAGCTGGAGCTTGCTGACGTCAGGGAGGGCCCTACCGAGGTTGAGCTGGCGGACGCCGAGGCCCGAGTGCGTGACGCACGAACGCAGCTGAGTCTGGCGTACGATGTCCACAAGGACGCCACCGACGACGACTCGGACGATGCCGTCGAGTCCGCTAGGACGATGTATGACTGGTGGGTCGGCTACTATCAATCACAGAAGGCTAAGTATGAGGCAGGAAAGATCAAGAGAACTGAGCACGATTATGCCATGGCCGCAATGATTGAGGCGGAGGAGACGTGGGAACGAGCCAAGAACAACGTTCAGATTAACCAGGTTCAAGCTTGGAGCAGCGTGAAGCAGGCTCAGAACGCCCTCTTCCAGGCCGAGGAGGACCTCCAGCTGCTCCAGAGCGAGCCGCTCACCCACACGCTGACGGAAGCGGAGTTGGTCGTGGACGAGGCGAACCTGGCGCTCGAAAAGGCGCGCCTGAATTTGGAGGCAGTTGAGCTCTGCGCGCCTTTCAGTGGCACTGTCATGAGTGTGCCTGCGACGGTTGGTGACCGGGTGAGCACGAACACAATAGTCCTCACCATCGCCGATCTGCAGGAGCCGCTGCTCCAATTCTGGCTTGAGGAATCAGACATGGGCCGCGTGGCGGTGGGCAATCAAGTCAACGTCACGTTCGATGCATTGCCAGACAGCACGTTCACCGGCAAGGTCGTCCGTGTAGATCCGGTGCTGGTGTCGGTGAGCGGCACGACGGCTGTCCAGGCCGAGGCGAGTCTCCAGTTGGATGAGCAGAACGTTACGTTGTTGTCCGGCATGACGGCTGACGTCGAGGTGATCTCGGCCGAGGCGTGGGACGCCGTCGTCGTCCCGGTGGAGGCGCTGAAGGAGACAGAGGACGGCGGGTGCTCCGTCACGATCGTGGCGCCCAACGGTGAGATGGAGGATCGCCAGGTGGAGGTGGGGATCAAGGACGCCGTAAACGCCGAGATTCTTTCGGGCCTGGAGCTCGGAGAGACGGTCCGGACTGATGGGTGATGAATCAGCCCAAGGTCAAACTTAGGAGATAGCGAATGCTACGCAAGAGAGTTTTTTGGGTTGTATTGTTGGTGGTCCTCGCGCTGATGGGTGGCGGGTACGGTTACTATCGCTACATCTACTTGCCCGATCAAGAGCCGGAGGAGACGCTGATGACGGCCGAGGTCACCCGTGGCGATCTGATCGTCTCGGCTAGTGGCACCGGCGTCCTCTGTCCGAGCGAAGAGAGGGAGCTGAACTTTGAGACCGAAAGCGGTGATGAGGTGGCGGGCTACGTCGAGGAGGTGCGGGTGGAGGTCGGGGACCGGGTGGAGGCGGGCGACGTGCTGGCTCGGCTGGAGGACGATGATCTCCAGTTCGAGGTGCTGAAAGCCTATATCGACCTGCGCTCGGCCGAACTGGACTTGGCGGACACGAGCGAAGCTGCCACAGAGGCGGAGTTGGCGGATGCCGAATCGGCTCTGGCGAACGCTCAGCTGGCTCTCTCGACGGCGTGGTTGAAGCACGAAAACGCCCAGAAATCCTCCTACGATGCCGACGTGCGGGACACGCACATCGCGGTGCAGTATCACGTCGAGCAGACCCACGAACTAGAGACGAATGGGACGAGCGAAGACGTGCTCCAAGAGGCCTGGACGGCCCGGCAGAAGGCAGAGGTCGCTTTCGACGAGGCTCTACACGAGGCCGGAATGGAGGACCTGAAGGCGTGGAATGAGGTCGACCAGGCTCAGAACAGCGTCCTCCAAGCGGAGGATAGACTGGCTTCTCTTCAGGAAGGCCCTGATGAAGAGGCCGTGCTCCGAGCGGACCTGAGAGTCGATCGCGCTGAGCTGGCGTTGGACGAGGCGAATGACAATCTGGAGGCGGCTGAACTACTTGCGCCCTTTGGTGGTACTGTGGTCGCCGTAGGCGCAATACCAGGTGAGCGCATCGGGAACGAGGCCGTCATCACCCTGGCTGGTCTAGATGAGCCTCAGGTGCAGTTCTGGGTAGAGGAGTCGGACGCTGGGGGCGTGGCAGTGGGAAACCGGGTAGAGATTGAGTTCGAGGCGCTGCCCGACGAGGTGTTCCAGGGTGAGGTCGTGAGGATCGACCCGGCGTTAGTGACGGTTGACGGCACGCTGGCTGTCCAGGCCTGGGCGAGTTTGGAACTCCCTCAACAGTCGGTGACGCTCTTGGGCGATATGAACGCCGACGTTGAGGTGATCAGCGCCGAAGCCCGGTACGTGGTGTTGGCACCCGTGCAGGCCCTGCGCGAGATGGGCGAGGGCGGTCAGTACGCTGTCTTCGTGGTAGGGGCCGACGGCGAGTTGGCGATGCGCCTGGTCGAGGTGGGCCTCCAAGATGCCGTCAATGCCGAGATTGTCTCGGGTTTGGAGGCCGGCGATGTCATCAGTCTGGGGCTAAGCTCCGCGGCTGCGGGCGAGCCGTCGGCGGGTGACGAGGAGATGCCAGGTGCGCCGAGAGGCATGATGCCGGGCGGGGGGATGATGGGTGGGGGAGGAAGACCGTGACATGCGTGGACGACGCCCTTGGGACAGACGAAGGCCCGAAGAACGTTATCGAGACTGTGGACGTGACCAAGGTCTACGGCAAAGGCGATGGAGATCCAATGGATCCCTTGGCTGTGCAAGCGCTGCGCGGGGTGAGCATCACGGTGGACCGGGGGGAGTTCGTGGCCATCATGGGCCCCTCCGGCTCCGGCAAGTCGACGCTGATGAACATCGTGGGTTGCCTGGACCGTCCAACGGATGGCACGTACGTGCTGGAGGGCGAGGACGTCAGTCGGCTCAACAAGGATAGGCTGGCCAGCATTCGCAACCGGCGGATCGGCTTTGTTTTCCAATCCTACAACCTGCTCCCCCGCCTGACGGCGGTCAAGAACGTCCTGATGCCGCTGATGTACAACGGACACCAGCACCTATCGGACGCGGAGATGCACGAGCGTGCCGTTGCTGCGCTGGAGGCGGTGGGGCTGGGCGACCGCATCGACCATCGACCCAACGAGCTCTCTGGCGGCCAGCAGCAGCGGGTGGCCATCGCAAGGGCTCTAGTGAACGAGCCTTCGCTCGTCCTGGCCGACGAGCCGACGGGGAACCTGGACACCAAATCGGGCGAGGAGATCATGGCGTTGCTGCATGACTTGCACGACCAGGGCTCCACCATCGTGATGGTCACGCACTCGCCCACTGACGCCGCCGAGGCGGAAAGAATCATCGCGCTGCGCGATGGACAGGTGGTCTCCCATGCCCTAGATGGATCGGCTTCGTTCATCAGTCAGGAGGTCGCGCCCGATCTCAACATGGAAGCGGCTGCACGGTTACTAGCCGGCAAAGAGGAGGCGAAGCATGCCCCCTCTGATCGGGGGGACGTATGAGTTTCCGACGAACGTTACAAGTAGCCTGGGAGGGCCTAACGCTGAACAAGGCCCGGTCGTTCCTCACCACGCTGGGTGTCATCATCGGCGTGGCAGCCGTGATCGTGATGATGGCCGTCAGCGCTGGGGCGGAGGCGGAGATCGCGGACCAGATCAACGCCCTGGGGGCCAACCTAATCGTGGTGATGCCCTCGTTCCAGCAAGGCGGGGTGCGGGGTGGCCCGGGAGGCGGTATGGTGGGCTTCGAATACCCAGACGAAGTGGAGGCCATCAAGCGAGAGGTGGATCACATCAACGGTATCTCGGCCGAGCAGTCGACCACGCAGGAGGTTGAAGGAGGGGAGGCGACCTTGTCCGACGTCTCCGTTGTGGGTACGACGGCCGGCTTCCCCGCTGTCCGCGAGTACCAGGTGGCGCTGGGACGCTTCCTCACCGATCAAGATAACGAGCGGGAGGAGGAGGTAGCTGTGCTGGGCTACAGCATCGCGCAGGAGCTGTTCGGCGACCGGAGCCCGCTGGGCCAGAAGATCAAGATCGGCTCGGTCAATTTCCTGGTGACCGGCGTGATGGGGAAGAAGGGCGTTGTCGGCAACACGGATTACGACGCGCGGATCTACATACCCCTGACCGTGGTCTTCGAACGCTTCGAGACACGACGCTTCGGAGGCGATACCCTGCGCACCATTCTCGTCTCGGCTGAGAGCAAAGAGACAATGGACCATGTGATGGCTGACATCACGACGGTGCTGGCCCGCGAGCACGACGTGCCGGTATCCGAGCCCGACTTCAATCTGATGACGCAGGACAGCGTCATCGAAACCGCAGCATCGACCACGGAGGCGTTCCGCGATCTGCTGGGCTGGGTGGCGGGTGTCTCGCTGGTGGTGGGCGGTATCGGTATCATGAACATCATGCTGGTCAGCGTCACCGAGCGGACGCGGGAAATTGGCTTGCGGCAGGCGTTGGGGGCCCGGCCCAGGGACGTGCGGCTCCAGTTCCTGCTGGAGGCCATCATCCTGAGTCTCATCGGCGGCCTCGCTGGCGTGCTGGCCGGCGTGGGGGGGTCCCGTCTGTTCGGTGAACTGGGGACGATGCGCACGCAGTTGGTCCCGACCTCGGTCCCGCTCGCGTTCGCGGCCGCCGCAGCGGTCGGCATCTTCTTTGGCTACTACCCGGCGACGCAGGCAGCGCAGCTCGATCCGATCGATGCGCTCCGGCATGAGTGAGCGAATTCGTGACAAGCATAGGCACCGGATCAACGAGATGGCAACGCGAAGGGCCAGCAGCCGTGCAACTGAGCACAGGCATAGACGGATCTTGGTCGTCGATGATGACGCCCGAGTGTCCGACTTGGTTAGAGAGGTGCTTGACTGCCAGCCAGGCTGCGAGGTGCGTGTTGCCGGATTGGCCGCCGAGGCCCTGTCTCAGACGGAGGTCCAGCCCTTGGACACGGTCATCACCGACCTGCATATGCCGGGGATGGACTGTCTGGATCTGATGGCCGGATCCAGGCGAAACATCCGCGTACTTGTTTGATACTGATGACAGCCGATTTGGGGTCACAAGTGGTTCAGGCCTTGTCCCGCGTCGGAGAACCCGAGAGGTTGAGGAAGCCGTTCTCTGGGCAGGACCTTCTCAGCATGGTAGAAAGAGCCCTTACCTAGGTCATTTAGGTCGTCTCTAGTCTTGGGAGGCGCTCCCGAAGCACTAGGCTTCAACAGGTCCTTGTGGGACGATGCCGGCGTAGTAGATGTCAGATTGGTTCAGCACGTAGTGACAGTATTGATTGCTCTGGAGGAGATAGGACATTGAATAACAGACTTTTCGCTTGGATCGTAGGATGGGGGTACGTGTCGCTGATCCTGGTCGTGGTGGCGGGGCTGGCTGGACTGTTTTTCTTCAGCAACGGACTTGGCGGTGTGCCTAGGGCAGACCGGGGGACGAGCGCGCAGACGGTAGGGATGGCGGCGGCCGATACGCCCGAGGCAGAGGCGGCGACGGGGACAGGTAGCGTCTCAAGGCCTACTCTGGCGCCGGTGCGAGACCACGAGAGCGCGCCAGCCCAGCTGGACATCGAGGACCTGGACAGGTCATTGATGGAGGAGAGCTCCCTGGATGCCCTGTACCAGGACGTGAACCCTGGGGTGGTCAACATCCACGTCTACGTGGCGCAGGAGGGCTTGGTGGGAAGCGGCGCTGGCTCAGGCTTCGTCATCGATGAAGAAGGGCACATCGTCACCAACCAACACGTAGTAGCTGAGGCGAACTTGGTGACCGTGGTCTTCTGCGAGGGTACGGAGGTCGAGGCGGCGATAGTTGGTACTGACGCTCACAGCGATCTGGCGGTGGTGAAGGTCGACCAACTGCCTGAGGGCGTGCATCCGCTTTCGCTTGGGGCATCGAGCACCGTGAGTCCAGGAGACTGGGTGATCGCTATTGGCAATCCTTTCAGCTTGGGCAGTAGCATGACGCTGGGTATCGTCAGCGCGGTCGGACGGACGATCCCGACGGCGGAGACGCCCTTCAGTATTCCGGCCGCCATTCAGACCGATGCCGCCATCAACCCGGGCAACTCGGGCGGGCCACTCCTGACAATGGACGGTCAGGTGGTGGGCGTCAATGCTCAAATCCAATCGACCACAGGCACGAACAGCGGCGTCGGGTTTTCCATCCCGTCCGACGTGGTGAATCTCGTCTACCCAACTCTCATTGAACAGGGAGTGTACGCGTGGCCCTGGCTTGGTGTGAGCGGGACCGAGGTGAGTATGCTCGTACAGGAGGCCAACGAT
>Ga0180429_10002427_pt1 | contig 15380 bp, 11 predicted proteins | sample SS_ome_FD_132428 | JGI IMG/M metagenome (GOLD analysis project Ga0180429, IMG submission 132428) | Hypersaline lake sediment archaeal communities from the Salton Sea, California, USA - SS_1_S_1 metaG | ecosystem: Environmental > Aquatic > Non-marine Saline and Alkaline > Hypersaline > Sediment ...
GTTGCTGATGATTCGTCGTTCCTTGATTCCGGTGCGTGTTGTTATCCATTCATCGGATGTGTCCACCATTTTTTCCAGGTCTGCGTTGCTCAGTACCCGTTCGGGGACGGCGCTGCCGGTGCCGGCGATAACGGCCCGGCGATCTGCTTGCTCCAAAACACGTGTGTTCAAAGTCTGGACACCTCATTTTTTCTTCAAGAAGTCTCGTACGCGGTCTGCTACCGCGTTTGTTTTGCTTGCCCTGCTCAGGCCGGTGGGCGGTTTTTGACCGACGCAAGCCCAAGGCTGTCTTTTGCCAAAAAGGTGGCTATCCGCTGGCCCCGTCAGTTTTGCCTGAAGCCCGATGCGCCACGGGTGAGACTTGTTGCTCGCCCAGTTCCGCGTCCCCCACTAGCGAAAGCTGCTGGTGCCTTGCCAGTTTGGATCAACACGGTGTAAACTGCTTACGATAACACGTTGGCGTGCTGATAAAAAGACTCTTCTGAAAAATTAGGCCATGGCAGGTGTACTGCGGTGCTGGTTGCCTCTGGCGGATTGGCACAGGGTAAGGGGGCGGGGCCGTCACGTCAAGTCTGCCTTCTTTCATGCGGCGTGCGGGGGGGCGGCCAGGCTATGGGGGGGCTGGGGTGGTGTTCCTAAGTGTTTTTCTGGAAAGAGTTTATGGGCAGAAGGGGGGGGGTGTGGGCGTCAGGGGTCGTTTCTGGTAGGGATTTCTTGTTTGTGGCGAGGGTCGGGGCTGGAAAGTAACTGTTTGTGGGGGGCTGGATCAGGTTCTTTTGCCTGGAGAGGGGGGCAGGTTTTGCGAATTCTTTTGGGAATTGTGCTTGACAGTTTTTGTGTAAGGCGCCATACTTCGGCCCGAATTGACAAGTGAATATAGTGTTCTTGGCGGCTCGCAAGAGCCTCAATAGGGAAGACGGTGCAATTCCGTCGCGGACCCGCCGCTGTAATCGGTGACGAACGCCAGATCCTGCCACTGTCGGTAAAGACGGGAAGGCTTGGCAAGTAGGAAGAACCGTAAGTCAGAAGACCTGCCATGAACGCCCTGACGTAACGACTTCGCGGTTTGAGTCGAGCGGCATCCGGCTGGCCCTTTGTGCCTCCCATTACCCGGAACTATCAGCTGCCTCATGCTTCCTGCGAAGTGTGAGGTTTTTTTTTGCTCTGATTTAGCTACTTCACAACGGAGAAAAGGCTCGGGCCGGCCGCCTTGTGGGCCTTTCTCCCTTTGAGATCATCGTGGCTTGGCCACGTGTTAATAGCGCTATGCACGATAGATGATTGTTGGAAAGCTTACACGAAGTAGTGTGAGCCTGCATTGTTTCGATGCACCTGAAAGACTGGACTATCTATGTGAGCCTGAAGAACAGGCTCTGGAGGAACGAACGTGGTACGTAGAAATTATACGATCATGCACTGTGCGCTCATTGCGACAATTTGTCTGGCTGGGGGCGGGGTACAACTCACAGGCGCCCCGTTGGCTACTTTTGATGATTTGTCATTATCGGCTGATTCCTACTGGAACGGCAGTGATCTGGCGGGTGGCTTTACCAGCGGCCAGGCAGATTTCAACAACAATTATAGCGCCGATTGGGGCTCATGGGACGGCTGGGCCTACTCCAACCGCACCAACGACACTGCCATAGTCAAAGGCTTTGACGGGCAATATACTGCTGTTACCGGGGTTGGCCAGGGTGGCAGCAGCAATTACGGGGTTGGCTACTGCAGTGCGTGGGCTGTCGAGGCGCCTACGATCAGCGTCAGCAGCGATCCGAGCGGCCTGGAGGTTACGGGCGCCTATTTTACGAACACGAATTATGGTTATTATTCGATGCTCGAAGGGGACTTTGCAGCCAAGAAGTTTGGCGGCGCCGACGGGACGGACGCCGACTGGTTTCTTTTGAGTATCACCGGGCTGGATGCCGCCGGGCAATCGACCGGGACGGTGGCGTTTTATCTGGCTGACTTTCGTGGGGACGTGGCTGGCGATGACTATATTGTCAGTGATTGGACGTGGGTGGATCTTAGTGGACTTGGTCGCGTCAACTCGCTGCAGTTTGGTCTGACCTCGACAGACAACGATCCGATGTGGGGCATGAACACGCCGGCCTATTTTGTCATGGACAGTTTGTTAGTGGATGGCAGTGTGCCGGAACCTGCCACGGCCGTTCTGCTTGGTCTGGGTACTCTTTTGGCCGCTCGGCGTCGGCGACGAGGACGGAGCTTATGAAGGAGGCGACGCGCAAACGTGTTGCAGGGGCAGTTGCGAGCACCGGGTCGCGTGGGCAGTCGCGGCCCGGTGTCGGTACGTACTTTGTAGCCGGTATCGTCACGGTTGTCCTTGGGGTCGCTCTTGCTTGGGCGGGGCCCTATCCGCAGCTTGGCGTAAACGGATACGTAGATCCAAATAGTCGCCATGCCAGTCCATCTGAGCCCAACGCTTTGGTTAACCCTATTTTTCGCGGCTGGGCCAGTGCTGTCCACAGTTATGAACCTGCTGATGATGTCTGGGCGCTTTTTGGCGATCCCAACTATGCGTTGGGTCCGGCTACCGGGGATCATCGCTACGACATTGTGAGTCTGGGCGAACGCAGCCGGGAGCAAATTTCTCTGGGCGTGCCGCCGGGCCAGATCACCTTGGAATTTGCCGAACCCAACACTATTCGCAACGGCAGTGGGTATGACTTTGCTGTCTTCGAGAATGGTTTTGTTTCGGGTCAGTCCTGGTCGACGCTGGGTGCTTCCGTCGGGGAGATGTTTGCGGAACTTGCCTACGTTGAAGTTTCTTCGGACGGGGTCAACTTCGTCCGTTTTCCTGCGGTGTCGCTTGTCGACGAACCCAATGGTCCCTACGCGGGGTTGACTATCGATACGTCCGACATCTACAATTTTGCCGGCAAACACCCGAATGCGTATACCATTTGCACCGCTACGCCGTTCGACCTGGCGGATCTGGCCGGCCACCCGGACGTGCTTGGCGGTCTGGTCGACCTTGACGCGGTGCGTTACGTGCGTCTGGTGGATATTCCGGGCACGGGGGACTTTGTTGATGAGGCGACGCGTTTTATCGACCCCAACAGTGGTGGCGACTACGAGCCCTACGGCGTTAACCATTCCATCTACGATCCTTATCCCACAGCGCAGTCGGCGGGTTTTGACCTGGAAGCGATAGGCGTACTGCATGAGCAGCAGTATTCGGCGGACATCAGCCTCGACGGCGCTGTCGATCTGACGGATTATTATCTGCTGGTCCAAGCCTGGCAGAGCCATTTCGGCGAAGCCAACTACAATGGTCGTTGCGATTTGGCTTTGCCCAAGGACAATCGCGTCGATGTGCTTGACTTGGCGGTTTTTTACGAACAGTGGCTGCAGTGCGAAACGTGGCGATTACCCTGACTGCGCGAGGAATATGATGGCAACACCGGATGGGAAGAAGTCTGAGGCCTTTACGCTCGTGGAGCTGCTCGTAGTCATGGCGGTGATTGCATTGCTGCTGACGCTGGTGATGCCCACGCTTTCGGCGGCCAAGGATCAGGCCCGGCAAGTTGTTTGTTCTTCCAATGCTCGTCAGCTGGCCCTGGCCAATATGGGGTACGCGACCGAGAACAACGATCGATATGTTTTGGCCGCTGCGGATCTTCTCGACACGTGCGGCGGCTTCGAGCGTTGGCATGGTCGGCGAGACAATCCCGATCAACCGTTTGATCCGCTTCGTGGTCCCCTGGTCCACTATCTTGGGGACGGTCGAGTCAAGCAGTGCCCCCAGCGTGTGGATTTTCTTCGGGATCAAGAGTGGGATCAGAACTTTGAACAAGGCTGTGGTGGCTACGGCTACAACATGATTTATCTTGGAAGCCAACTGTGGCGTTTTCGACTTACGGCGGCCATGAGTCGCGACCAGATGATCAATGCGGAACGCCTTGCCTACAGTCGATCCAGTCGATGGACCGAGCCGGCACATCCGAGCGAAACGCTCATGTTTGCCGACACTGCTCTGGCGGTGCTGGACCAGAACAGCCAGCCTCGTTACATTGAATACTCTTTTGCGGAGCCTCCCTTTCAACTGGCCAACGGCGAGCCGCGTGATGGTTGCTACCTTAGTCCTTCCATTCATTTTCGTCATCGAGGTCGCGCCGTTGTGGCCTGGGCCGATGCCCACGTTTCCACGGAATTGCCTGCACCGTACCCTGAGGATAATCAAGAGAATATTTACGGGGTCAACTCCGCCGACGCGCTTCTTGGTTGGTTTGCGCCGCTCAATAACGATCCTTTCGATCTTGACTGACCATGACTCGCTACAAAACGATTGCAACAGTATTGACACTTTTTTTTATCGGCCTGGCCCTGTCGGCGTTGCTGGAGCAGCTTACTGGGCGCGGCGTCAGGGGGGTTGTTGGCGACCCCAGTGTCTTGCTTGCCCAAATCAATCACGCGCCCCAGCGAGTTGCGTGCATGGTTCCGAGCGTTACGGAAACTGTTTTTGCGTTGGAGGCCATTTCGCAGGTTGTGGGGGTCAGCGATTTTTGCACTTATCCGCCCGAGGTTTCTGAGAAACCGCGTCTCGGTGGCTTTTTCAACCCGAACTTTGAGCGTCTTACGGCGCTGGAGCCCGACCTGATTATCACCCAGGGTCTTTCAGAAAATCTTACGGCCTTCTGCCGTCACCAGAATACTCCGCTGCTTCATGTCGAGATGAGTGACGTCGATACGATTCTGCAGGACACTATTTTGTTGGGCGACGTGCTGGGTCGGCCCGAGCGTGCCCGCCAGCTGGTTTTCCAGCTACGTCAACAGCTCGACCATGTCCGCCGGACCGTTGCCGCGTGCCCACGGCCCACCGTTTTTTTCTCGCTTTATCGCACCGGGGGTGCGACCACCGGGCTCTCCACCGTCGGCGGGGACGTTTATCTCTCTGAGCTTATCGAGCTGGCGGGAGGGCGCAACGTTTTTCACGACCTGCGTCAGCCCTATCCGCAAGTTTCCAAGGAAGCTCTGCTCAAGCGTCAGCCGGACGTTATTATTGAGCCCCTTGCTGATTCCAACTTGACGGCCCAAGAGCGTCAACAACGCTTGGACGACTGGAAGACCATAGGTTCTTTGAAGTGTATAGAGACCGGTCGTGTCTATTTTCCTGCTGAAGGGTCGCTGCTCATACCTGGCCCGCGTCTTGCTGATGCCGCCAGCCTGATTGCCGGCCTGCTTCACCCCGAGGTTGCTGATGAACTCTAGCCTGCTCGATGTCCGACACGCCAGCTACAGCTACCCGCCCGACGCGTGGCAGCTACATGACGTCTCGTTCGAGCTTGGTGCCGGGCAAATTCTCGGCATCATAGGTCCCAACGGTGCGGGGAAAAGCACTCTGCTCAAGATTGCTGCGGGCATCCTGCCTTGTGCGGGTGCCCAAATCCGACTGGCGGGCCAGGACCTGCATTGTCTGTCCCGCCGCCGCGTGGCCCAGACCCTGGGCTACCTTCCGCAGAACGTTTCGAGCATTTTTGACTACTCGGTGCAGCAGGTTGTGGCCATGGGCCGCTTTGCCCATCTTGCCGGGGCCGGGTTTCTGAGTCCCCAGGACAATGGAATCATCGAGGAGTGCCTTGAACAGACCGAAACCGCCGCGTATCGTCACCGCCCGCTGAGCCATCTTTCCGGCGGCGAGCGTCAACGTGTGCTTCTGGCCTCTGTTCTGGCCCAACAGCCTCGGCTGCTGCTGCTTGACGAGCCCACCACGGGTCTGGACCTGCATCACCAGGTTGCATTCTTTTCGCTACTGGCGCGATTGGCGTCGCAGGAGCTTGCTGTCGCGGTGGTCACGCACGACCTGAACCTTGCTGGGGCCTACTGCGACCGTCTGCTTTTGCTCTCGGCCGGTCGCCGCGTTACCGAGGGGTCTGTCGAAGCTGTTATCGCGTCCGACGTGCTTGGGCCTGTCTATCGCGAGAGTGTTCACATCGGCCGGCATCCGCTTACGGACAAGCCGATCGTTTTGCCTGCACCGCCCGGGAGGTCTGAGCATGCCTGAGCCGCTGACGCGAAAGCGTTACATGTTTTTTCTGCTGCTTTACGTCGGCTGCGCCCTTGTCGTGCTGGGCATGGCGCCGCTGGTCGGCAGCGAATCCATCAGTCTGGCCCGCATCGGAGCTGATTTGAGGCAACCGGCTGAGAATTGGACTGTGGATACCCAGATATTTGTGTACCAGCGTGTTCCGCGTGTTGTTCTGGGTCTGCTGGTGGGTGGTTCGCTGGCCCTGGTTGGGGCAGTTCTTCAGGTTATCCTGCGTAACGCTTTGGCGGCTCCGTATACGCTGGGCATCACCGGGGGCGCCTCGGTCGGCGCTGTATTGGCCATTTACGTCAGTGCCTTTGCCTTTCAGCTGGGCCCCTTTCACTCTGTACAGCTTTTCGCCCTGGCCGGCGCCGGGGCCGCCCTTGTTCTGATCTACGCCATCGCCCGGAGGCCTGAGGGTCTTGCGGTCAACACGCTTCTGCTCGCGGGCGTCACGGTGCACATTCTCTGCGGGGCCGTTATTTTGCTTATCAGTTATCTGACGAGCCCCCACCTGCTCAAAGCGATGAACCAATGGCTCATGGGCGGTCTTGCGGTTGTGGGGTACCAACAGCTTGCGTCGCTGCTGCCGCTGCTGCTGCCGGGCCTGGGGGTTCTTCTGCTGCAAATGGCCAGTCTCAATCATCTTTCTCTGGGGCACGAAATGGCCTTGGGCCACGGTGTTGATGTTTCCGCTGTCCAGGGTCGGTGTTTTTTCGGAGCGGCGCTGGCTACGGCCGCAGTGGTTTCGCTAGCGGGCCCCATCGGGTTTGTGGGTCTGCTGACCCCGCACGCGGTGCGGCGACTGTCGGGTCTGGACCACCGCCTGGTCCTGCCCGGTTCATTTCTTGCGGGCGGTGCCTTTCTAGTGGTTTGCGACACGCTTGCGCGGACCCTTTTGGCCCCTACTGAAATGCCAGTGGGGGTAATCACCGCTACGCTGGGGGGGCCGTTCTTTATCTACCTGTTGCTGAAGCGGTCCTGAGGGGCTGGGGTCTTCGATGCTTGGGTATGGCCCATTGACGATGGCGTCGGTGAGCAAGTACAATGCATGCTGCTTCGTCGCTTCGGTAACCAGCATTTTTCTGGGAGTGCCATGGTAGCTCTGAAGATAATCGTTCCTGTCGTGTTAGTGGCTTTGGCCTTGCTTTTGTATCGCCGCACCCGTCGCAACGCACGCCGTAAGCAGCTTTTGGCCCAACCGCTCAGCCCCCAATACCGTGCCATTGTCGAGAAGAACCTTCCTTTGCATAAGCGTTTGCCGGATGAGTTGAAGCAACAGCTGGAAGGCCTTATTAATGTTTTTCTTGCGGAAAAGGAGTTTCAGGGCTGCGCTGGCCTGGAAATTACCGACGACATTCGGCTGACCATTGCGGGCCAGGCGTGCATACTTCTGCTTAACCGTAAGACGAAGTATTTTCCCAAGCTGCATTCGATCTATGTGTATCCGGCTGTCTATGTTGCCCAACAGGCCAGCGTCGATGGCATTGTCGGCGGCCATGCGCGGCAGGGTGAATCGTGGCAGAACGGGCCGGTGGTGCTTGCGTGGAACAGCGTTACGGGGGGTGCTAACAACATTCACGACGGGCGCAACGTAGTCTTTCATGAATTTTCCCACCGCCTCGACCAGGAAGACGGCAGTGCCGACGGTGCGCCTGTCCTGGAAGAGCGTTCTTGCTATGCCAGTTGGGCCAAGGTTCTCAGCCAAGAGTATGAGAGTCTCCAGCGTAAGGCCAAGAAGCACCGCCGCAGCGTTCTCAACCGGTACGGCGCTACGCACCCGGCTGAGTTTTTTGCCGTGGCGACGGAGGCGTTTTTCGAAAAAGGCAAACAAATGCAGAAGAGGCACCCCGACCTCTACGAAGAGTTGGCAAGCTACTACAAACTTGATCCTGCATCGTGGCAATAATGGTGGCGAGCGATCGTTGCTGCTTTTCGGCCGGTGCCCGCGTCCCAGGGCCATAGAGTCGCTACGGCCAGGACGCACCAAACGAACGTGCAACACTTGGCCCAAGATCTGGCTGGAAGAGCAGAATGGGTGGGCTATGCCGGTGGGGCTTGCAGAGTGCTATTGTGCTCGCTTCTGCAGTAGGCTTGCCGGTGGCTTGTTTTTGGGCAGGTGCGTGGCGTGCCGGCCTTGGGGGTCGTTGCCGATATATACCTGCGAGCCTCCCGGCCAGAGCGAACCGATTTTGTTATCGCCCGCAGCTCGTCGGTCATTAATACTTGCATTTTGTCGTTGATGCCGCTATTACTAGGACGACACAGGCATCAAGCTGCCGCCGCGCCCCCAAGAGGGGGCCGACTATGGATCTGAAGGTCGGTGAATTATCGGGCGTGATTTGCTGTAAGTGCTTGTCAGATATAATGTTGCCGAAGTGGCGGAATTGGCAGACGCGACGGATTCAAAATCCGTTGCCCGTTCAGGGCGTGAGGGTTCGAGTCCCTCCTTCGGCATGACACTTTGATCAAGAGGGGGATTTTCTGCCAGAGTCTTTGCGAGCGGTCCAGGTGGACAGCGCGGGGTGGCATAGGTCCGACTGGTTTGGTGGGTCGGTGGCACAACGCGGTTGCACGCCGAGGCTATGTGTTGTCCCGATGGGGCGTATCGTGCAGCAGTGCCCTGACGGTCTGGGCCTTGAGAGGCACGCTGTCGATGGTTACGTCAAAATGGCGGAAGTTGGGACCGTGGCCGGGGATACGCCGCGGCACGTAGATTATTGGCGAGATGTGTTCGGCCACTATCTGGCCTGCCGCGTCAAGTAGGGTAATGTCCAAGTGCGTCGGTACCGGCTGGTTGTTGTTTTGGGATTGTTGGAGAGCGCCGTGGAGCACAAGGTTGTTTCCGTGTCGGTAAGCCTCTGCCCAGACCACGCGTGCCCGGGCGCTGTGCTCTATCTCTACGGGCAGAGGGTCGGCTTTACTCTTTTGTGCCGGATGCGTTCTGCAACTGGTGGCTATGAGGGCCAAGAGGACAACGACGGTCTTTTGCACGGGACTAACTTTGCTTTCGAGGCACATGGCGGTTCTCCTTTTGAGCCAATGCAAGCTTCATTGCTGTATTACTATCGAATTGACCGATCTCTGCAGTCCTATTAGCGGCCTCTAGTGGTCGTGGTCTGTGTGGTCGTGGTGGCTGTGGTCGCTGTGGGGCGTTGGCGGTGAGGACGTTTCAGGTTCCCAGTGCTCGGTGTGGTTCTGTTGTGGCTGTGTCGGCGTTTGTGTGTTTGGTTTGTCTGCCTTTTTACAGCCTAAGGTCAGGGCGGCGAGCATTGCCAGCATGGCCATTGTGCTAAGTACGTTTTTCATTGTGTTTCCTTTCGAGTCAGGGTATTTCTGGTTTTGTCTGAGCAGGCTCTGCGTTAAACTGTCGTTTCCAGTTCTTTTCCATCCAGATATAGGCGGCGGGGATGACGAACAGTGTGACAAGCGTCGAGGTGGCCAGGCCAAAGACTACTACCAAGGCCAAGGGGCGTTGGATTTCTGAACCGGTGCCGGTGGCAATAATCAGCGGCAGCAGGCCCAGTGCGGTTGTGACGGTTGTCATAAGCACGGGTCTGAATTTTGAGCGGCATCCGGCAATGACAGCTTGGTGTAGCGAGACGCCCTGGTGCCGTAGTTTTTCAAACCGAGAGATGAGGACTACGCCATCGGTAAGCACAATTCCGAAAAGGGCAATGAAGCCTATGGATGAGGGGATGCTGACGTTTTCGCCAAAGGCCACCAGGGCCATGACTCCGCCGACCAGGGCCAAGGGCACGTTGAGCATGATGAGAAAGGCCAATCGCACACTGCTGAACAGGCCGTAGAGCATGCTGACCACCAATAACAATGTGACCGGAATGGCGATTGCGAGCCTGCGATTAGCTGCTTGTTGGAGTTCAAACTGCCCCCCCCAGGCCAGCCTGTAACCCGGCGGTAGAGGAACGGTTTGGCGGACGGCTTCTTGGGCTTCGGTCACAAACGTTCCGACATCGCGTCCGCGTACGTTACACTGCACGGAGATGTATCGCTGGGTGTTTTCCCGGCTGATCTGGCGTAAGCCTGTGACGGTTTCTATTTTGGCCAGGCTATTGAGAGGCACGTGTGATCCGGTGGGTGTGCGGATCAACAGGCCGCCGAGATCCTCGCGATCTTCCTGGTAACTTTTTTCAAGTCGCACCAGGATGCGGGAGGCCATTTCCCCCTCGAACACGTCGCCCACGACCTCGCCCGTGATCGTCTGGTGTACGGTGGTCTGCACCTCGTCTTTGTTGAGGCCGTAACGCGCAAGACTCATAGGGTCCAAAATGATCTGCAGTTGTGTCTGCCCGGAAGTTTGCTCGATTCGGAGATCCGCTGAACCGCCTATGTTGGCCAGGACATGTTCGATTTCGCCGGCAATACTCCTGAGGCGGTTCATGTCGTCACCAAAGATTTTCAATACCACTTGTGCTCCCGAGCCGGCAATCAGGCCATCCACTTCATGGGCAATCGGCTGGGAGAATCCCATCGAGACGCCCAGCAGGCTATGAACGCGCTGGTTGATCTTTACGACAACGTCTTCCTGTGTTCGTGCGTCGCCCCACTCGGAGGGTGGCTTCAACGTTACTACGATACAGCCGTAATTCGTGTGATGCATATGTGGGCCAACTTCACCATAGCCAATGTCAGCAAGGACGTCTTTCACCTCGGGCACTTCAACTACTTGCCTGGATATGTCGGAGCAGACTTTTTTGATTTCGTCCAGAGACACATTCGGATTCATGTAGGCGTAACATTGGATGGTGCCTTCCTGTAATGTGGGGACAAACTCCCGGCCCAGTCGGCTGAAGCCATAGACGCCGCCTGCAATCAGAAGCAGGGGCAAGACAATCAGTAACGCAGGACGCTTGAGCGTGCCCCTGACCAACGCCTCGTAGCCGTTTAGTAACACCGTTAACAATCGGGCCTGAGCACGTCCTGCGTGTCTGTGTTCGGCGCGGTGCAGAATGCGGTAGAAGATCGGAGCGATCAAAAGCGCATAGACGAGCGAACCGCCCATGGTGGCCACGACGGCGAAGGCCAGCGGTCGGAACATTTTTCCCTCAATTTCCCCCAAGGCAAAAATAGGTAGAAAGACCGCCACAATTACGGCTACTGCAAAAACGATGGGTCGGCCCACTTCCTGAGCGGCCATTAGAATAATGCTTCTGTCAGGAACCTTACCATCCGACTCGCCGATTGCCGTTTGTATTTTCTCGACCATGATGATGGTGGCGTCGATTATCATGCCCAGGGCGATCGCCATGCCTCCTAAAGAGATCAGGTCACCGGGAAAGCCGCTGCGTTCCATGAGAATGAACCCGAAGAGCATGGCAAAGGGCAGTGAACAGACCATGATAAGGGCGTTTCGCACATTGCCAAGAAAGAGAAACGCCACCATAGAGACCAGTGCCAGGCCCAGAACCAGAGCGTTGCGTACCGTGATAATGCTGTTGGTGACCAGGTTGGCCTGATCGTAGTATGGGACAATTTGCACGCCCGCGGGCAAGGTGGTATTGATTTCTTCGATGCGGCAGCGGAGTCTCTCGATCACCTGGAAGGAATTGGCACCATGGATTTTATAGACGCCGCCAATGACTACTTCATTTTCTCCGTTGAGAACGGCCACGCCACGCCGGAATGCGCGGCCCAGTCTGACGGTTCCCACATCTTTGACCAGGACAGGCTTGCCCTGGACGCTCTTGACGACGGTATTGGCGATTTCTTCCACGGTGCCAACGCGACCAAGAGTGCGTACAATCAGTTCCTCGCTGCCGCGTGTGATGATTCCCGCGCCGACATTTGCGTTGCTCAGCTCGATAGCGTTGGTGACATCACTGATCGCCAGGTCATGAGAGAGCAGTTTGTCTGGGGAGAGTTCCACCTCATACTGCCGGATGAAGCCCCCCTGACTGATGACCTTGGCGACACCCGGCACCGTCTCGATGCTGCGTTTGACAATCCATTCCTGCAGGGTGCGCAGTTCGGTGATGTCTCGCTCGCCGCCTTGCAGGTAGTAGCCGAGTATCTTACCCATGCCGCTGGCCAATGGTCCCATCTCCAGCCCGTGGGGCATTGTGACGCCTTGCGGAATGCCTTCCTCGGCCAGAGTGAGTCGTTCTGAGACCAGCTGTCTGGCGCGATAGATGTCCACTTTGTCTTCGAAATAGACGTTGACGGTCGAGAGTCCCAGGGACGACAACGAGCGAATCTTCTCTACGCCGGGAATGCTTCGCATGGCAGTTTCCGTAGGCCGTGAGACCAGTCGCTCTACTTCTTCCGGCGCCATGCCCTCCACCTCGGCGAATACTTGCACCAGATTCGGGCTGATATCCGGAAAGGCGTCGATGGAGAGCCTGGACAAGGAGAAAATACCCAGCGCACAAACGGCAACGGTGGTTATGAAGGCGAGAAGCTTGTGCTTTAAACCGATATGAATGATTGTCTCGATCATGGTAAACAAGTCCCTCGAATCAATGTGCGTGACCGTGGCCACCGGATTCACCGCCTGAAGCCTTGGCCAATTCGGCCTTCAGATGAAACGCATTGTCCGTTGCATATGCTTCTCCTGGTTTCAAGCCCTCAAGGATCTCGATCTGGAGTCCATCCGTAATCCCTGTTTTTACGTGTCGCAGCTCGAAGTCGGCTTTGCCCCACACAAAGACGCACGTGTGATCGTTGACCAACTGCACACTTTTCTTGGGAATCACCAGCACCTCTTTGGTGGAGGGTATGAAGATACTTGCATCAACAAAGGTGCCCGGCCGGAATTGTCCGGTGCTATTGTCCAGCGTGGCGCGTGCCAAGGCCGTCCGTGTTTCCGCAACAACCAGCGGGGAGATGTAGTCTATCGTCGCGTCACATTCCGATCCGTCCGGCAAGTGCAACGTCACCGTTTGGCCTGCTTTCACCACGGAAGCAGCAGCCTGGCTGATTACCATTTCCACCCAGACACTGGACAGGTCGGCAATAGTAAAGACCTCGGTGCTCTCGTCAATCGACTCGCCCAAGGCCATGTGCTTGCCGATCACTGTTCCCGCGAAGGGTGCTTGCAGTTCGTACCACGCAAACCGTCCGTCGTTGCGCAGGCCCTCGGAGACGGATGGCAGGCTGCCCACGGTGCAATTGGGGTTGTCACACAGGCAAGGTTTCACGTCGGCCAGCGTGGGGACGAGCCCGCGTAATTTCGCGATCACGTCATCGTCAGCGCCCTTGAGTCGCAGTTGTTTTTCTGCCGCGACCGCGTCAAAGACTGCCACTTGTCTTGCCTGGGCCGCTTCGCTGTAAGCCATTCGTGTTTCGTAGCGAGCGGTATCCATGGCGGCGTGGAATTTGGCCCGCGACTGTCTTAAGACTCTTTCAGCATCGAGAATCTCCCTGTCGCTGCTGACTTTCCTGGCGTGCAGGCTCGCCTCTTGCTCGTGGGTGGCCCGGGCGCTCAGGTAGGCGGCATAGGTCGTGAGCAACTGGCCCCGGTACTTGCCCATTTCCAGGCCATCCAGCTTGTGAAGCGATTCCTTCGGGGCCTCCTGTTCCAGGTGTTCCATCAGGCGTGCGACGTTTTCGAAGATCGCCTTGGCGCGAGGCAACTCGATTTCACAGCAGCCTACTTCCGCATGCTTGGCATAGAAATCCAGTTTGGCTTGGGCCAGCTCATCGCTTTCGATCCACGCAAGCGTCTCGCCGGCTTCAACACGATCGCCCACGGTCTTGCTGACCTGGCGGACGATACCCGCGGCACGGGGCACCACGTGTGCTAGCCGGTCAGAATTGACTTTGAGCTCTGCGGCAGCGCGGATTTTTCGACGAATAATACCGGGTGCCGCCCGAGATATCTTGATACCCAGACGGGTGACCTGTTCCCGGGTCACAGCAACTCGCTGGGATGGGGCGTGCACTTCCTGGTCGAGGGCATGGTCGGCATGATCGTGCCCGTGGTGCTCGTGCGTGTTCGCCGCATCGGCACGCCCACTGTCGGCTTGGTGGTCGTGGGTCTGCGAAGCCCCCGCCCGCCCAGGCGTCGTCGCCACCTGGACGTACCCTGTTGCCCAGAGCAGCACTGCACTGAGCAAGAGAAGAACACACAACGTCAGACCCAAATGGTTTAATCTTCTAAGCATCGGTATCACCTCGATTCTATAACGGGACGCAGGCTCTGTGCGTCAGTAGTCTTATCCGAGGTCCTGGGTGGTCCAGGGTGGTCTTGTTTCATCTGGTGGGCCAGGGGGGCTGCGATCAACTGTTCCACGTTCGCCCGCGCTTTGTGGTAGGCCCCCAAGGCTTCAAGGTAGCGTGCCTTTGCCGCAAAATATGTACGTTGCGAGTCAAGCACTTGAAGGTAGCCCACTTTGCCTCCGACATAGGCCTGTCCTGTCGCCTCGAAGACCTTTTCCGAGAGAGGCACGATGGTCTTTTTGAGATCGGCAGCCTCGCTGTACGCGCTGACCAACGTCTTGTAGGCGACAGCCAACTCTGCCATCAGCTTCGCTTGTGCAGCTCGCTGCCGGGCCTGCGTTTTTGACTTGGCATGTTGTGCCGCCAACAGGTTGCCCTGGTTGCGGTCCCAGACCGGCAGAGGTATCCCTACGCCAAATAGGAGAGCCGTTTCGTCCTGTTCGTTGAACTGTTGAATACCTCCAAAGAGCACCGGATCGGGAATCGCACGCGACTCTTCCAGCCGGATACTTTCTTCTCGTTTTTCCAGTTCGGTCGGCCAGCGTGCTAAGGCCGGGTTTTGTTCCAGCTGGGAATAAAGGACCTCGCAAGGCTCCACCGTCCAGAGCGTCTCCAGCTCACCGACCACCGCGTCAAAGTCGGGCAGGTGACTGCCCCACGTCGCGGCCAACACCTTCCGGGCAGCTGCCAGTCGATGTTCCGTTCGCCGATGCTCGATTTGCGTCTTTGACAAGGCAATCGTCGCCTTGGTCTGCTCCGTCGGTGCGTCCTTGCCCGTTGCCACACGGTCGGCCACGGCTTTCAACGCCCGCTCTGCCAAGGCCACCTGCTCAGCCCGCAACGCCCAAAGCTCCTGGGCTGTCAAGACCTCGACAAACGCTTGCACCACCTGCTTGTATACCGCCAGACGTGCCGCTTCATAATCCCAGCCTGCCAAACGAGCCTCCAGCAATCCGATGGCACGTTTTTGGCTGGGCTTGTTCGTCAAGTCAATCAATTGGCCCAGAACCAGGCTCGCCTCACTGCCGGCGACCCCCCCTCGGCCACCCTTTCGCCCGACTTCCCCCACTTGGACTTTCAAATCAGGGTTGGCGTAAAGCCCTGCCTGCAACGCTTGCGCCTGGCGGATACGAATTTCCCACGAGTACAGGGCCAA
>Ga0180429_10002429_pt1 | contig 15374 bp, 18 predicted proteins | sample SS_ome_FD_132428 | JGI IMG/M metagenome (GOLD analysis project Ga0180429, IMG submission 132428) | Hypersaline lake sediment archaeal communities from the Salton Sea, California, USA - SS_1_S_1 metaG | ecosystem: Environmental > Aquatic > Non-marine Saline and Alkaline > Hypersaline > Sediment ...
GACGTCAGGGCGTTGTCGGTCTTGATGCCGTTGCGGGTCAGCGTGGCGATCATCGCGCCCAGTTCGTCGAGCCCCACGCCGGCCTGGGCTGCGATCGTGGTGACGTTGCCGATCGACGGGGCCAACTCCCCAAACGTAGTTTTGCCCTTCTTGACAATACTAAAAAGCCAATCCGAGACGTCGCCGGCGTTCTCGGCGGCCAGGCCGTAGGAGTTTAGAACGGTGGTGATCGCGTCGGCGGCGGTCCCCGTGTCGGTCATGCCGGCCTTGGCGGCGCGGGCCGAGACGGCCAGGACGGCCAGGGCCTTTTCGGCGGGGACGCTGGCGGAGAGGATGTCGTAAAGGCCCTTGCTGAGGGTCTCGGTCGATTCGCCGAATTCCACGGCCATGTCGGAAACGGCCGTCTTGAAGTGTTCGAGGTGTTTTTCCGGCTCGGCCAGCATCGTCGAGACGGCGGCCATTTGCGTCTCTAAATCGGCGAACGCCTTCGCCCCGATTACCAGCGGGGCCGACATGGCGGCCGAGGCGGCCAGCATCGACTTGCCCATGGCCGTGGCCGAGGCCCCGAAGCTCTTGAGCTTCTTGGACCACATGCGAAGGCCCGCGGCGGCCTTGCCGTCTTTGAGGTACAACTCGATGAAGGCCGCCCCGGCCTTGATGGAGGAAGCGCTAACCATGGCGGAAGTTTGAAGGGTGAAGGGTGAAGGGTGAAGGGTTGATTGATGATGGCCGATTGATGATTGATGATTGTTGAAGTGGGAAGGGCGGCGTTTCGCGTTCTTCCTTCGTCAATCGACAATCGGCAATCATCAATCGTCAATCCGTTCCTGGGCTATCTCCGACCATCACGCGGCGCAAGACGTCCCAGTGGGCCTTGCAGGGCGGGTGGTAGTCGTCGGGCTGCGGTCGTTCGGCCGTCGGGTTCATCTGGCTCGGGGTTACGCAGTCGCTTTTCTTCGCGCAATTGCAGTTGTGGAGCATGGCCAGCAGGTGGGCCGTCCGGTTCCAGTCGTGGGCTACTCGGGCGTTGGTGGCGGTGACGAGATCGCGGAAGGTCCATCCGGCGGGGTCGACTCCGATGATTCCGGCACACTCGGCGACGATTCGCCAGGGGTCGAAAGGATCTTGTCGATCTCCTCCTCCGTCTTGGCTAGCTCGGCCTCCATCCGCTGGTCCATCTTCGGGCTCTTGAGGATCGAGGAGGCGAGTTCGATAGCCTTCGCCTGATACTGCTTGTGCTTGGCGATCGTCTCCAGCAGGACGGCCCTCTTGGGGCCCGGGAAAAAAAGCGCGAGGGCCTCGAGAAAGGCGTCGGTGGCGGCCTGTAGCGCGTCGCCGGCCAGGGCCTGGCCGAATTGCTCGTCGGTCGTCTCGCCGACGCCCGGCTCGACCAGGACCCAAAGGACGTCGACGAACGCGACCGGGTCGAGGGTGAGACGCTGCAACAGGTCGGAGGTCAAAACCTCCATCAGGTCGACGTCGAGCCGGGCGCGGACCCGGCGGACGTCGGCCACGGTGATCGAGACCGTCCACTGGCGGCCGTTTTGGTCGGTAAAGCTGGACATTATGCAAAACTCGTTGAAGGTGTGGGGATGGCGGAAAATGCCTCTTCTCCGGTCCTTCCCCTCCCCTGGTCGGTCGGGGCCTCATTCACTACCCGGGCGGGATGCCGTAAGCGGCTCGGGGCTTCGGAACCGGCCCGGCTTCGGTTCGGTCACCAGTCAACCAAAATCAACTGGGGATGAAGTCGCTATCGAGGAGGATGCCCAACTTGAACGTGGCCTCGACGGTGGTCGAGAGGTTCGAGGCGACCACGTTGACCACGTCGACGCCGGCCAGCGGGTTGGTCAGGCCCATTTCGTCGGCGTAGAACCAGGCCTCGTTGGGCAAGAGAAGCTGGTTGTGGACGTCGCCCTGGTCGCCGGACCCGTCGAACGACTTGAACAGGCAATGGCCGCCCTTGTCGCAGTGGGCGGCGATCGCCTTGATTTGGTCGCCGTCGAAGAGCATGTCGACGTTAGCGCAGGGGGCCAGGTAGACCGTAGCGTCGTCGGGCGTGGCGGGCAGGGCGGTCCCGGACCCGTTGGCCAGGACGTAGTCGTAGTTCGACCCGTTGGGCGTAACGGAAACGACGTCGCAGCCGTAGCGGCACTGCAGGACGCCGTCGGCGTACCAAAACAGGTCGGCCCACTGGCCGGCGGAAATGTAGGTCTGCGTGGCGACGGTTACGGTCTGGGTGCCGTAGGTCCAGGTTACGGACTCCTTGGCGACCGGCAGCGTCAGTTCGGCCGATTGCTGGGCCCCTTCGGTCCGAATGAGCGTCGATTGAATCGAGAGGCCCCCGATCTGAATGACCGAGGACATGGTGGCATTGGCCATCGTGATGGCTCCTTGTGTTGGTGGTTATCCGCCGCTGGCCGGGACGTAGTCGTTGTCGAGCAGGACGGCCAGCTTGAGTTTGGCGGTGGTGGTGGTGGAGAGGTTCGAGGCGACCACGTTGACCACGTCGTCGCCGGCCAGCGGGTTGGTCCGGCCCATTTCGTCGGCGTAGAACCAGGCCTCGTTGGGCAACAGAAGCCGGTTGTGGACGGCCCCCTGGTCGCCGGACCCGTCGAACGACTTGAACAGGCAGTGGCCGCCCAGGTTGATGTGGGCGGCGGCGGCCTTGATTTGGTCGCCGTCGAAGGCCAGGTCGACGTTGGCGCAGGGGGCAAGGATCGGGCTGATGCCGTAGGTGTCGTAGGAGTATTGGGTCGGCAGCGAGTCGCCGGACCCGTTGGCTAGCGTGACGTCGTAGTTGTCGCCGTTGGGCGTGATGGAAACGACGTCGCACCCGTAGCGGCAGCCCCAGCCGCTGGTGGAGCTATACCAAAACACGTCGGCCCAGTCGCCGGCGGCGATCGCGTCGTCGTCGGCCACGGTGATCGTCGACGTGGCGGCGGTCCAGTTGACGGCCGCCTTGGCGACCGGCAGCGTCAAGGCGGCGGCGAGTTGGGCGGACTCGGTCCGGATAATCGACGACTGGATCGAGAGTCCGCCGATCTCGATTACCGCGTTATGGGTGGCGTGGGCCATCGGGTGGGCCTCCTATGTCGGGGCTCAGACCCAGGCCGGCGCGCGGGTGCTGTAGGTCGGCTTGGCGGTAACCGTGACAGTAACCGCCTCTTCCAATTGCTCGTTTCGGGAGAAGTTTGAGATCGTGAAATCGGCGTCCAGGCCTTGGCCCGCGCCGGCGACGTCGTCGAGCACCGCCAACGCAACGGCCGTGTTGTTGAACCAGGCGGCCTTGATGGCGTTGAAGGCGGCGTTGGCCGGGTCCCAGACCATTTCGAATTCCACGCTGCCCTCTTTGAGCGTGGAGACCATTTGCCGCCAGCCGTTGGCCCCGCGGGTGGTGACGTCGGCCTCGGCCTTTTCGAGGTTAAGCGTCACGTTGCGGACGTTGTCGACCAGGTTGGCCGCCGTGGAGCCGGCGGTGCCCCAGTAGAGCTTGCAGTCGAGTCCTAAACGGTATCCCATGTGTTTTCCCCTTGTGTTAGGTGGTTGGCAGCAACGCGGGGAAAACGCGGGGTTGGGCGGTTCTTCTCGGCGGTTGGGTGGTTTGGGTCAGTAACGGACGGAGCGAGCCCAGAACTTGGACAGTCGCGGGCGGATCTTCTCCAGGGCAGTCGACATGAACGGGCGCTCGGGGTACTGGTCGCCGCGGAAACGTTCGCCGTGTTCGTGGGCGGCCCCGGCGCGGCCGATGATGCGGTAATCGGGGCCGACGAGGCCCCAGGTCTTGGCCGCGTTGAGGTAGTAGAGGATCGACGTTTTCAGCCGGCGGGTGGGGCTGCGTGGCGGCTGGCCTTCCGGGCTCGGGTCGCCGCTCTTGTTCGGCTTCTTCAGCGATCGACGCGCGACCACACGCAACAGGCGCAGGGCGTGGCCGAGGTTCTTGATGTCTTCCTTCTTGCGGGTCGCTCGGACCCGACGGAAGTTGTCGCGGGTTTGGACTTTGTAGCCGATCATGGGGTTGCTGGTTAGTTGATGGCGGCGGCGATCGCATCGGCGAGCGCGGCGTAGCCGGCGGAGGTCGGGTGGATATAGTCGCCCGGTTCCTGGGCAAGCAGGCTGTCGTTGATGACAGAGGAAACGTCGATATTCTGTAGGCCGTTGGCGCTACACCAGGAGGCCATCGCGGTGTTGTAGGCGTCGAACTCGGTGTTCCAGTAGTCGGCATCGTGGCCGCCGGCCGTGTAGCCGTCGGCGACGTGGTACAGACTCATTCGGGCCAGGGTCAGGCCGCCGGCGGCGGCGGCGGCCTGCATGGCCGCCCAGTGGCCTTGGTGGGTGGCGATGGGCATTTCCGCAATGGCGTCGTTGAAACCGAAACAAGCAACCACGCACGCCCCCGGGGCGGCATACGCCGAAACCCGAGTTGTCCATTGAGATTCACCCCAGGCGGCTGTCTGGCTGCCAAGGCCGCAATTCATGGAGGCGGCGGCGCCGATTCGAGCGCGGATCAGGCCGGCGAAGTTGCAATCGATCGAGCGGCGGCCGGCTGCGTAGAAATCGGAGTTCAGCGCGCCGGACCATTGGGAGCCGGTGAGCGACGCGCCGATGGTTACACTGTCGCCGTAGGTCAGGACGTCGGGCTTCCAGCCGCGGAACTCGGCAATCAGGTAGCTATTCGTGCTGGTATACGGCCAGTCGCCGGCGGCGAGCTTCTCGCCGTTGGCGAAGTGTAGCTTGCCGGCTCCGGATGCCCCGTAAGTGGCCAGGCGCTCGGCTCCCTGACGTTGGAAGGTGAGGCCGATCGAGTCGCCCGCCTGAATCTCGATCGGGTTGTCGAGGCTTACCCAGGTGGCGTGCGGAATCTGACTATTCGGCAACGTCGATTGGCCCACGGGCGTGTAGGCGTCGAGCGATGCGGCGTCGTTGTCGCGCCAGGCACGAATCGCGGCGTATTGTAGCGGGCCGTTGGCGGCCTCGTCGCGGAGGTAGTAGCGCACGGAGGTGACAGGCCCGTCGATCAGCGAGCGGGCGGCGATCGAGGCGTCGACGGCCGCCGTCGTGTCGGGGTAGGGCCAGCCCAATTCGGAAGCGGGCGACGTTTCCCATACTCCCCCGTATTTCACTTCCTCGAAAGCGCGCGAAGCGGCGGCGCGGCGGAAATGGCGGCGGCGGCGGAGCAGGTTCGATGCGGACAGCATGGCGCGGCGATCACCAGGTATAGTAGGAAATATTGAGCTTTGCCGACGCGGCCTGTTCGATCAGCCGGATGGCGGTCAGGTCGCCCGAATACCACAGGGAATCGCCGACGGCCAGTTTCATGCCGACCGTGGTGGTCGGGTTGGTGCCGTCGTCGCGCCAGCGGACCGGCTGCGTTTCCGCCTGGATCAGCGCGAAGTGGGCACCGGCCGGGATCGTCAGGGCGGCCGCGGCGGAAAGCGACGTGATTTGCTGATAGCCCAGCGGCGTCAGACGGTGGTCGACAACGTGGGTTGCGGGGCCAGGCATGGCGGCGGCCTTTCGGCTAGATGGTTACGAGCTTGTAGGTCAGGGTCATAATCGAGGTAAACTGACGCAATTCGTCGAGGTGGTCCGGCCAGGCGATCGCCCCTTCCGCCTCGCCGGGAATCTTGGCCGCAATGCAGCGGGCCGTTGGGCTGGCCAGACGTTGGCCTAACAGTAAGGTGCGAATTTCGTCGACCAGGTAGGCCAGCGGGTCAAGCTTCGCGTTGGTCAGGTTCTCCGGGCGATTCTGGACGGCCACGTCGACGTAGTAGACGTGGGCCGTCTCGGCGCGGCCGAGGATCTCGGAGGTCTGGGAGCGGGGGACCACGGTCACGTAGATCGCGTCTTCCATTTCCGAGAGCTTCTTGCGCGGCAGCCATTTCCGCTCCGCCTCGATCTCCTGCGAGAGCGTGGCCGCGGCCAAGAGGTCCTTGACGGCTTCGGCGATCAGTACGGCTTCGGCGTCGGCCATGTGTTGGTAGCGTGTGCGTGCGTTGGGTTGGGGCGTTGGTTTGGGCGGGGTAGTGGGGGCCGGGTCGGCCGGCCTGGGGCCTCACGTGTCCGGCGGCGGAACGGCGGGCCTCCAGGTCGACAGGTGTTTTTCCATGTGCTGGCGAATCCAACGGATATCGGCGGCGATTTGGGCCGTCTGGTTCTCCAGGGCTCGAAGCCGGGCCTCGTGGTCGTCGATACAGACCGCGGCGGCCTCGATCTGGTCCAGGGCGGCGGTCCGGTCGGCAGCGGTCCACCAGACAGCACCCATCAGCGACGTGGCCCAGACGACCACGATGGCGGCCACGGTCAGGATCTGTTGCCATTGCGGCGGTCGGTCTTTGCGGGGCGTCATTTAGGCGGCCTCGGTCTTGACGAGTTTGGTGTGGATGCGCAAGCGGGTCATGCGGGCGTCGCAGTAGCGGAAGGCGGACCGCTGGTCTTGGCGGAGCACCTCCCAGGTGTACTTGGTCGCGCCGACCGTCTGTTCGATCCGGTCGCCCTCTTGCGGCTCGGCGACCGAACCGGCCAGGACCAGGTCGGCGGCCTGGCCCAGGAAGTCGCGGGAGCGGCTTTCCTCCAGTTGGCCGTAGGCCGTTTCGGTGGCCCGGACCGTCTCGCCGATCGAGGCGGCCCAGGTGCAGGTATCCGACCCGCGGCGGTAGACGACCGTCTGGGAGGCGTGCGCTTTGAGCGTCGCCCCCAGGCGGTCGGCGGCGGTGGCCAACAGGTCGGCCATGCGGCAATCCCCAGACGGTTAAGTAGGTTCCTGGCCAGGCGGCGTCGATCAATACGCGTGGGTCGACGGGTGCGCGGCGGCCGTGTCCCGTTCCTGCAACAGCAGGCAGTCGGCGGTTGCCGTGGCCGTGGCCTTCGCCTTGGCACACTTGCCGGCGTAGAGGTTTGCGCCGGAATCCGAGTCGGTGGTGAGCTTGCTGGCGCTCTCGTCCCAGTAGAGATCGACGCCGAAGTCGAACGGCGCGGTGTCGATCGCGGGGAACGTCCAGACGCCGTTGTGCCGGACGGCGCCCTTGACCCCCGCGGCGATCGCGTCGGGGGCAACGACCAGCATGTCGTTATGGACGATGATCTGGCCGGCAGTGACGGCCGAGGCCGGCGTATAGTCCAGATAGTCGCCTTCCTGGACAAAGGAGGCAGTAGCCATCGTAAAACCTCGTTGGTTCGTGTTTCGTGCTTTGTGGTAGTAAGACGTGGTCCGGGCCTCACACCCGGCCGACCGATGTTATCCCGTCGGCTCCGGGATTCGGGCGTCATCACGCGCCGTCGTTGCGCTGGGCCCCTCGCGGGTCGGCCAACGCGACGCCGAAGTCGAAGTAGATGCGGAACTGGATTCCCAAGACGTTAAAGGCGGCCTCGGCCGATTCGATCGTCGGGGCCTTCTTGCCCTGGAGGTAGGCGATTTCCAGGGCGGCCACGTCGGCCGGGTCGGCGAACAAGTACCACTTGGAGTCGGAGTACCCCGTGATGTTCTCGTTGCTGAGATAGGGCGACATTTCGGGCCGGTACTTGCCGGCGTGTGGGTTGTCGGCCGGGCTCTTCTTGTTCGCCGTGGTCGTTTCGTTGACGGTCTCCTTCTTGTAGATGGATTCGGCGGTGACCATCAGGGCCGGCGGCGTCAACAGGATGGCGGGCGTCACGGAGATCGGGTCGCCAGCCTGGTCGGTCTGTTCGGCGAACGTCTTCGCGGCGGTGGCCAGGGCCGCAATTGACAGCGCGGAGCCGGCCCCGGTCAACAGGTTCTTGTTGCCGCTGGAGAAGAACGAGCCGGCGTTGCCCAGTAGCGTCGTGAAGGTAACCTTCTGCAACGACAGCGCGGCCTTGCGGCCGAGGGTTCGCGGGATCTTGAGGAAGGCGCCCATGTCATCGTTGATGATCTGGGGGCGGTTCAGGCCCAACATCAACCCGCGGGTTACCGCCTGGTTGGTGTAGCTATCTTCCCCGAGTTGGCCGTGCTTCAGTTCGCCACTCGGGCCCACCTCTTGCAGTTCCCCCGTGCTGGTGAGCATGTAGCTCGTCGTGGTCTTGAAGTCGGGCACGCTGATCGAGTCGGAGATTCGGCTGGCGACGTCGTCGACCGTGCGGTAGGCGGCCCGCAACGTCTTGTTCGCGACGTTGCCCAGGATTCCGGAGACCGACAGCGTCGAAAAGCCGGAGGCGGCGTGGAGCCCCGGGTCGGTCCGGAGCACGTTGCGAATCTCCTCGTTGCCGAACTGCCCGGGGTGGAAGCTGATCCCGTGGGCGCGCAAGGCGTCGTAGAAAAGCGCCTTGAGGCCATAGCCGCGCATATTGGCGGTTAGGGCCTGGTTCATCGTCTGCTCGGTCTCGCCTTCGGCGACCAGGTTCTCCTCCATGCCCTGGTCAAGCGCCAGCGCGCAGGCCAGGACAGCAGGCGTTCGCCCTTCGCCGTTGCCGTGATTGTGGATCGCCGGGCCGGTCGGGCGGCTGGCGCGGAGGATCTGCAACTCGGTCCGCTCGGTGGTCCAGCGTTCGCGGATGGCGGTCGCGGCAATATCCGTGTGTTCGTCGCCGCACAGGTCGCGGATTTCGCGCTGGCGGTCGACCTCGTCGGCCCCGGCGGCGGCCAGGTCGCCGATCGGGTCGGCGGGCGGAGCGGCCGGCGGCGCGGGGTCGCCGGAGGCTCGGACGTCGGCCGGCGGGTCCGCGGGCGGATCGGTCGGTGGGTCGGCGTCGGCCTGTTCGGCGTCGTAGGCGGCGCGGAGGGTCTTGGTCTGGGCGTCGGAAAGCTCGTTCGGGTCGAAACCCTGGGCGGTGAGCCAGGCTTCAAAATCCATGGAATTTCCCCTTTGGTAGGAAGTAGCGGCGATCGCGGCGGACGTGGAGTTGTCCGCCCCGATGGCACAAAAGGTGATCTCTTGCAGCGTGATGGCACGGGCGACGTAGATCGGGCCCTTGAACGTCCGGCCGTTGACGGTGACCCGTTCGCCCTCGTCCACGGCGACGATCCGGCCGATGGCCGCGCCGATCGAGAGCCGCCAAGGAAAACCGTTGTCGGCGTTGGCCAGGACTTCGGCGGCGGCCGGGCCGGTCCCGGAAATGATCCCGGTCGCGCTGATGCGGCGGTCGCCTACCTTGATGGCTGTCGTGTGGCCGACAATCTGGGCCTGGTCGTGATCCTTGAGGATCGGGCGGTTGCCGGAGGCCACGCGAACGCCGGACAGGTCAACAACCACGGGCCGGTCGAATCCACGCGGGACCATCGGGCCGCCGTTGTAGGCCGTGGCCGTGAAGCGGCGAAGGCGGGGCTTTCCGTCGTCGCCGTCGGCCGCGGCCTGGATGTCGACCGGCTCGGCGGTGGCCTCGATCAGTCGGATTTCCGACGGAACGGAGGCGGCTTGCAGCGTGCGGCGTTCGAACGGATCGGCGAAGTGGCGTGTCATGCGGCGGCCTTTTGGTTGGTGGGTTCGGGCTTGTCGTCCGCCTCGCCGTCTTCGTCGTGGTCGGCCGGCGGAGTAGGCTGGGGCGTGGCCGCGCGGATCCGCTCTTGCTCCTCCTCCCAGGTGTCGAGTTCCTCGTCGGCGTCGTTGCCGGCGTCGGCGTGGATACGGTCGAGCGTGGTCTGAGCTGTCTCGAGCTTGATCTTGTTGGCCTGGGCTTCCTGTTGCGGGTTGACCGGCTCGCGACGATCCCACATCCAGGAAAAGGCGAGTTGATCGAACGGCGGGAGCCCGGCGGGAAGCAGCCCCGGGATGAACAGGGCCTCTTCGAGCCACAGCGCGAAGAGTCGATCGAGGATCTCGATCTCGATTTGTTGCCGCGCCAGTCGCAACGCTAGGTGATAGGTCTGGATGTCGAGCCGGCCGGAAGCGAAGTTGTACTTCGACGCGTCGCCCAGCGCGATGATGCTTGGCATGTGCAGACAGCGGGCGATTTCGCGGAGGATCGCGCAGACGAACACCTCGTAGGTCGTCGACGGATGTTGGGCCTTCATCTGGTCGATGGCCCAGCCCTGGGGGAGTGTCAACAGGGCGTTTCGCTCGACCTCCAGCGCGGAAAGCGGCTCGACGTCGTCGGGCTCTTCGACGGCCCCGGCGTTGGTGTGCATCACGCCGGTGAAGTTGGCCGCCCCTTCGGCCGCCGAGATCGTGGCCAGCGTAAAGCGGCGGAGTTGGGCGAACAGGGGCAGGGCCGGCGTGATCTCGGAAATCCCGCGGAGTTGGCCCGGCCGGTCGCATCGAAACAGATGGCTGACCTTGTCGCGGGGCTCGATCGTGTACTTCAGCGCGTCGGCGGCCGCGGCGGCCGTGTCGGCCCCGGGGTGGGCGCGGAGCACGTCGTAGGCGGTCGGGTTGCCCAGGGCGTCGACGTGGATTCCGTCGATCCGGCCTTCTTCGTAGACGGCCAGGTCGGGGGTCGTGACCTGGTCGCACTCGACCAGCCGCAAGTCGAGCTTCACGCCATGGGTCAGCCGTTCGTTGGTCGTGAATAGGGCAAACGACTCGCCGTCGACGACCTTGGCCAGGGCCATCGTCTGGAGGCGTTCGGCCAGCCGGGCCGATCGGGCCCAGGCGGCAAAGGCGGCCTTGAGTTGGCGTTTGAGGGTTTTGCGCTTCAGCGGATCGGTGATCGTCGGCAACGCGACCCGCAACCGCGGGCCGGTGCCGACCAGGTCGGCGGCCAGCGTCTGGGTGATGCCGCGGGCGTACGAGTTATTGGCGACCTCGTAGCGGGCCCGCTCGCGGATCGTCGTGCGGACCCCGGCCGAGTTGGCCGCGTTGGCGTCAAGACTGTCGGTATTGGCCCAGTGGCGGGAATTGTTGGCGGTCGTCTGGGCGGCGTCGTAGCGGGCGCGGATCGCGACCGGTCGGCGGTCGGCGGAGACCACCGCCGGTTGGCGGCCGAACAGGGCGCGGGCGACGCGATCGAAGATCGCCATGCTATACGGCCCCCGGGGGTGATAGCTTGGTAATCTGGATGCCGCGGCCGGCGGAGCGGGTGGCCGTGTTGGCCTTGCCGTAGCGGTCGGCCTCGATTTGGTCCTTGAGGCCGTGCTGCGTGACCGATTGGCCGTCGATCGTGATCCGCTTGGGGCCCTGGGCGTTGGTTTCGATGTCGCTCGACAGATCAGCCATGGCAATACAAAAAGGGCCTGCGCGGAGGGTGTGGCCTCCACACAGGCCCCAGGTGCCGATGGAACGGCGCCCAGCCGTCCCGCGTTGCTGCCCGTATTCTAGGCGGTCAGTGCCCGTTTGCGCCCCGGTTTCGAGGTGGTCGACGGGGGTTTTGGTACAGATGTGTACTTAAAGTGGCTCATCGGGGCCGTTGGTGGCCTCCGGCGCTCGCTCAGTCGTCCAGAACTGGCGGCCACAGTGGCGGCACTCGCGGCGGCGGCGGGTGAAGTTGGCCACCTGGCGGGTGTAGACCACGCGGTGGTGCGTGCAGCCGCATCTTGGGCAGGGGATCCCCGGGCCTTCCGGGTCGATGGTCGCGGGGATCTGGCGGTCGCTCATCCGGCACGCCTCCCGCGGCGGAGATCTTCGGCGGAGAAGCTGCGGCGCTTTCGCTTGGGCTCCTCACCCAGCAGCCGGATTCCTTCCATCGACGCCCCGACCGCGCAGCCGACCATATTGTCGAACCAGTGGTTGTCGGGCCGGTGGGGATATTCCTTCCACTCGTGGACGGTTCGGCCGCGGCCAAACGTCTCGACGCGGTATTCGGCCCGCTGGTGTTCGGCGAATCGGCGATGATCGCCTTCGAAGAGCGTCAGGCAACCGGGGTCGCCGGGGGCCGTTTTGAAGCGGGCCATGATGGACGATTTCCAGAAGTTGGTGTCGAAAACGATGTGACGAATCGAGCGGCGTTCGGGCCGGGGACTTCGCCAGTTCAGGCCGACGAGGTCGCCGCGCTGGCGTTTCCATTCGTGCATCGGCTTGGAGCTTGCCCCGATGTAGCGGCCGTGGGCGGGCCGGAGGATGGCGGCGTGGGGCGATTGGCGGCAGTAGTCGTAAACGATGTCGGTCGAGTCGGACCAGTTGGCGTCGATCAGCAGCCGGGCAATGTGGAGATCGGCCCCGGTCTCGGTGTGCCAGGGCTTGCCGCAAAGGTCGTCGACCAGGCGGGTCAGGCCGGCCAGGATGGCGGCCTCCTGGCCCATGCCGGGGTGGGCGCGGCCTAGGGTTCGGCGGGCGTCGCGCATCGTGAAATAGCGGATCTTCTGATCGGGATAGGCCCCGTAGTCGACGACCCAGCCCGTAAAGCCCTCGGTCCATGCGGCCACGGTGTAGTAGAGCAGCTTGGCGTGGACGTCGACGTGGCAGGTCAACGTGGTGGCGGCGGCCGGAATGACTCGGCGGCGGTAGCCGTTGGTCTTGCGGCGGATCTCGTCGACAGAGGGCAGATCGGCGTCGACCGTTTCGTCGATCGGCTCGTTTTGGTACTCGGCAGCGAAGGCAACCGGGTCCTGCAACTTGAGGTTGACGGCGTGCTGCAGGGCGGAAAGCTCGTCGGAGCGGTGCCGCTCCGGCCAGGCGACCCGGGCCCCGGCGTCCATTTCTTCGCGATGTTCGCGGTAGAATTCCGTTGCCGTGGAGCCGTCGCCGTCGGCCTCGAGATCGGCGGCCCGGATCTCGGCGTATTGGTCCCATAGCTTCTGGTTCTCGGGCCACTCGTAGACGAGTTTCGTCCGCTCGCCGTGCCACTCGGGGTGCTTTTCGCGGTCCAGGATGTTGTCGGCGACGTCGCCCGGCGCGATGACCGTGCACGGCATGATGCCGCTGATTTTCTTGCCCGGGCCGGCCAGGCCCAGCACGGCGCCGGCGAGGATCCGCTCGCGGGTCTCGCATTGGGTTTCGGAGCGGGCTGATTCGTCGGTCTGGGGGTCGTCGGGGATGACCAGAGATGGGCGGACGATTCGTCCGTCCGGCCTTTTGTGGGCCATGCCGCGTATCTGGCCCGTCAATCCCGCGACCTTCAGAATGGCGCCGCTGGCCGGGCTGCCGGCGATCGTCGGGAGTCTGATTTCGTTGCTGGTCCATCCGATATGAGTCCTGACGCCCAGGTGAAGTTGACCGTGGGCCCGCTGGGAAATCCCCTCCAGGGCTCGAATCGGGTAACAGACTTCGGGGAAATCCTCCAACAGGGCCGGGTTGGTTTCGAGTTCCGTCTTGATGCTGGCCAGGCGTTCCACGGCGTGGGATTCGCTCGAGCCGATCAAACAGACGAAGGCGTGCGCGCCGATCAGCACGGCCCACAAACAGGCACATTCGGCGAGTAGTGTTTTCCCTGACCCTCTCGGCATGGCAACGGCGAAAAGCCCCCCATCCAATACGGCGGTTTCAATTTTAGCGATTACCTTGTGGTGGTCCGGTGACCATTCCAGATAGAAGGCTGCGGGGAAGTATTCCCGGCAGAAAGCGGCGAACGAACGCAGGGCCCGGGCCTTCCGGTTCGGGTTCTGGACCGGCGGAATGCGGCCGATATCGCGGCCGGCCCGGGAGATGTCGGATTGACGGCGGGCGGTGCGTTTCTTGTGGCGGTCATATTCCGGGTTATTCTTCGGCATTGCGTAGGCGGACCAGCTCGTCGACGGCCAGGCGGACCAGTTCCGCGGTGTTCGTGTCGTCGTCGCCCAGCCCCAGCGGTTCGACGTATTCGCGGACGGCGGCCAGGTCTTCGGCCGCGGCCGGGGCCAGGCTCCCCGGATCGATCTCGGCGGGGCGGTAGAGGTCGAGGAGACGATTGAGTTCGCGTTGACATTGGACGGCCGTTTTTGCATCGCGGTCCGTGGCGGCCATTTTGTAGCAGTCATTTAGCCGGGTTATGGCCGTGCCCAGTGCCTCGTCGCGGCTGTATTCTGCGGCCAACGTCAGCCGCCGGCGGGCCTCCTGGATCACGGGCTCGACCTTGTCGGGGGCCATGCCCAGGTTGGCCCGTGCAGCGTTGCGGATCGCGTCGGGCGGGTGGCCAGCGATCAGCAACAAGACGACCTTGTCGACCAGTTCTTCGCCCGTGGGTGGGTTTAGGATTTCAATGTCTTCACTCATCGCCAGCCGGTCCGGGGTTGAGGGATTTTGTCCAGGGCGCCGGAATCGATCAGAGAATCCCAGCCGTCGCGGGCGACCAGGTCGCGGGCCCCCTGTTCGGTAAGTCCATATTTCAGCTTGAGGATTTCAAGGCCGAACCCAAGCTCGACGATAACGCGGCGGTAGTAGTCGGGGCGGGTAGCTCGGAGGATGGAAAGTTGGTTTGGGTAGAACGCGAGATTGACAGCGCAGGGCAAGCACCCCAGGTCTTGGTTAGCCGGATAGCGGAGGGGATATTTGGGAAAGTGTTCGTCGAGGTAGGCCAGGACGTCCCGACGTCGCCAGGTCAGCAGCGGATAAGAAAGGAAGTATCCGTCGTCGCTGGTGACGATTTCGCCGGTCTGGAGCTTGAAGGCGTGGCGTTTGGAGTCGTCGCCCCGGGCCCCGATCAACAGGGCCGCGCAGCCCTGGGCGTTCAGATACTCACGATTGGGGCCAGCCTTGTGCACCTGGCAGCAATCGCGGGCACCGATTCGTAGGTCGGGGTTGTCGGCGCGGTAGTAGCGTGCGGAAACCTTCGCGCCGATCGGCAGGCGGCCGGTTTCCTTCCAGGTGGTTTCCGGGTGGCATGGCGGGCGGAGGATAGTTAGCCGATCGCCTCCGAAGTCGCGGACAAAGGCGTCCAGTTCCGGCGCGGCAAGGCCTGTGTCTATGTAGACCCAGGGGATCGAGTCGTCGACGGTGTCGGTCAGCAGGGCCATAGCGACCGAGTCGCGGCCCCCAGAGAAGGAAAGAAAGGCTTTGCCCGTGTGGATGGTCGACCTAATGATTCTTTGGGCCCGTTTTACCTTTTCGCTTAGCGGGGCGGCGTTTAGCTTTCTTAGTTGCTGCCTTGCCTGTTTTGCGCTCAGTTTTTGCATCGTCGGGCAGTCCGTGCTGTAGTAGGTCGGCGGGTGACAAGCCGGCCAACATGGCCTGACGGGCGCGATTGGCCAGGGCGGCGGGGATAAGTAGCTTTAGGCTGACCAGTTTGGCGGCGTTGTCGGCCTTCGCGGCCTCCGTCCGGTGGAGGCCGTCCAGGTTGATTTGTGGCTCAACCAACGGTTCGGCGTGGTCGGTGACGATCTGGTCGGCCTGGGCTGGGGATAAGCCGAGGGCTTCGCGGGCCTCGTCGGTTGCCCCCTCCAGGAAATCCGCGATCAAACCCTGGTCCAGGTCGCCTTCCAGCGATCCTGAAACGCCCCCGTTTAGGGCCGTGGCGACGTCGCGTTCCCGGTCCTCGGGCCAGGTCCCGAAAACGGCGGCGACGGTCCAGGCTTTGCCCTCAACAACCACGCCGGGCGGCGGCGGCTCGCCGGCTCGCTTCATCTTGCGTAGCGCGGC
>Ga0180429_10002434_pt1 | contig 15350 bp, 18 predicted proteins | sample SS_ome_FD_132428 | JGI IMG/M metagenome (GOLD analysis project Ga0180429, IMG submission 132428) | Hypersaline lake sediment archaeal communities from the Salton Sea, California, USA - SS_1_S_1 metaG | ecosystem: Environmental > Aquatic > Non-marine Saline and Alkaline > Hypersaline > Sediment ...
ATAACAACTGCAGAGAGTCTGAACCATCATCCATTACATGCCAGAAACTCAGCTGCAGCCCTACTTCCTGAGCCAGATCCAGCAGACCGGTTTCATTGATCCAGTGATTCATGGATCGTGAAGTTTGTGCCGCCAGATCCACAATGGTGGTGACTCCGGATTCAATGGCATTTTCCGCAATACTGTCTGCATTATCAAAGCGGCTGATATCTACCGGAGCTGAATAGTCGGTGTAATAGCGCATCATGGCGCCATGCGACAAATCTGCATCGTAGACTCTGAATGGAACCTCATGATCGATGTAGTACTGTGCCAACAACCGGGTAATAACGGATTTACCGACCCCACCCTTTTCACCGCCAATAAAATGAATTCGACTCATGGGTATCTCCTATCCCTGATTTGTTTCTGACTGCAGTTCAAGCAACTCATCTGCCACACCAGCGGCGTGCGTCAGGCCTGCTACATTTTCTTTAGTAAAAAATCCGTTGAACTCCCCAAAACGCTGCACGTATTCAATGATCAGCGATGAATGTTCAGAGGCATTTGAAAAGATCTGTTTTAAACCCTCTTCCTTTGAACCAATAACATCAAGCAGAAAGTCCTGTCCTTCCTGTCGAATCTGATCAACCACAAAATCAATATTTTCAACACCGTTGGTGTAACCATCCTGCACCGCAAGTGCCAGGTGATGCAGACGCGGCCCATAGTTTCGTACAAAAGTCTCGGTTGGTGACGGCAACTGCTCAAGATGATTGACGAAATAAGGCGTGTTGTTTGCCGTGAAAACCTTGGCCGGGCTTCTTGTCTCGTCATCATAATGCACGCTTTTGGTGACATTGGTGGACGAGTTCTGGTCCTTGATATCGTAAGATCCCCAGTAGTAATAACTTGAGAGCGACAGCCATTCGAGAATTGCCACCTCCCTGTTCTGGCTGTATACCCGCGTAGCCAGGTGATCGACAGGCATCAATAATTCATCAAATTGCCGTTTCTTTTGCATTTCCTTGGCCGCCAGATAAACTTCCTGCACATCTCCACGGATGCTGCTGATGCCTAAAGCATAAACCCTGCATTGTTCGGCAGGCCTTTCCATGTAGGCCACGACATTGTGGGTATAAGGTGAAGGTTTGTTGATGGCAAGGTTACCCGGCATTTCCATTTTTCTGATTTCATCCTGGGAAAAAAAGCGGAATTCCCGTGTTTTTTGCAATTCAGTGACACCATGCAAATCAGATACACGCAATACTTCTCCCATGTAACGGCTGTAAGGTTTGCGGGCGCCGATAGGATATACCTCGTTGAGACTTCTGAAGATACCATGGATTTTCGGGTCCTTGACTTCCCTCACCAGTATGTCCGGATATTCAGGATCAATGCGCAGAATATGTGTCCAGTGTGATTCACTCTCAAGCGTCACCAGGTAATGGTATGGCGTCATCAGGCACAGCTCGGCGATGTACTCGATTGAATGGCCTGGATCGACGGTCATCATGATCGCATCAATCTCATAAATCATGTCCGTTAAACCAACCTGGTCACGTTGTTCAAGCAACTTGACCAGATATTCTTCAAAAAATGGCGAGTTTTCCTTATCGCCATTACGTTGAAAATTCAGTGACTGACTCATGGATTCTTTACCTTGCTATATAGAATTGGAATAAACAATAAGCCCCATCACGCACAGCCTTGAGACATTAACCCTCGCCAATGAACCAAAAAGATGCGAAATAACTTTCAAATAGATATGAAAGGGACATCGATATCATCATGCCGCAAGATACAGGCCAGTTTTTATGAGATGAAATTCAACAACAGTTTGCCTGGCATAATGCCAGGTTGAAATTTCCATGACGGAAAATGCCGGTTATGAAATTCGCAATCATCCACACCTGACACATTCAGAGGCTCATATGATTGGCGACGAGGGCGCAGTAAAAAATACTGCGCCGGAGAAACGAATCAGGACAACAAGTCTTCAATCACTGCCCTTTCACCGAGCAGCTCATTACGGGAAATATTTAGTCGATTAAGGGAGAAATCATCAAGATCAAGACCCTGCACAATTTCACACTCACCGTCTTTAATTGTGACAGGGTAGGAAAACACCACACCCTCGGCAATACCGTAACTTCCGTCGGATGGTACGGACATGCTCACCCAGTCACCTTCCGGGGTACCTAGCGCCCAGTCACGCACATGATCTACCACGGCATCAGCCGCTGACGCCGCTGAGGACAGCCCGCGAGCTTCAATGATCTCTGCACCACGGCGCTGGATACGCGGAATGAAATGATCGATTGCCCAGTCACGGGTTACCATTTCGAGAGCCGGCGTGCCACTGATCAGGCAATTGCCAATATCAGGATACTGCGTCATCGAGTGATTTCCCCAGATGGTCATACGGGTAATATCTGCCACCAGTGAATTGGTCTTGTTGGCAAGTTGCCCGAGTGCACGGTTGTGATCAAGACGCGTCATGGCAGTGAAATGTCGGGGATCAAGGTCGGGGGCATTGGATGCCGCAATCAGGGCATTGGTGTTTGCCGGGTTTCCCACCACCAGCACCCGTACATTTTGAGACGCATTGTCGTTTATTGCCCGCCCCTGGGCAGAAAATATTCTGGCATTCTCGGTAATCAGGTCATTACGTTCCATGCCTTTGCTGCGCGGCTTGGCACCAATGAGGATTGCATAGTCTGCTTCACGAAAACCAATGGAGGGATCATCTGTTAATACAACATCGTGCAGCAACGGCAAGGCACAGTCTTCCAGTTCCATACCGACACCATTGAGTGAAGACATGGCTTGTGGCATTTCCAGCAGCCTTAGGATCACTGGTTGATCAGGGCCAAACATTTCACCGGAAGCCACTCGAAAAGCCAGTGCATAACCAATATGACCGGCTGCGCCAGTTATGGAAACTTTGATCGGGGTTTTCATTTTATTCTGATCCTTATATCAGCCAACAGGGACAGTTATAAGAATAGATGCGATAAAAACAAGTGCCAGAAAATTTTTAAATACAAAGAATAAATCAGAGCAGCATGAAGATAACGGTAATTGCGGCAATAGCACCCAGGGCCATATAAAAGGCCATATCCTGAAAGGAGGATTTAGATGCAGCCACTTTTGTATCGGTTACCGGCTCGGCAATATCAGCATCATCCGGAGCCGATACATAGATAATGGTAATGTTATCTGAACCTCCATGATTTAATGCAGCTTCCAGCAAATTGTTCACTGCATCCTGCTCAGTGGTGCTTTCTCGGAGAATATTCTCGATCTGATCATCAGGCACTTCATCTGTCAGACCATCACTGCAAAGCAATATCCTGTCGTCTCGATGAAACTGCCCTTCGACCCTGTCCACCACAACAGTTTCCAGGTCAACCACGCCCAGGGCCTGGGTAACCAGGTTTTTCTTGGGATGGGAACAGGCTTCCTTCTTGCTGATCTGCCCCTGGTCAATCAGTTGCTGTACAAAAGAATGGTCACGACTGATACGTTTAAGATGGTTTCCATTCCATAGATAGGCACGACTGTCGCCAACCCATTCCACTGCATAGTTATGGCCATCCACCTGCAGGGCAACGACGGTGCACCCCATGCCGGGAAAGCCAACATCCCTTTCACCGGAGGCGATAATTTCCTGGTGTGTTTTCTGAATGGCATCTGAAAGAGACTCACCGGACCTGACACTTTCACTGATTGTAGCCCGGGCAATTTCACTGGCGACCTCACCACCCTGATGACCGCCCATACCATCTGCTACAAACCAGAGATTGAGGTCTGCATCAGCAAAAAAAATATCTTCGTTACGATCGCGTACTACACCGGCATCGGTTTCTGCAGCATAGCTAAGTTTGTAGTTATCGTTACTGCTCATCAGGAAACCTTGAATGCAATTAGACTGGTTCCTTCACCGCTAATCTTTTCACCGGGACTAATAAAGCCAGTTGAGCTTAAAGGCATCTCCTCACGACGCAGATAGACTTCCTTGCCATTTTCCAGTTTCAGATAGGTCCCATTGGTACTGGTATCAGCTGCAACAAACTTGCCGCGACTGTAATCGATCTTGATGTGGGTTCTTGAAGCCAGGGAAGAATCAACAATCATGTCGGAAGAAGGCGAGCGTCCGATAACAAAGGGCAAATCATCCTTGCTCAATGATACCGTGTTTCCGTTGTGCGCCAGTTCAAGGTTACTGTCCTGGGTAATGTTGCCGGTAGCAAAGACAACGGATGTTTTATCATCATTGGATGACCAGACAATATCGTAAATCGTTACCGGCTCGGATTTGCCTTTCAAGGTCGTTTTATCAAACTCCCTGCCCTTGTCCTTAAGTGAAGGATTAAGAGCATTATAGGTATCCTGCGTGGTAATAATCTGCTGTGATTTTGATATGCCTGCCATGCGCGCTGCGACATTAACAGCATCACCGAATACATCATTGCCATCCAGAATGACCTCGCCATGATGCAGGCCGATTTTTACGGACAGAAACAGGCGCTGTGCGCCAAAAGGCATGACCATGGTATCGTTGATTTCGCAGGCAGCTTCAACCGCCGAATTCGCATCTGGAAAACGACACATGATTTCATCGCCAATGGTTTTGATAAGAACACCGTCAAACTTTTTCGCGATGTTGAGCATGAATTCAATACAGCCATCAATCGCCGACTTGGCTGCCTCATCACCATACTTTTCATAAAGCGACGTGCTACCAACAACATCAGCAAACATGACTGTGCATTCAATCGATTGGCGATCCATTCATCCTTCCTGCAAAACCCGAAGTGTTTTCTTTTTAATATTCAGATAATTACTAAATTTAGCAAAGACAGCAAGTTAATTCTCTGTTTTACTTTAATACCCTGGCCTGTTTATATGGCAGAGCCTTTTTCTCCAACCTTGAAGAAAGCAACGAGCTGGCGCATCTTGATTGTTCCATGCTGGCAGCTGTTTCTTCAAGATTGGCTGATTGCTGCTCGGTACAGGAAGACAGGCTGCTGTTGCCTTGGGATATTTCATTTGAGGTTTCATGAATACCATCAGCGGCAGTTTTCATGTTTGACAAGACACTGGAAAGGTTTTCAATGGTTTTGTTGATGTCGTCCTTAACTTCGCCAAATGTGCCTGTATACTGTTTTTCAATTAACAGATTCAGCTCACCTGATGCCATATTGCTCATAACACGTGCAATATCATTAAACACGCTCGATAATTCATTTAACAGCAGATTAAATGCCAGCTCCAGTTGCCTGAAAAAGCCAGAAATTCCTCAAGAATTGCATATCGCAAACTCCAAAATTTTATTGATGTTATTTCTCCCACCTTTGAATACAGAATACCTTGCGCCAAACACAGTGTTATAGACACTACCATTGCAAGTCATGTTGAGTACTTAATTCATTGATGAGTGAGAAAGTTATAATTATTAGTTTTTAATAATAGCCGAGCTGAAAAAAAATTTGGTACGAAACACCCCTCATACATCAGTAATATTTTCAGGGCACAAGGTCCACAGGTAAAACCCTGTTCAGGAGAATGACACTGACGAACGACCAGTATTACTCTATGTATAAGATCGAACGAAGCAGAACAGGAATGCCTGACAAGAATATCAGGCCGGAGACGGAAAATATGGCACGCCCGGCAGGATTCGAACCTGCTACCCTCGGCTTAGAAGGCCGATGCTCTATCCAAATGAGCTACGGGCGCATTAATCGAATAAAAAAGGGGTCAGAGTCATATGACTCCGACCCCTTTTTTAGAATCTGGTCGGGGTAGAGAGATTCGAACTCCCGACATCCTGCTCCCAAAGCAGGCGCGCTACCAGACTGCGCTATACCCCGAATTCCTGACGACCTCTCGTCAGGGAGGCGGAATAATACTCACACTAACGCCCGACGTCAATTGATGAATTGCAAAAATCGGTTATCATGCGACGTCTTTGATTCCAATACAGTTGTGAAGGAAATAGTAATATGAGTGCCCGGATTCTCGATGGAAAAGCCATTGCTGCCGAACTTAAAGACTCGGTGAAACTGAAAGTTGAAAAAATGGTTGCTGACGGCAACCGGGCACCAGGACTGGTTGTCATTCTGGTCGGAGAAAACCCGGCCTCCCAGGTCTATGTGCGCAACAAGCAAAACTCCTGTGAACAGGTTGGTTTTTACTCAGAACTGAAGCGACTGGATGTCGACACTACCCAGGAAGAGCTGCTGTCACTGATTGATGAACTGAACGAACGCGAAGAAGTGGACGGTATTCTGGTTCAACTCCCGCTGCCCTCGCATATTGATGAAGAAACGGTGACAGAACGCATCCTGCCTACCAAGGATGTTGATGGTTTCCATCCTTATAATGTGGGCCGCCTGACACTGCGTATGCCCCTGCTGCGCCCCTGCACGCCGAAGGGGGTAATGACCATGCTGGAAAAAACCGGTGTTGACCTGGTTGGAAAGGATGCCGTTATTATCGGCCAGTCCAATATCGTTGGTCGCCCGATGGCACTTGAACTGCTTGCCGCCCGATGCACCATCACCATTTGCCACAGCAAAACCAGTGACCTGGAAGAAAAAGTACGCAATGCTGATATTGTGGTTGCGGCTGTTGGCGTTGCGAAATTCGTTAAAGGTGACTGGGTCAAACCCGGAGCCATTGTCATTGATGTTGGCATAAATCGCCTGGATGACGGAACTTTATGCGGTGATGTTGATTACGACAGCGCTGCCGGGCATGCGGAGTGGATTACCCCGGTACCGGGCGGTGTTGGTCCCATGACAGTCGCCACCCTGTTGGAAAACACCCTTCAGGCAGCAGAGATGCACAAGGACGCCTGATTGCCTTTCTCCCTGCATACGGGCCTGGTGTATTGATCAAGGCCCTGTTGCAAGGCAGTTTCAGTCCTGCGCAATCCAGGCTATCCATTCTGGCAGATCAGAACCTGACAGCAGGTGTTTCAACCTTGAGTCCATTGCTCATCACGCCCATATAGTATTCCAAAGCCCTGTATTCCTCACTGCCCGCCTCAAACGGCTCCGCCCTCAATTCCACGAAGCACTCATTAAAACGTCGATGCAGACTGGTTACACGGTCACTGGTGAAACGATACACAGGAAAGCCGTTAGTCTGCCCTTGTGTCAGTTTACGCCCGCGCATGAAAATACCCTGATACTGAACATGGCAGTGATGACAGGTCATGGCCATTTGACCAAAACGTTTTTTATAAAGCTTCTCGCCTTGCTCATATAAAGCCCGACTTTTTTCATTGACTTCTACATTAATCACACTGCCCCTGGCCAGTGAGCGCACAAAAGTTTCAAGCGCAACCAGCTTCTGGTCATCGTACAGCAATGGGAAACGGTCCTGTTTATCTGTCCAGCAGGCATGGATTCTTTCCTGCAGTGTATGAACTTTTTTATAGGCCGGCTGATAGGCAGGATAGGCGGCAATTTTTGCTTTATCCATGCTTTCGCCCTCTTCACCATGGCAACTGGCGCAGGATTTTTCACCCTCTTCAGATTCCCTGAATATCTGGCTGCCAAGTTCTACAGTCGGCATTCCGGGGTTAAGAAATTCATCATCCTGAATGGCCTGTATATCCTTCCCAAGAAAATTATAACCCGATGTAGGCACCGGGGGCTGAGCCATGATCTGCACCGGGAATAATATCATCCACAAAAAAAGTAACCCTGAAGCCCTCATTGCTGCCCCCTGAGTGTTAACAGATAGGCAATAATATCTTCAATTTGCTGGGCACTGAGAAAGGTGCTGCCCACATACCTGAAAGCCAGACGATAATGCTTATCAGGATGACGGTAAAAACCCGGCATGATGGACTGAGGATTGATCAGCGTAGCATCAACCATACGCGCCCTGAGCTGAGCCTCGGAATATCGTTGTGCAACATCGTAAAGCGCGGGACCAATCTGCCCGTGAAAGTCTTCTTCCGGAATCGGCATGGCATGACAGGCCAGACAGTTCCCCAGCCCGCGGTCTACAGCAATTTTTTTGCCTCGCCGGGCATCCCCTTTCAGATCACACAAGGGCTTGTCAATGGCAGGAAAATGATTTTCAGTGGCCAGCTCCCACTGACAGTAGCTGTCGGCTAAAGCACTGTGGGGCAACAATACAAAGACTGACAGCAGAAAAATCGAGAAAATGGTTTTATTTCGACCCATGGGGTAATTCTAACTGTTTGGAAAAAATATTCTGCAGTAATTAACCCCCAAAAAATCACCTTGACTCCAGTTGATAGATTGTAGGGTGAATGTTGATTGATGCTGCTGGCAGGCATGTGCGAAAATATACTGATCATTTTTACTCAGAATAACGAACTATGGCTCAATACATATACACCATGAATCGCGTTGGCAAGATTGTTCCTCCCAAACGCGAAATCCTCAGCAATATTTCCCTGTCATTCTTTCCCGGTGCAAAAATCGGCGTACTTGGCCTTAATGGCTCCGGTAAGTCAACCCTGCTGCGTATCATGGCGGGTATCGATACCGAAATTGAAGGTGAAGCTCGCCCGCAGGCTGGAATCAAGGTCGGCTACTTGCCACAGGAACCACAGCTTGATCCCGACAAGGATGTTCGTGGCAACGTTGAAGAAGCACTGGGCCATATCAAGGAAGCCCTCACCGAACTCGACAAGGTCTATGCAGCCTACGCCGAACCTGATGCAGACTTTGATGAACTGGCCAGGCGCCAGGCTGAGCTGGAAAACATCATCCAGGCTTCCGATGGCCATAACCTGGACCGTCAACTTGAAGTAGCCGCGGATGCACTGAGACTGCCGGCATGGGACGCTGATGTCACCAAACTCTCCGGTGGTGAACGTCGTCGTGTTGCCCTGTGCCGCCTGCTACTGTCAGCGCCTGACATGCTGTTGCTTGACGAACCCACCAACCATCTTGACGCAGAATCCGTTGCCTGGCTGGAAAGATTCCTGCATGACTACTCCGGCACCGTGGTCGCTGTAACCCACGACCGTTATTTTCTCGACAATGTCGCTGGCTGGATTCTGGAGCTCGACCGTGGCCATGGTATTCCATGGGAAGGCAATTACTCTTCCTGGCTGGAACAGAAAGAAGCACGACTTGAGCAGGAAGCCAAACAGGAAGCTGCACGCGTCAAAAGCATGAAGCATGAGCTGGAATGGGTGCGTACCAACCCCAAAGGACGCCAGGCCAAGAGCAAGGCGCGTCTTGCACGTTTTGAAGAACTGCAGAGCCAGGATTTTCAGAAACGCAACGAAACCAACGAACTCTATATCCCGCCCGGTCCACGCCTGGGTGACCTGGTGATTGAAGCCAATGGCCTCAAGAAAGCCTTTGGTGACAATGTGCTTTACGACAATCTGTCATTTAACCTGCCCAAGGGAGGCATCGTGGGAATTATTGGCCCGAATGGTGCCGGTAAAACCACGTTGTTCCGCATGATTACCGGCCAGGAACAGCCTGACGCAGGTAAACTGCGCATCGGTGAAACGGTACAGGTAGCCTATGCTGACCAGTCACGTGATGCATTGGATGACAGCAAAACCGTATGGGAAGAAATCTCCGGCGGATCTGACATTATCACCGTTGACCGCTATGAAATTCAGTCACGGGCCTACGTCAGCCGCTTTAACTTCAAGGGCAGCGACCAGCAAAAACGTGTTGGCGACCTGTCCGGCGGTGAGCGCAACCGTGTACACCTGGCCAACATGCTCAAGTCCGGTGGCAACCTGTTGCTACTTGATGAACCCACCAATGACCTTGATGTTGAAACCCTGCGTGCGCTTGAAGAAGCCTTGTTAAACTTCCCGGGCTGTGCGGTAGTCATCTCGCATGATCGCTGGTTCCTCGATCGTGTTGCTACACATATTCTCGCCTTCGAGGGAGATTCCCAGGTAACCTGGTTTGAGGGTAACTATGAAGACTATGAGCAGGATCGCAAGCGCCGCCTGGGAGATGCGGCTGATCAGCCGCATCGGATCAAGTATAAAAAGATTGATGCCTGATAACAGAAAATAAACCATTCCTACCCAGGCAGGAATTGTTTTACGACAGGCTCAAAATGACAAGTACTCAGAATCCCATCAACTTGTTTTTAATCCTTTGCTCGTTATTTTTTTCAGGCAATATACTGGCTGACGTCGTCAAACCTGCTCTCGTCGAAATCAGCGTCTTCACCAGCGGTACCTACAAGATAGAAGTCAGGGCCAGCGTCGAGGCCCTGCTCACCGGTATCAATTCACAATATAAAAATACCACCGAGGCCCCGACTTCAGAACAGTATGATGAATTGCGGGCACTGCCTGCAGACAAGTTACAGGAAAGGTTTAAACCTTTTTATAAAACATTTGAGTCAAAGGTACAGTTGTTATTCGACAACAAGCCAACAGAACTGAACATCACTGCTGTTGATATCCCGGTACCGGGCTATACCAAGGTGCCGCGCAACAGCGTTATCTACCTCGAAGGTCAAATCCCGGAAAATGCGAAGGTACTCCACTGGTACTATCCCGCAGCCTTTGGAGATAACGCAGTACGCGTTCGACAGGTCGATGAGAGCAATGAAAAATGGCACTGGTCAGAATGGCAGTGGATTCGCTCAGACAAGATCAGTGAAGCCTTCTCCCTGACCGAGGTTTTCAGCAAACGCTCAACCTGGTCAGTGATTACCGAGTACATTATTGCCGGATTTGAGCATATCCTGCCGATGGGTTTAGATCACATTCTTTTCATTGTCGGCATATTCCTGCTCAGCACAAAAATACGCCCTCTTCTTTGGCAAGTGACGATGTTTACTATCGCCCACACCATAACCCTGGGACTATCGATGAATGGTGTAATCAACCTGCCTGCCAATATCGTTGAGCCATTGATTGCACTTTCGATTGCCTATATCGGGTTTGAAAATATCTGGCACAAAAGTCTGCATAACAGTCGACTGGCGCTGGTGTTTGCTTTCGGCCTGCTCCACGGGCTGGGATTTGCCAGTGTATTGCAGGAATTCGGTATGCCGGATGATGCCTTTATCACGGCCTTGATCAGTTTCAATATCGGGGTTGAAATCGGGCAACTGGCGATTATCCTGCTTGGATTTCTTACAGTAGGCTTATGGTTCAGAAAGCGTGACTGGTACCGAAATGTTGTCATCGTCCCGGTTTCTGCACTGATCGCCCTGACCGGGCTTTACTGGACATACGACCGCATTATCATTTGAAACAAGACCATTGCCATGAAAATCGTTTATGATTGCGCAGATATAAAAACGATAGTTCTGTCAACAGCCTGGATTGACCTCCATGCGGATATGACGAACAAGTCACCAAGGAATTAAAAATGAATGTAAATGAAATAATGAGCAGAGATATTACCACTGTCTCGCCAGATACCAGCGTCATGGAAGCGGCCTCGCTGAAGTGCCTGTACCGATACAGTGGCATACCTGTTGCAGATACTGGCAAACTCATAAGCATGGTAAGTCTTGGTGATATTCACAAGGCGATTTTCCACCAGAGCATCAAGGCTTCACAGGCATCCTGATTTCCCATGAATGAATTTCCTGTCCCGGTACTTGGCATAGTTGCATGGTCAGGCACCGGAAAAACCACCCTGCTGGAAAGACTGATACCTGAACTCAAAAATATCGGTATCCGTGTAGGCGCTATCAAGCATTCTCATCATGATTTCGAAATTGACAAGCAGGGAAAGGACTCTGACCGCTTGAGAAAAGCCGGTGCGGGTCAGATTATCCTGGCGTCCAAATTTCGGACGGCATTTATTATTGAAGAAGATGGAGAAACTGAACCGGATCTGTTTCAGCAACTGAAGCGGCTTGATGTTGAAAGGCTGGACCTGGTGCTGGTGGAAGGCTTTCGTCAGGAAGCCATACCCAAAATAGAGGTTTACCGTCCAGCATTGAACAAACCGCTGCTCTATCTTGAAGATGACAGTGTTGTTGCTGTGGCCTCTGATGAGCAACCGGAGCAGGATATCGTTGTCCCGATATTGCCGTTGAATGATGAACGGGCTGTTTCAGAGTTTATTGCTAAACTGATGAACTCTCTTTAACCGGCTCTGCCGCTTCATTCAACCAGGATTTAAGAAGCTCATATCCAACAGCAAGCACCACCGCACCAACAAACAAGCCAATAATCCCAAACGCCAACATGCCACCGATGGCTCCCATGGTAATAATCAGCATTGGTGACTTGCTGTCACGCCCCATCAGAAAAGCGCGCATGGGCGTATCGATAATACTGATCACGATGGTCAGCACCAGAAAGCTGATCGCCGTGAACATTGTGCTGCTATAGAAAAGATAGATAGCGACCGGCAACAAAATCAACATCGGCGGCAACTGTATGGTAGCTACAATCAACACCACCATGGTCCAGAAACCGGTGCCCGGCACTGCCGCCAGCATCATGCCTGTACCCGACAGTATTGCCTGAATAATCGCCACGCCCAGAATACCCTGCGCCACATTACTGACAGAAGAAACCGCGAGATTGGTTAAAGCCAGGCCTTTTTCATCTGCAATTTTTCTACTCAGGTTATCTGACCATTGCCGGGCGGTATCAGCCTGATAAAGAAACAGGGCAGCAATCGCAATGGCCACCATGGTTTGTAACAGCATCGTCCCCAGACTGGCGGATAAGGACAATAACTGCTGGCCTACTGTTTTAAATACCGGTGAAAGTCTTTCCAGCATGCTTTCAATATCCTTGTTGACCACCAGTTCCTGCAAGTAAGAACCTATTAAAGGAATCTCGGCCACTAATGGCTGTATCGCAGGTAACTCAATTTTCCCTGATTCAAGGTAATCTGAAATAAAGCGTACAACATCAATGGATGAACTGGTCAACAGCACCATGGGCAGTATGACCAATGCCAGCAGGACGACAGCGATGATGGTTGCAGATAACAACTGCTTTTGATTTGTCGCATTACAGAGCTTCTGATAAAGCGGAAATACAGCAATAGCGATAATACCGCCCCACATGAGAGGAATGATAAAAGGCTTGATGATCTCGTAGCACCACAGGATCAGAAGAAAAATCAGCCCGAGGCGTATAATAAGGTTAATAGTTTGAGATGATTCTGTTGATATCATTTTTTTACAGCAAAAAAATTTCCTGGAGAAAGCTTACTTTTTTCATAATAGAACAAATGTAAGCTGTTGTAGACATTAATCAGAAACACCATTGTTTAAGATAAAAATTTAATCGACGGAAAATGACCGTATGACTGACATCCACTGGCCTGCTTTTCTACAGTATGACAACGACCCGGAGCTTGAGTATCTGAAAAACCCGGCTGCCTGGCATCAGGTGTTGGCTACAGCCGAAAATGATTTTGAAGTGAATGACCATCTTATTGACTGTGAAGGGCAGGTTTTTTCATGCCAACACCTGGTCCAGGCAACTGTAGCAAATTCATTACCAGTAGAAACAATATCACTGGAAACTGTACTCGGGCTGATCAAGGCACATCTGGCTGACAGTGGCTCATGCTGTGTCGCTAAAACTTATGCGCCGACTATCGAGGATGCAATCAGCATTCTGGAAAATAGTACATGCGATATTGATTAACAACCGGGTTTACTTTTCCGCACCCAGTTTGATGGCATTTTGATGACTTAATTCCGCTTCGGACTGACGTTGTTGCAAAGGCGTATTGATGTCCCAGCCCTGTACATGCTGCTCTACCAGTTTCTGCATCATGTCAATATGCTGATCCTTGGCATTGAGGCAGGGAATATACTGGTAACTTTCTCCTCCAGCCTCGAGAAAAGTATCCCTGTTTTCCATCGCTATCTCTTCAAGCGTTTCCAGGCAGTCCGCACTGAAACCGGGACAGATAAGCTGTACACTTTTCATCCCCTGCTTGCCAAGAGATTCCAGGGTTTTGTCTGTGTAGGGCTTTAACCATTCCTTTGCGCCCAGGCGTGATTGAAAGGTGATTTGCCACTGTGACTCTGAAAGCTGCAGCCTATCGGCCAGCAGGCGTGCTGTTTTCTGACACTCACAAAAATACGGATCGCCTTTTAACAGGTAATCCTTGGGAATGCCATGAAAGGACATGATCAGCTTTTCAGCCTTGCCATGTTCCTGCCAATAATCACGGACACTCTGCTCCAGCGATAAAATATAGCCATCGAAGTCATGATAGTGGTTGATGAAACGCAGTTCAGGAATCCAGCGCCAATGTTGCAGCTCTGTGGTGACAGCATCAAACGTAGATGCGGTTGTTGTGGCTGAATACTGGGGATACAGGGGAAAAACAACGATTCTGCGTACACCTGCCTTGCGCAACCTTTCAAGTCCATCAGCAATTGAAGGGTTTCCATAGCGCATGGCCATCGCTACCTCGAACTGATCGGGGTAGCTTGCATCCAGGCCAGACTGCAGCCTCTCCGCCTGCTGTTGGGTGATAGTTAATAGAGGCGAGCCTTCCTCTGTCCAGATTTTTTGATAGGCTTTAGCCGACCGGGAGGGGCGTGTCGTCAGAATGAAAAGGTTTAATACCATCCACCATACAGGGCGCGGTACTTCAACTACTCGCGGATCCCAAAGAAACTCTCGCAGATAGCGACGCACAGCTGAAGTATCACAGGAATCAGGCGTACCCAGGTTGGTCAGCAGGACGCCGGTCTTTTTAACCTGGTGATGGTTATATTCAGATTCGTTGATAAACTTCATATATATAAATATTTAATTGGCATGCTTAAAACGATATCATGAAAAGAAACACACGGCACTGGATTCAAATGAAAACAGCTTTTTTTTTGATACTGATATTTCTTGCCAGCACTTTTACAACTCTGCAGGCAGCTCAACAGGCCAGTGTCCAGGTCGTCAATACCTTTGAAAATGGCACGATTGAAACGATTTCACCAACAGGCACACGTGAGAAAGTTCGCCTTGCCGGGATTCAGACCATCACCTTTCCAAACCAGGTAAAGTCAGCCACAGTCAAAAGACTCAAAAGCCTGATACTGGGTAAGGCGGTCAGGCTTACCACTATCGAAAATCAACTGGTGTTGATATCACTCGGCGGCATGGATATCGGCAGCCGCTTGTTAAGCGAAGGTGTTGCCCTGATCGAGGAGAGAAGTTTTCAGCGTTTACCCATGACTGTGCAGCAGCAACTCATCTCTGCAGAAGAACATGCACGGCAATATCGACGCGGCATCTGGCAGCATCAGCAGCGAGGGATGACGCAACGCTTTCATCAATCCTTATGACCAGCAGAGCGCTTACCTTCACCTGTCACCAATGCACCGGTTTACAGGCCAGACACAAAGTCATCAATACGCTAGAATAAACACATGAACCTGCAAAC
>Ga0180429_10002437_pt1 | contig 15334 bp, 15 predicted proteins | sample SS_ome_FD_132428 | JGI IMG/M metagenome (GOLD analysis project Ga0180429, IMG submission 132428) | Hypersaline lake sediment archaeal communities from the Salton Sea, California, USA - SS_1_S_1 metaG | ecosystem: Environmental > Aquatic > Non-marine Saline and Alkaline > Hypersaline > Sediment ...
TTCCACATATCCACAGCCCCTACTATAGACTACTAATAATACATATACATATACTAAACAATGAGGATAACTGAATTACACTGCAAAATGACGAGTCTCTACATTTAAGGTATAATGATTCCACACAAACCCTGGCACAAACAAATTAAACATGAGACAAAAATAAAGGGGTTATGGGAGCAATGAATTTAAGGTATTGGGTTGGGGGCGCCATCATCATTTTGGGGGGCAGTGCCTTGGGGTTGTATTACGTAATTACGCTCATTCCGCCTGATCCCCAACGGGTGTTTGCTCGCCCTCAAATTTTATTTTTTTTGTTGACCTTCTTGACCCTGGGCGCCGGAACCGTTCCGGTCTCGGCCTATTTTAATCACCGGTTTGCCAATCCCGCCTGGACAGACAGGGACCGCGTCCGATTGCTACGCCAGGGCGGCCTGGTGGGCGGACTCGGCATTCTTTTACTCTACATGCAATTGCAGCAGACGCTTAGCTGGCCGGTGGGGATAGTTCTAGTCGGCGTGCTGGTTTTAATTGAAATCTATTTTATAACCCGGGAATAATCTATGCAGACCAAATTGCGAAACCTTCCCAGTGTAGACAAATTATTACAACACAGTGATTTAAGCCAATTGGTCGAGTTGCACGGGCACCGCGTGTTGGTTGAGGCTATACGGAATTCACTGGATGAGGCCCGGCGGCAAATTTTGGACGGTCATCCGGTTCCCCCCACCGAGGCGCTGGTGCAGGCCATTTTGACCGCGCTAAACGACCAAATTCAGCCCTCGCTGCAACCGGTAATCAATGCCACCGGGGTTGTCATTCATACCAACCTGGGGCGAGCCATTCTCAGCCCCCGGTCCGTCCAGGCAATGACCCAGGCCGCGTCCGGCTACTCTAACCTGGAGTATGATTTGGACGAAGGCCGGCGCGGGTCTCGCTACGATCATGCCGCTGATTTGCTGTGCCGCTTGACCGGCGCCGAGGCCGCTGTGGTGGTCAACAATAATGCCGGTGCAGTGATGCTGGCCTTGCTGGCCCTAGCCAAAGGCCGGGAGGTCATCATCAGCCGGAGTCAACTGGTAGAAATCGGTGGGGGATTTCGTATCCCTGATATCATGGCTCAATCCGGGGCAAAACTGGTTGAGGTGGGCACCACCAACCGCACTTATGCCGACGATTATGAGCAGGCCATTACCCCGGAGCAGACCGCCATGCTGTTGGCGGTTCACCACAGTAATTATCACATCAGCGGGTTCACCAGCCAACCCACCCTGTCGCAGTTGAGCGAGCTGGCCCGTCGCCACAACCTGCTATTGATGGAAGACCTCGGATCCGGCACACTGTTGGATACGGCCCCTTTTGGCCTGGACCACGAACCGACCATTCAGGAAAGCCTGGCCGCCGGCGTAGACCTGGTAACCGCCAGTGGTGATAAACTGCTGGGCGGCCCGCAAGCCGGGCTGATTTTGGGCCGGGCCGACATCATCCGGCAGTTGAAAAAACATCCTTTTATCCGGGCTTTGCGGGTAGACAAAACCACCCTGGCCGGGTTGCAAGCCACGCTGCTGGCTTATTTGGAAGACAAGGCTGTTACCGAAATTCCGGTTTGGCGCATGATTGCCGCCGACCCGGCCGCCTTAAATCGCCGGGCCAAAAAATGGCAGAAAAACCTGCGGCAAAAATCCGGGCTGTCCCCGGACGCCGTGCAGGTGGTTAATAGCGTTTCCACCGTTGGGGGAGGGAGTTTGCCGGGCCAAATCTTGCCCACCAAAGCCCTGGCTCTGGCGGTGGAAAATCCAGACGACCTGGCCGCCCGCTTACGCCGCACCGAATTTCCTGTTATCGCCCGCATTGAAAACAACCGGCTCCTGCTCGACCCTCGCACTGTGCTGCCGGAACAGGATCGCCTCTTGCTCCAAACCTTGCAGCAACTTTTGCCGACCGCATGAGTATGGGGAAACTTTACGTTGTCGCCACCCCCCTGGGTAATCTGGAGGATATTACCCTGCGCGCCTTGCGTATTCTGGACGAAGTCGCTCTGATTGCCACTGAAGACACCCGCACCACCGGGCGGCTGCTTTCCCACTTTGATATTTCCTGTCCGATGGTCAGCTATTTTGAACACAACAAAATTACCCGCCTGGAGCGGGTGCTGGACGCGTTGGCCGGGGGGGATGTGGCTCTGGTTTCAGAGGCTGGTACGCCGTTGCTGTCTGACCCCGGCTTTGAGCTGGTGCAGGCCGCCCTGCAGCAGGGCGTGGAGGTGGTGCCCATTCCCGGGGTCAGCGCCGTAACCGCGGCCCTGTCTGCTGCGGGCCTGCCCACCGACCGCTTTCTTTTTTTGGGATTTGTCCCGCGCAAGGCGGCGGCCCGTAAAAAGTGGCTGGCCGACGTGCAGCCCCAGCCGGCGACCCTGATTTTCTATGAGTCGCCGCACCGGATACGGGCCACCCTGGCAGATATGGTTGAGGTTTTTGGCCCGGAGCGCCCGGTAGCCGTCTGTCGGGAATTAACAAAATTATACGAGGAAATCTGGCGCGGTACGTTGCAGGCGGCTCAGCTGGAATGGCAGGGCAGGGAGCCGCGGGGCGAGTTTACGCTGGTTGTCGGCGGAGCTGAAGCGCCGGAGCCATGGGATGAAAACCAGGTGGAAACTTTGCTGCGCGACTTGCTGGCCTCTGGCCTCAGTCCCAGAGACGCGGTTCGGCGAGCGGTGGCTCAAAGTGGCTGGCCCAAACGAAAGGTGTACGCCCTGGCCCAGCAACTTAAGTAGATTTGGGTAATACGGTTAAATAATAAAACGGGTCAATTTTTCGGAGACTAAGCGGCACTGGTGACGAATCATTCCCAGGGGAACGTTGGAGCCGAGAGCCAACGAGAGTTGAATCCCCTCGCTCAAGCTCAACGAATAAAGGCGGTAGGCTTCCCCTTCGTGTAGACTTTGGACAAAACGGCCGGCCGGTTCCCCCAAAAAGGTGGCGGCCTGGGCCGCTGCATCTGCACTTTGGGAAATCAGCCCGGTTAAATCCTGGCACTGTTCCTGGCCCAGCATTCCGGCTTGAGCAATTAATTCCCCGCCGGCAATCAGCAGAATAGCTTCAGCCCGCACTTCCCGATTTAAATCATCAAGCAGGCGGACTATTTCTGATTCATTGGCCCGCAAGTAGCGCAGGGTATCACTGGATATCGAGCTAGCCGAGGGCGGCGGTGGGGCTGAGGACGTGACCGGTTGCGCCGCATTGACCGGCTGTGCCGGTTCCGGGGCCAACTCAGGGGAAGGCTCCGCTTCGGCCGGTGTTTGTGGGGGAGGCAGTACCGGGCTACGGGGGGCGCGGTCCATCGCTTTATCAATTAACTCCGGCAGGTCACCGACAAAGAACGGTTTGGTCAATATCCCGTCAATTTTCAATTCCATAATTGCATCTGGTACGGCTTGCCCCATCATCGGGATGACCATAATTTTTATCCCGTTATTGGCTTTGCGGATGGCTTGAATTAATGCCCCCGGTGGCGCGTCCGGCAACCCCATATCAATGATGACCAGATCATAATTTTCCTGGTGCAGGGCTTGAACAGATTGTTTCCCGGTTTGGACCCAGTTGGAGGTATACAACCCGCTTTGTTGCAGGCCCTCTTGGAGCATCATCCCGAAGCCTTCATCATTATCTATAACCAGAATGTGGGGCTTGTCCATAAAGTGTTCCGTTCTTTGTGCCAGTATATTCAAATTGTAACGGTATTTGAGACTCTTGACAAACTCTCAACGACTCTGTTTTCGCCACATTAGCCAGAGGCCGGCGCCCACGCCAACCAGAACCAACCCTGCCACCAAAAACACAATGAACGCTGTGGATGTTCGGGTTGAGCCAGTGTCTGCGGGAACCTCTGTCGGGATAACCGCCTCGGTGGACGCTGCCGTTGGTGCCGGTGAAAGCGTAGCGGTGGCAGTAACGGTAGCCGTAGCCGTCGGGGGGGCGGCTGCCTCACGGCTTTCTTCGACGACAGCTTCTTCAGCCTCAATGGACGGTGTGGCGCTGTCATCTTCCAGCCGGGGGGCTTCACCGGCCGGCGGAGCAGCCAGGGACTCTATCTCGGGCGGTGGCGGCGGAGAAGATTCCGGCCTCGTCCCGCCGACCGGCGCGCCGGCCTTGTCATCGGCCTGAGGTATCTCTTCGGCGGGCTGGGCCAGATTGAGTGATTCTTCAGGCTGTTCTGCTTCGCGTCTTTCCGGGACCGGCGCTGCTTTCTCGATGGGGGCCGGCTCTGCCGCTTCTTCCGCGGCCAGGGGAGCCTCAGCGTCCGATTGGCTGGTTTCTGCCGTTGCTTCAGCTTCCGTTTCCGCAACGGCTGCTTCCGGTTCAATTTCTATTGCTTCCGCTCGATCCGCTTCTGCAGCAATGGATTCTTCGGCTTCCTCTTCAACCTCGTCTGCTTGTCCCTCTCCTGTGACCGGGCTGGACTGGGGCAGCGGTTCTGCTTCCGCCGGCATTTCTTCGACTTTTTCCATTTCTGGTTCGATGGCTTGCGTTTCTGCGGCTTCTTCCAGCATAGCCACATCGCCTGCCGGCGCCGATAACATGCCGCCCCGCATTTGTTGGAGCAACAACACCCCGCCAACAGCCAATATGCACAGCAGACCGGCCGCGGCAGTTCCCCATAATTTTAACCAGTCGGGCACCAGCCAGGACCGCGACCCCGCGGACCGTTTTGGCTGAACATCCGCTTCGGACAAGGTAAAGGGCCGCGGCGGAACCACCGCAGGGAGTTCGTGTAGCCAGTCGACTGTAGTCTGCAAGCTTTCCAGTTCGGCCTGCAAGTCAGGATCGATCGTAAGCGCCTCTTCGACTAACTGTTGCTCCGCTGCTGTTACCTCGCCATCCAGATACGGGGATAGCAGCTGGCGGGCCTGGGCTATTTTGTTCCGATGATCATTGTTTTTTGCCATAATAATATTTTCCGGGGCTATGGCTCATCTTTTAGACGATATTGACCCGGTAATAGTTCCTGTTGCCGCAAAAAGTCACGCAGGCGTCCCCTGGCTCGGCTCAACCGGGATTTGACCGTACCCAACGGCTGACCGGTGATTTCTGAAATTTCCTGATACGAGAATCCCTGCACATCGTTCAGCACCAGGACGACCCGCTGGTCTGCCGGCAGTTGATTGATAGCTTGTTGCAGGATATCGTTCAATTCATGCCGCATTACCCGCTCTTCGGGCCGCTCGGCGCCGTTTGTCAGTTTGATGCGGTCGGCGCCCGGATTCTCCGTCATCTCCTCCAACGAATCGGCCGGTCGGCGGCGTTTGTAACGAATCTGGTCATAGCAGGTGTTGGTTACAATCCGCATCAGCCAGCTTTTAAACGAGCCGCCCCGATACTGCCCCAGCGATTTATACGCCTTCAAAAATGCATCCTGACAGGCATCGGCCGCGGCCTCCGGCTGGCCCATCACCCGGAAGGCCACATTATAGGCCAGCCCCTGGTAGTTCATCACCAGCCGATTAAAGGCCGCTATATCACCCTGCTGGGCTTGTTGAATGGTTTGGGCGTTGTCCATAACCACACTTGTTTGAACTGAATAATTTGACGGAAGGGCCAACCTCGTTTATACTAATCGCTGCTTGTAAGGAATGCCGGAGTGGCGGAACTGGCAGACGCGCGCGACTCAAACTCGCGTGAGCTTGGCTCTTGTGGGTTCGATTCCCACCTCCGGCATTATAACACTTTTTATAGGGGTAAACAATATCTTTGACCCTCGTACCTGCCCCGATGATGATAACCTGTCATCCAAAACAGAGCCGGCATCGCGCCGGCTTTTTTATTAGGCCGGCCCTGATTTTGTTTGGTGATTTTGTGTCAGGTTCCGGTTGGGGTATAATCTATAAGAATTTTTACCGGGGACTTCCCCGCAGGTTATTTTAGGGAACGCTGTAAATTCAATAAAATATGAGTAGACGAAGAAGGAAGAAGCGCAGTTTTAAAGTAGGCCGGCGATGGCTCATTTTCTTTTCTATGGCCCCCGTGGGCTGTTTGCTGGCCATTCTGGTTGGCCTGTCTATTGCCTGGTATTTTTATCCAACCCGATTTGTAAACGCCAGAATAGCAGAGATGCCTCAGGAAGAATCCGACCAAATTGTGGTGATGGCCGCGGCCGATTTTGCCGAAAATAACGACGTGGCGCGCGCCCGGGAACTACTGGCCCCATTGCAGGTGCCGAACCAGACCCAATATGTAGCCCTGGTGGCCGAACGGATGATCCGTACCAATCGCGGCCCGGTAGACCCGGAAATCGAAAACGTCATTCGTCTGGCCGATGCGCTGGGCGTCAGCACTGTTTCGATGATTGCCTACATCTCCACACCCACCCTTACCCCCACCAACACCCCGCCACCTACCGCCACCCCCACCATTACCCCCACCCCGACCAATACCCTTGTTGTTGAGGCCGCGCCGACCGAAGCTCAAGCCGAAGCCCCGACTGCAGAACCTACGCCCACCCCTGTTCCTCCCACCGATACGCCCGCGCCCACCAACACGCCGGCTCCGCCCACCAACACGCCCGAACCCACCGCCACCCCCGTCCCCGATGTTGATTTCATTGTGGCCAAACAACGGCTGCTCACCAAAGAAGAAAACGGCGGCTGTGCCGGCATGCATACCATTTTCATTGACGTTATTGATGCCAACGGCAATCCCCTCAAAGGCGTCCAGATTGGCGATATCTGGGATAACCCCGGTCCGGTTACCGGTCACAAAGGGGAAGACAAGCCCGGTCGCGCCGAATGGGACCTGTACAAAGACCAGGGCTTTTTCCTGGTCGTAAAAAATGATCCCACCGCCGGACGGTCCGTCACCAGCCAGCAAACGGATGAACTGAGCGCCGACGACTGGCGCATCGGCATTCCCCGCCTGATTGAAGCCGGCTACTGCCCGGACGAACCGACCTGCCGGACGCTATGGAACAGTGGCGTATTTGGCGAAGGTAACAATTCCCTCTGCTGGGGGCATTATTCATGGGAAGTAGTTTTTCAACGCACGTGGTAACTCAAAAAAATTATGATGAATAAATCAAAACTCTTATTAATTGTCACCGTTATTGTTGTTCCTGTTTTTTGTCTGGCTTTGGCGGTGGCTGCCGTCCTGGTTGGCTTTGGGCTAACCTCATCGGCCACGGCCGGCAACAATATTGACGAAGCCGCCATCGAAGCCGAAATCCTCAACATTGCCGCCGATTACGCCGCCTCTGGCGACCTTGAGTCGGCCCAGAGCCGGCTGGCTGATTTATCGCTGCCCAATACCGGTCAATATCTCTCCTTTATGCTCGACCGCTTCATTCAAGAAGGTCGCAGCCCGGAAGACCCCGATACCCAAAATCTGTTTGCCCTGGCCAACGCCCTGGGAGCCACCTCCCCCTCGTTGATTGCCGCCATGGCCACTGCCACGCCGCTCCCCACCGCCACGTCATTACCCACCGAAACGCCCACCCCCACCATCACCCCCTTGCCCACAGATACCCCCGTGCCCACCGACGTTCCCGCCACCCCCACCCAAACACCCTTGCCCCCCACCGACACCCCGGAACCTACCCCCACCCCCGGCCCCACCAACACTCCCGCACCCCCTACCGATACCCCTACGCCTACCCCGCCCCCGGTTGACTTTCGGCTGGTAGATGCCCATATGTTGCCCAATCCCAGCTACAATTCCTGCCCTGGGTCCCACCAAATTTTTGTCACCGTCCTCGATGTGAACGGCAATCCGCTTGATGGAATCACCGTGGAAGATACCTACCAGGCCGTACCGCCCCATATTACCGGCGAAAAAGGACCCGGTAAACTGGAATACGATCTGTGGAACAATGGCTTCGCTCTGCATGTCACCAAAAAAGCCGACGGCGCGCCCGCGACCAGCGAGGTAACACCCAAACTAAGCTCGTGGGATGAAGACATCCCCAACGAATGGCTGATAGAGGCCAACTATTGTAGAGACATGAACGATTGTGTCACCCGCAAAAGTAACAATCAGCTTTGCCGGGGCCACTATTCTTATGAAGTGACTTTCCAAAAAACATATTGAAACCTGTTCATTTTTTTGACGTTAACCCCGCGCCGGCGGGGTTTTTCATAGGGAGAAAATATGCGTACCACATTTACCCTCGACAATATTATCTTTCAACCGGATTTCGATGCCCTGACCAAAACCCTGCGTCTGGATCGCCACCCCAAATATCGCGATAGCCTCGCAACCATGGTCCACGAAGCCCAGGCCATCGCCCGGCCCAAAGCCTTTTACCGGGTTGCCCCCATCGAAGACCGGGGCAGTGATTTTGTAGTGGTTGACGGCGTGCCACTCACCAGCCGTGTCTTGCGCGTAAACCTGGCCCAAACCCAGCGGGTGTTTCTCTTTGCCGCCACCGGCGGCGTCGAACTGGACGAATGGGCCGCGGCCATTGACGATATGCTCTACAACTACTACGCCACCATCATCGCCGAAGCCGCCCTGCGCCAGGCCATTGAAGCGGTCTACAGCCACATAGAAGACACCTTTCGGCCCGGCCACAGCGCGGTCATGCATCCCGGTTCTCTGAACGACTGGCCCATTCAACAGCAAAAGCCGCTATTTTCATTGATGGGCGAGGTGACGGCCAGCACCGGCATTCGTCTGTTAGACTCCGGGCTGATGCAACCAACCAAATCTGTTTCCGGTATCCGCTTTGCCACGGATGACGCCTTTGAAAGTTGTATGCTCTGTCCACTGGAAGACTGTCCGAGCCGGCGCGCCCCGTATGATGAATCTCTGTATGAGAAAAAATATTGTCCCACCCCTGCCTGACAGATATTATTGCGACTCTGCGACTGTGTAACCCTGCAACTCTGAAACGGAGCCTCACCTATGACCATCGCCCTGGGCATTGACACCGGCGGTACTTACACCGATGCCGCCCTGATAACCCATGAAACCGGGCGGGTCTTGGCCGGCGCCAAAGCCTTGACCACCCGCCGAGACCTGTCCATCGGCATAGAAAATGCAGTCGCCAATGTGTTTGCCGCCGGCAGTCACGCCATTCAGCCGGAACAGGTTGATGTGGTTGGCCTGTCAACCACCCTGGCCACTAACGCCATTGTCGAAAATCAGGGCAGCCCCGTTTGCCTCATTCTCATCGGCTACGACGAAGACCTCATCAAACAGCACCATTTTGACCGGGAACTGGCCACCCGTCACTTTGTTTTTGTGGCCGGCGGGCATAACGGCCACGGCGAAGAAGTGACTCCCCTGGATGAAGACGCGGTTCGGCAAGCAATTCTGACTCAGCGGGCGCATGTCGAAGCCTTTGCTGTGTCCGGATTTTTCAGCGTGCGTAACCCCGCCCACGAACTGCGGGTCAAAGCCCTGGTTGAAGAACTGACCCGCACGCCTACCGGCGATAGCCTGCCCGTCACCTGCGGCCATCATCTGACCAGCCGCCTCAACTCCGTGCGCCGGGCCACTACCGCCGCCCTCAACGCTCGTCTGATTCCCCTGCTGCAGGAATTGATGACCACCGTCCACACCTCTCTGACCAAAATCGGGGTCAATGCCCCGTTGATGGTGGTCAAAGGCGATGGTTCGCTGGTGTCTGCTGAGTGGGCCATGCAGCGTCCCATCGAAACCATTCTGTCCGGCCCCGCGGCCAGTGTGGTCGGAGCCAGGCATCTGGCCGGGCAGGGTGATGTATGGGTGGTTGATATGGGCGGCACCACCACCGACATCGCTGCCCTGACGGATGGCCGCCCGCGCCTCAACCCGGAGGGGGCGCAGGTTGGCCGCTGGCGCACCATGGTCGAAGCCGCAGACGTCCGCACCGTTGGCCTCGGCGGCGACAGCCGGATTTTGGTGAAACAGCCTTACGCTGCCGGCGCTAATTGGCTCAAACTCGGCCCCCAACGGGTCGTTCCCCTCTACCTGTTGGCCCGGCACAGCCCCGCCGTGGTTGATGAACTGGAGGTGCAGGTACAAGAACCTCAAAATGATCAAGATGCCGCCCTGTTTTTGCAGGCCAACCGCCGGCCGACCCGCCGTCTCTCCGACGAAGACCAGCAGTTGCTTGATTTACTGGCCGATGGCCCCCGCTCTCTCATCGCGCTCACCGCAGACAGCGCCGCTCATCGCTTTATTCTAATCCGCCAGCTTGAGCGGCTGCAAGCCCAGCGATTGGTGTTGCCTGCCGGATTCACCCCCTCCGATGCCCTGCATGTTCTGGGGCAGCTCGATGGTTCCCCCGCCGAAGCGTCGCGCTTGGGGGCAGAACTGCTGGCCCGGCCGGCCAATTTGCCGGTTGATGAATTTTGCCGCCGGGTGATTGCCGAAGTCTCTCGCCGGGTGGCCGTGGAACTGGTCAGCAAAACGCTGGCCGATGATACCAGCCTGCCGGATTGGGACAAAGAACCCACCGCCCGCACCCTGCTGGATCGCGCCCTTTTTCCCGCCCCCAACGCCGGCCTGGCAGTGCAATTTATCCTGCAACAGCCGGTAGTGGCCATTGGCGCGCCGGTGGCCGCCTATCTGCCGCAAGCCGCGCAAGCCTTGCACACCGAGTTGATCATCCCGCCCCATGCCGGCGTGGCCAACGCGGTGGGCGCGGTCGTCGGTGGGGTGGTGCAAGAGGCCCGCATCCTCATTCAACCAGACGAAGGGTTGCACACCAACTACCGGCTTTACCTGCCTGATGGAGTCCACAGCTTCGGCGATCTGGAAGAGGCCGTAACCCACGCCCGCCGTATGATGACCGCCCATCTTCAGCAACAAATGCGCCGGGCCGGGGCAGCCCAGGTCGAGATCAGCATGAAACGCCGCGACGACATCGCCCCGGTCAACCCCCAATGGGGCGGCGAAGTCTACCTGGGCACTCGCCTCACCTTTACCGCTTTGGGCCGTCCCCGGTTCGATTAATTCAGCGAAACACCCCAAACTAAAAATTCCAGCCGAAACCCTATTGACAAACAAGGTATTTTTTTGTATAATTTTATTATACAAAAATAGTTTTTATCTAGTAAAAATTACATGATAAATAAAGAGGTAACTCCATGATAGAGCGCCACGTCACTTTTAATGTCTTCCCCGATAAAACCAACCAATTTGAAGACCTGTTTACTGCGGAATATCGTCCGGCGATGGCGACGATGCCCGGTTTTGTGAAGGTGGAACTGTTGCGCGAGCAAGATGACCCGACCCAGTATCAAATGGTCATTCGGTTCGAATCTCTGGAAACCGCGGCGGCCTGGCGCGAGTCTGCCGCCCATCAAGCCCTGAAGCCAAAGATCAAGCCGCTGTATGATGGCAGTTCCCTGCAAGTTTACGATGTGATTGCCTGACTCTATCTACCGAGGCGAAAAAAATTGGTCACTGAAAACCGCTACAACATTCGGGCCATAGACCGGGGACTTCAGGTTTTGTCGCTGCTGTCCGACGGCAAATCCCGCAAACTGACCGACCTGAGCGCCGACATCGGCCTCAATAGCAGTACCGCCTTTCGCGTGCTGGCTACGCTGGTCGCCCACAATTACGTTGAGCGCGACGAACAATCCGGCGAATACCGGCTCGGTCTGGCCTGTTTGGAATTGGCCCGGGCTTACCACGTCGGCAACGACCTCCGCCGGGCCGCACTGCCCATTATGGAAAAGCTACGCGACAGTTCCACCGAAACCGTCCATCTGGGCGTGCTGGATAAAATGGAAGTGGTCTACCTGGAAAAATTGCACGGGCTGCACGCGGTGGGGCTGATGTCGTCGCGAGTGGGTGCCCGCGCCCCGGCCCATTGCACCGGCGTCGGCAAAACCCTGCTGGCTTATACCGACTCGGCCCAGGTGCAACAGTATTTTGAGCAAGCCGGCCTGCCCCGATTCACCGATACCACTATCCAAAGCACCACCGACCTGCTGCCCCATTTGAGCCAGATTCGGCAACAGGGGTATGCCTTTGACCGGGGCGAACATGAGGCCGAAGTGTGCTGCGTGGCGGCCCCTGTTTTTGATGCGCAGGGTCAGGTTGTAGCCGCTCTCAGCGTATCCGGTCCGGTGACCCGCCTGGCTCCCATCGACGAGAGATCTGATTTAATTGAGCAGACCCGGCAGGCTGCCGTCGATGTTTCTGCCCGGCTGGGCTATCGGGCAGAATAAAGAGATTGGGGATTGGGAGATTAGAGATTGAAAATTGGAAGGCTATAGTCCCCGGCGTGCATCGGAGTGGAATCTCTTAATCTCCAATCTCTGAATCTCCTAATATCCAGCCTCAAAATTACTGTGGATATGCTGAAACAATAGTTTCAGACACCTTTATTTTTACGAGGAACCCATGAAAAAAGCTGTATTTTTTGATTTTATTTTTGAAGAGAAAGCCGCCATTCAACTGGACGGCTGCCAGTTCGACATTTACCCCCCGCTGTTGAGCGCCGCCGAAAAAATTGACGCGGCCAAAGAGGCCGAAATTTTGCTGGTGCGGGACCAGTTCGGCCCCATCAGCGACGAAGTGATGGACGGCTGTCCAAATTTAGGCCTGATTGTGACCCGCTCGTCCGGCTTCGACCATATTGATCTGGCCGCGGCCAAAGCGCGGGGCATCGCTGTGTGCAACGTACCGGACTACGGCGCTCACATGATCGCCGAACACGCCTTCGCCCTGATAATGGCCGTGGCCCGCAACGTGTGCCGGGGCAATCATCGCTACAAGCAGGAGCAGCGCTTCGATGACACCGGCCTGGGCGGGGTGGAACTTTATCAAAAGACTCTCGGCGTCATTGGCACCGGACGCATTGGCCGCCACAGCATCCGCATCGGTAAGGGCTTTGGCATGAACATTGTGGCCTACGATGTCATCACTGATGACCGGCTGGCTGCCGAAATGGAGTTCGATTACAAGCAGTTGCCCGATTTGCTGGCCCAGTCTGATTTTATCACCATCCACGTGCCGCTGCTGGACAGCACCCGCCATCTGATTAATGCGGACACCCTGGCCCAGGTCAAACCGGGGGCGATTCTGGTCAACAGTTCCCGCGGGCCAATTGTTGATACTGCTGCCCTCAAAGCGGCGCTGGAGGCCGGGCAGTTGGCCGGGGCCGGCCTGGATGTGCTGGAAGATGAACGAAAAACCTGGCACGATTTCGGCGACACCAATGTGGTGGTCACGCCTCACCTGGGGTGGTACACGCAAGAAGCCCGCGACCGGATTATGCAGATTGCCCTGGGTAACGTCCGGGCCTGGCTCAACGGTCAGCCGGTCAATCGGGTGGCGTAGAATTGGGGTGTCATTCTGAATGGCCTGCCACGCGGGGAGCGAAGAATCTTCGGTAGCAGGGCGAAATGAAGTCCGAAACAGAAGATTCTTCGTCGCTTCGCTCCTCAGAATGACATGGTTGAGCAATTGTCAGCAGAACCTGTGGGGGTAAATTCAAAAGGGGAATTTCTATGAATCTATTCGATTTAACCGGCAAAAAAGCCGTGCTCACCGGCGCGGCCAGCGGTCTGGGACTGGCGATGGCCGAAGGACTGCACGAGGCCGGGGCCGCCATCGGCCTCATTGACGTGGCCGCCGACACTCTCGACGTGGCGGCCCGGCTGGGGAGCAGCGGCGCGCCGGCCTGCGGCGTCATTGGCGACCTCTCCGACCCGGAAAAACTGGAAACGGCCTTTCACGAAGCCGTCGAAAAGCTGGGCGGGCTGGATATTCTGGTCAACAACGTGGGCATCACCCGCCGCAGTCCCACCGAGGAACACGCCCTGGCCGACTGGGAACTGGTGCTCCGGCTCAACATGACCACTACCTTTTTGATGAGCAAACTGGCGGCGCAGGTGATGCTGAAACAGGGCCACGGCAAAATCATCAACATTGGCTCGCTGTACAGCTTTACCGGCGGCCCCAACCAACTGGGCTACACCGCCAGCAAAGGGGCGGTGCGGCAGATGACCATGGCGATGTCCAACGAGTGGGCCGGGCGGGGCATCAACGTCAATGCCATTGCCCCCGGTTACATCGCCACCCCGCTGAACGCAGTGATGCGGGCCGACCCGGAATGGCACCGGCGGGTGATGGACAGGGTGCCCATCGGTCGGTACGGCACGCCCGACGACTTGAAGGGCACGGTTATTTTTCTGGCCTCTTCCGCGGCTGATTACATCAGCGGGATTACCCTGCCGGTTGACGGCGGCTTTTTGGGGCGGTAGGGGCAGGCTTGAGGGGGTTAAGACCTGTCAGGTTTTTAAAACCTGACAGGTCTACTGATATTTTAATTCGAGGTGATGATATGATTGAAGCAAAAGGAATAGTGTTGCACGGCGGCAACCGGGCCGAACTGGTGACAGCCAGCGTGTCCCCACCGACCGGGGGGCAGGTGCTGATCAAAACCCACGCCGTCGGCCTGTGCGGCTCGGATATGTCGCTGTACCGCGGCACCTACGAGGGGCCGCAGAATTACCCTATCTATTTTGGCCACGAGTGGTCGGGCATTGTGCAGGCGGTCGGCCCGGAGGTTACTACCCTGCAAGTGGGCGACAAAGTGACAGGCGACTGCTCCATTTTTTGCGACGAGTGCGAATTTTGCGAGCGGGACAAAAACCTGTGCAAAACCATCGAAAAATTCGGCATTACGATGGATGGGGCCTCGCGCCAATATTTCTTGCAGGATGAGCGATACGTTTACCGGGCGCACCCGGACGCGGATTTGAATTTGGTGGCCCTCAGCGAGCCGCTGGCGGTGGGCGCTCACGCCGTGCAGCGGGTGGCGGAGTTGCGGCCCAACCTCAAGCGGGAGAAAATTCTGGTGCTGGGCGGCGGCACCATCGGTCTTTCCTGCTTTTTTGCCCTCAAATATATCCAGGGCTGCGAGCATGTGGAGTTGTTTGACCTGGAGGAGACGCGGGTGCAAAAGGCGCAGCAGTTGGGCGCGGCGCCGCTGACTGATGTGCTGACCGCCGGTGCGGACGCTGACAGCTACGGCGGGCTGTACTCCGGGCGCGGCTACGACGCTATTTTTGAGACCTCCGCCGCGCCGCCGGCCTTCAAACAGGCCATCGACTTGCTGCGCCCGCTGGGCACGGTAATGGCCCTGGGTTTCATCCCCTCGATTGAAATCAGCCTGAAGACCATCACCCTTAAGGCGGCCCGGGTGATGGGCAGCATGGGCGGCACCGGCGAGTTCGGCTCGGTGCTGGATTTCACGCTGAAACGCCCGGACATCGCCCGGCAGTTGATCACCCACGAAGTTCCGTTTGAGGCGTATGATGAGGCCTTTGTCGCCGCCTTCGACCGGAAGAATGCAATGAAGGTATTGGTGAAGTTTATGTAGGGGGCAAACCACCCCCCAA
>Ga0180429_10002438_pt1 | contig 15333 bp, 6 predicted proteins | sample SS_ome_FD_132428 | JGI IMG/M metagenome (GOLD analysis project Ga0180429, IMG submission 132428) | Hypersaline lake sediment archaeal communities from the Salton Sea, California, USA - SS_1_S_1 metaG | ecosystem: Environmental > Aquatic > Non-marine Saline and Alkaline > Hypersaline > Sediment ...
GGGCAGCAGCTGGCGCGTCACACCGAGTAGTGAGCAGGAGGATGAAGACCTGAGCTTCGATCAGTGGGTCACTGATCAGCTGGTCGAGTTGTACGGAAAGCAACGGGCCGCCAGCCGGCAGGCGGGGCGCGCGCTCTACGAGCTGCTGGTGGCGCCGGTGGCGGACAGTATTCCGGCGGAGGCGGAGCTGATCATCTGCCCGGACCGCAGCCTGTTCCTGGTGCCGTTCGAGGCGCTGGTGGGCCCCGATGATGAGTACCTGCTGGAGCGCCACCCGCTCACATACTCCACCAGCGCCACCATGCTGCGCTACGTAAAGGATGCCGGCGGCGCCGCGGGTGCACTGGTGGCGGGGGTGAGCTTCAGCGGCAATGAAGGCGGCGGCACGCGCAGTGCCCGCGATCCGCTGCGGGCCGGGCTGTACGGCCACCGGGACTTCGGCCCGCTGCCGGCGGTGCCGATGGAGGCCCGCAACGTGGCGGCGCTGCTTGGCGCGGAGGAGCCGCTGCTGCTGGTGGAGAGCCAGGCCACGGAGCCGGCGCTCCGAGAGAGCATGCCGGGCTGCCGGGTGATCCACCTGGCGACCCACGGTTTCCTGTCCGGAGTGCCGCTGCTCAACGGGGTGGTGCTGTATCAGCAGGAGGAGCAGGAAGAGGAGCAGGAGGAAGAGGACGCGGCCCTCGACTGGGGCCGGGACATCTCGGGCAGTGACGGCTTTCTCAGGATGAGCGAGGTGATGGGGATCTCGCTGGACGGCTGCGAGCTGGTGGCGCTGTCCTGCTGCCACACGGCGGAAGGCGAAGCCAATCCCGGCGCGGGCGTGATGGGGATGACGCAGGGCTTTCTGTATGCCGGGGCGCGCAGCGTGCTGGCCTCGCTGCGGGGGGTGCACGACGATGAGACGCGGGCGCTGATGGAGCAGTTCTACCGCAACTGGCAACAGGAAGGACTGAGCAAGCGCGAGGCGCTGCGCCAGGCCAAGCTGTGGATGCTAGGCGAGAAAGGTGTGGGCGCGGCCAAATGGGCACCGTTCGTGCTCTACGGCCTGGAGTAACTGGGAGGAAGACATGTACAGCAGGTACGTAAGGTTTGCGATGACGCTGGCTTTCATCGTCGTCTCGTGGTGCACCTGGGCATCTGCCGTGCCACTGGCGGAGTGGCAGGCGGACGAGGCGAAGCTGCTGGGCGAGGAGCCCGTCACCCGCGCCGATCTGCCCGACGAGTGGCAGCAGCTCAGCGACGACGAGCTGGCTGGGCTTGCTGTACACGACGGGGGCTGCTACGGCTCGGACAACTCCGAGCTGCTTGAGGAGGTCAGCGAGGGAATTGTCCAAGACCTGACGAATGCATACATCTGGCGGGTGACAGGGGAGGAGTATGGACTCACGCAGGCCTTGCGCTGCATCGGGTTCGCCTATGAGAGGCTTGGCCAGGACGCCAAGGCGCTCGCGTACTACGAGCGGGCCCTGATTGTGTGCCGGCAGAACGAAGCCGACGAGCTGGAGGAGTATGTGCTTCAGGATATCGGCATGGTCCTCTTCGAGATGGGGCAGCACGAGCAGGCGCTGGGCTACTACCAGCAGTCCCTGGCTGTTGGCCATGAGACTGACAGCATGTGGGTGTGGGCCACGCTGAGGAGCATCGGTGACGTCTATTCCGCGATGGGGCAACATCGGCAGGCGCTGGAGTACTACGAGCAGTCCCTGGCCGTCAGCCGTGAGATCGGGTGGGGCGTGGACAGGGACGTGCTGAGCAGCATCGGCGACGCCCATCAAGTTATGGGGCAGTATGAGGAGGCGCTTGAGCCCTATGCACAAGCGTTCGAGCTGGCACACGCGTCAGCCATGCAGGTCCCGTGGGAGGAGGATCGGAGGAGCGATCCCGTAGCGGATCTTGCCGTGGCTGCCTCGCGACTGGCCGGTGTGCAGTTCGAACTGGGACTACTCGAGGGCGCCTTCAACACCATCCAGTCCGCCAAAGGCGTGCCTTTGCTCCAGCTACTGGGGCAAGCGCAAGCACAGGTAGATGATCCCGCCGTGCAGGAAGCGCTAAACAGCTACCGCGACGCCCAGGCAGCCATGCAGAAGTATCGCGACGACCAGTACAGGCTGGACGACGATGACGAGGAGCAGCGGGCATACATCAACGCCCGGCTCGAGGAGTATCAGGCGCAGGCGAACGATGCCTGGGACTATATCCGCGAGCATGCACCGCGACTCACCGAGATCATCGAGGTTCGGGGCCTTAGCGCAGAGCAGGTGCAGGCAGAGATCCTTCAGCCGGGCCAGGTGGTGCTGGAGTACCTGGTCACAGACGAGGAGATCATCCTGTTCTGCCTGCCATGGGAGGGGGAGCTGACGGCAGTGCGCATGGCCCTGCCGGAGCCCGAGGCGGGCGGCGGCTGGCGCGTCACACCGAATAGTGAACCGGAGGACGAGGACCGGAGCTTCGACGATTGGATTGAGGGCCAGCTGGTGGATCTCTATGGCCATCCGATGTCGGACAGCCGGCAGGCCGGGCGCGCTCTTTACGAGCTGCTGGTGGAGCCGGTCGCGGATAGCATTCCGGCGGGAGCGGAGCTGATCATCTGCCCGGACCGCAGCCTGTTCCTGGTGCCGTTCGAGGCCCTGGTGGGCCCCGAAGAGGAGTACCTGCTGGAGCGGCACGCGCTGAGTTATTCCACCAGCGCCACCATGCTTGGCTACATCAGGCCCGGGGGCGACGTAACCGGAGCACTGGTTGTGGCGGTGAGCTTCGGCGGCGGTGAAACCACCAGCACGCGCGGCGCCCACGATCCGCTGCCGGGCGGGCAATACACCCACAGCGACTTTGCTCCGCTGGCGGCGGTGGTGCCGGAGGCCAGAGCAGTGGCGGCGCTGCTTGGCACGGCGCTGCTGCTGCTGGAGAGCCAGGCCACGGAGATGGCAGTGCGAGAGAACATGCCGGGCAAGCGCGTGATTCACCTGGCGACGCACAGCTTTCTGTCCGAGGTACCGCTGCTCAGCGGGATCGTGCTGTATCAGGAAGAGGAGCAGGACGCGGACGCGCCCGATCGGGCTGCGGGCTTGTCGGGCAGTGACGGCTTTCTGAGGATGAGCGAGGTGATGGGGATTCGGCTGGACGGCTGCGAACTGGTGGTGCTGTCCTGCTCACACAGCGCCCTGGGGGAGATCAGACCCGGGGCCGGGACGATGGGCCTGACCCAGGGCTTCCTGGTGGCCGGGGCACGCAGCGTGCTGGCCTCGCTGCGTGGGGTGCACGACGATGAGACGCGGGCGCTGATGGAGCGTTTCTACCGCAACTGGCGGCAGGAAGGGATGAGCAAGCGCGAGGCCCTGCGCCAGGCCAAGCTGTGGCTGCTCGATGAGAAGGGTGTGGGCGCGGCCGAATGGGCACCGTTTGTGCTCTACGGCCTGGAGTGAGAGGAGAATGTTGACGATGCGCAAAGGCGGGTTCGCGGCCACCATGCTGCTGGCCGTGCTGCTGACGGCGGCACTGGCCGCGCCGGCGTATGCCGTTCCACTGGCGGAGTGGGAAGCCGACGAGGCGAAGCTGCTGGGCTATGAGCCCGTCACCCGCGCCGACCTGCCGGACGAGTGGCAGCAGCTCAGCGATGACGAGCTCCGGCAGCTGATGGACGAGATCTACGCGGAGGCGGATGAGCACTACTTCGCAGACGAGTACCGGCAGGCGTTGCCCGGATTCCAGCACCTCATCTACCTAGCCCGGACTCTTGGTGACACGAAGCACACTGGCAATTGTCTCAATAACATCGGCCTTGTATACAGTGGCCTGGGGGAGTATGTGGAGTCGCTCACGTACTACGAGCAGTCCCTGGCCATTTGCCGCGAAATCGGAGATGTATCGAACGAGGGCACAACGCTGGACAACATCGGCAATGTCCACAGGAACCTGGGGCAGTATAAGCAGGCACTCGACTACTATGAGCAGTTCCTGGCGATGAAGCGCGAGATCGGGGATGTCGCGGGCGAGGGCATAGCGCTGAACAACATTGGCAGTGTCTACGATAGCCTGGGGCAGTATGAGGTGGCGCTTGACTATCACGAGCGATCCCTGGCCATCAGACGCGTAATCGGAGATGTAGCGGAGGAAGCCGTAACGCTGAACAACATCGGCTGTGTCTACAAGAACCTGGGGGAGTATGTGGAGGCGCTCAGTTACTACGAGCAGTCCCTGGCCATCAAACGAGAGGTCGGGGATGTCGCGGGCGAGGGCATAGCGCTGAACAACATAGGCAGTGTCTACGATAGCCTGGGGCAGTATGAGGTGGCGCTTACGTACTACGAGCAGTCCCTGGACATCTTCCGCGCGCTGGGGCACATCCGAGGCGAGGGCACAACGCTGAACAACATCGGCCTTGTCTACACGAGCCTGGGGCAGTATGAGGAGGCACTGGAATACTACGAGCAGTCCCTGGCCATCAGGCGCGAGATCGGGGATGTCGCGAGCGAGGGCTCGACGCTGAACAACATCGGCCTTGTCCACAATGACTTGGGGCAGTATGAGGAGGCGCTGGAGTACTTCGAGCAATCCCTGGCCATTATGCGCGAGATCGGGGATGTAGCGGCCGAGGGCACAGCGTTGAACAACATTGGCCTTGTCTGCGACAGCCTGGGGCAGTATGAGGAGGCGCTGGAGTACTACGAGCAGTCCCTGGCCATTAAGCGCGAGATCGGGGATGTCGCGGGCGAGGGCGCAACGCTGAACAACATTGGCAGTGTCTACGGTTGCCTGGGGCTGTATGAGAACGCGCTGGTATTCCTCGAGCAGTCCCTGGCCACTATGCGCGAGATCGGGGATGTCGCGGTCGAGCGCAATTCGCTGTACAGCATCGGCAGTGTCTACCGGCAGTCCGGATGGCCTGAGCAGGCGATTGAGCATTACCGGGGTGCCTTCGACATTGACATGTCGCAAGCCACGCAGTTCACCTGGGAATCGGGCATGAAGGGCGGGCTGGTTGATAATCTGGCGGATACCGCCAGTCTTTTGGCTAGCACGCAGCTTCTGCTGCACCTGGATGAGGATGCGTTTGCCACAGTCCAATCCGCCAAGGGCGTGCCTCTGCTCCAGCTGCTGGAACAAGCTCAGGTGCAGTCGGATGATCCAGCGGTGCAGGAGGCGCTGAACAGCTACCGGGACGCCCAGGCGGCGCTGCAGAAGTACCGCGACGACCTGTACAGGCTGGATGAGGATGACTACGAGCAGCGCGCATACATCACCGCGCGCATCGAGGAGTATCAGGCCCAGGCCAACGACGCCTGGGACTACATCCGCGAGCACGAGCCGCGCCTCACCGAGATCATCGAGGTCCAGGGGCTCAGCGTAGAGCAGGTGCAGGATGAGATCATGCAGCCGGGCCAGGTGGTGTTGGAGTACCTAGTCACCGATGAGGAGGTCATCCTCTTTTGCCTGCCCTGGGAAGGGGAACTGACGGTGGCGCGGATCCTCCTGCCCGAGCCCGAGGCAAGGACGAGCCTCGGTGCCGGGCTTGTGAGTGCGCAGGATGAAGACCGGAGCTTCGATCAGTGGGTGTCGGACCAGTTGCGTGACCTGTACGGGGCCGGGAAGGAGGACAGCCGGCAGGCGGGGCGCGAGCTCTACGAGCTGCTGGTGGCGCCGGTGGCGGACAGTATTCCGGCGGAGGCGGAGCTGATCATCTGCCCGGACCGCAGCCTGTTCCTGGTGCCCTTCGAAGCGCTGGTGGGGCCCGAGGACGAGTACCTGCTGGAGCGGCATCCGCTCAGTTACTCCACCAGCGCCACCATGCTGCATCACGTCAAGGATGCCGGCGGCGCTGCGTGCGCGCTGGTGGCGGGGATCAGCTTCAGTGGCGGTGAAGGGGGCGGCACGCGCAGTGCCCGCGATCCGCTGCGGGCCGGGCTGTACGGCCACCGGGACTTCGGTCCGCTGGCGGCGGTGCTGCCGGAGGCCAGGAACGTGGCAGCTCTGCTTGATGCACAGGAGCTGCTGCTGGAGGACCAGGCCACGGAGCCGGCGCTCAGAGAGAGCATGCCGGGCTGCCGGGTGATCCACCTGGCGACCCACGGCTTTCTGTCCCAGGTGCCGCTGCTCAACGGTGTGGTGCTGTATCAGGAAGAGCAGGAAGAGGAAGAGGACGACGCCGACCCAGACTGGGGCCGGGACATCTCGGGCAGTGACGGCTTTCTCAGGATGAGCGAGGTGATGGGAATCCCGCTGGACGGCTGCGAACTGGTGGCGCTGTCCTGCTGCCACACGGCGGAGGGGGAGGCCAACCCCGGGGCCGGCGTGATGGGCATGACCCAGGGCTTCCTGTATGCCGGGGCGCGCAGCGTGCTGGCCTCGCTGCGGGGGGTGCACGACGATGAGACCCGGGCACTGATGGAGCAGTTCTACCGCAACTGGCAGCAGGAAGGGATGAGCAAGCGCGAGGCGCTGCGCCAGGCCAAGCTGTGGCTGCTCGATGAGAAAGGTGTGGGCGCGGCCAAATGGGCACCGTTTGTGCTCTACGGCCTGGAGTGAAGCTGGTCGGGAGTTGATCGCTTATGAGCCAGAGCGTAGTCAGAGTGGTGACGGTCCTGCTGGGTGTGGGACTTGCAGCCATTTGTACGGCCGCCCGCGGCGAGCAGCCCCGGGAGTTGCTGGATCAGCCGCAGGAGGCGCTTGGCAGGCTCCTGCTGGTGCGGGGCGGCGAGGCCCCCGTCAGGCTGTTCGAGACGGCAGCGGCCCCGGCGGAGGAATCACCGGTGCTGCAGGAAGTCGAGATCGCAGCCATGCTGCTGCCATACCTCTTCGCCGGTGATGAGCTGGTGATTCCGCCGGCGGCCTCGGTGCTGCTGCTCAGCTATCGCGACGCGACCCGGCAACAGCACTACGGTGCGTGCCGGCTGCGGATCGAGGAAGCCGGGATCACGGTCGTCGAGCCCGGCGACACCCCGCCGGTCATCGAGCAGGTCGAGGCGTTTGAGCAGGTGCTCATCGTTGGGGACCGGGAGGATGCCCAGATGGCCGGCCCGGTGATCAGAGGCGATCCGATGATTGCACCCGTTGCGCTGCATCCGGTCGACACGGCGGTGCCCCCTGGTCGCACGGCGCTGGCCTGGTCCTATCTGGGGCCGAGTGCAACACTGACCGTCGCGCTGGAGTCCGCCGGACGGCAGGAGCTTCAGCATGTGCTGAAGTCGAACTGCAGCGGCTGCCTGGTGTGGGTACGGCCGGGCGAGCAGTACACCTGGACGGTGGCCGGCGAGGACGGCCCGGAACCGGAGCGCTGCCAGTTTTCGGTACTGAGCATTGCGGACTGGCGGGATGTACGGACCGCACTCTACGGCTGTGGCATCTATCAGCGCGATGTGGCGGCAGCGCTCGGCGAGCACGGCAGCGCCGCCGATCTGGCCTACCTGATCAGCGTCTGCCAGTATTACGGCATGGACTGGGAAGCGATGGCCGCGACCGAGCAGTTGCGGCGGCTTAACTCCGCGGAGGGCCAATGAGTGGCAGCAGGTTGAGAACGCTCGTGCTCCTCCTCATCTGGCTGGTGCTGCTGGTGCTGGCTGCAGCGACCGCGTGGCTGCGCCATTCCGTGGCGGGGGAGTGGCTGGATGCACGTCTCGAATGCACGTTTTTCGAGCTGCGCGGGCCGCGGGCTGTCAGCGACGCATTCGTGGTCGTCGGCATGGATGACGCCACCCACAGCGCGCTGCCACTGGCTACGTTCTACTGGGGCTGGTACCACGCCGAGGTGATCAGGAAGCTCGCGCAGGGGGGGGCCAGGGGCATTGCTCTGGACATGTTCGCTCCGGAGATCGATGGCGAGGGATTCCTTCAGACCGAGCAGGAACGGCTGGCCCGACGCCTGGAATACGAGAGCTTCGCCGCGATGGGCACCGCGATCGCCGAGGCGCGGTATGAGTACGACTGTCCGGTGTTTCTCGCCTGCTACGTTCGCGGGGGCGAGCTGCAGCTGCCACGCGATGAACTCCGCGAGCCCGCGGGCGGGGATGAGGTCCTTGGATTCGTCAACCTGTTCGCCGAGGAGTCGGGTGACAAGGCGGTGCGGGAGTTCGGCACTCTGCTTCCGGCGCAGGGCGGATCGCCGGCGGCCCTGCCGTCGCTGCCCGGTCTGGCAGCAACCCACGCCAGCCGCGGCACACTGGAGCTGGCCGAAGCGGACAGCACCGGGCCGGAGTCGGTGTTCATCAACTACACCGGCCCGCCGAACACCTATCCGCACCTGAGCTACCTGGATGTCCTCAGTGCCGAGGGCGAGGAGCTTGAGAAGCTCAGCAGCCAGTGGCGGGGCAGGACCGTCTTCATCGGGAAGTGGCAACAGCCGGACGACATCTTTGTCACGCCCTATGCCGGCCGCGATCGCCGGCAGCGGATGAGTGGCGTGGAGCTGCTGGCCAACGTCGCGGACACGGTGTATACGGGCCGGGAGCTGAAGTCGATTTCGGGCTGGACGCTGGTCCTGCTGGCCGCGCTGCTCCTGCTGTTGTCGGCGATCGCGGTGCTGCGCCTGGCGCCGCCGCTGAGCGTCGCGACGGATCTGGTGCTGGCGGCAGGCATCCTCGCCGGTTCCTACGCGGCGTTCCTGGCGGATCTCAGACTGGCGCCCGGCGCGTTGCTGCTGGTGCTGGTCATCGGCTCAGGCCTGGTGCGCGTGGTGCGGTTCACGCTGATCGACCGCGAGCGCCGGCGCGTCGCCGACTACTTCCGGCGCTATGTCAGCCGGCGGGCGCTGCAGCGCATCGTCGAGGAGCGCGGCGAGAGCCTGCTGGCGGGTGAACGCTGCCGGGCGGTGGTGATGTTTGCCGACATCCGTGGCTTCACGACGTTCACTCAGGGACTGCCTCCCGCCGAGGTGGTGGCGTTTCTGACCCGCTATCACGACGCGATGACGGAGATCGTCACGCGCCATGGCGGCTGGGTGGACAAGTTCATCGGCGACGGCGCGCTGGTGGTGTTCGGCTATCCGGAGGAGCTGCCGCATCCGGCGGCGGCCGGCCTGGCCTGCGCGCGCGAGATGGTGCGGGCCGCGAGCGCGCTGCCGCGGCCGGACACGGGGCAGGCCAGCCTGAGCATCGGCGTCGGCCTGCACTACGGCGAGATCGTCGGCGGCAACGTCGGCTCCCGGGCCAAGCTGGACTTCACGGTGATCGGGGACTCAGTAAACCTCGCTTCGCGGCTGCAGGACGTCTGTAAGCAGCGCGGCGTGGCGATCGTTGCGACCGCGGAACTGGTGGCGCTGCTGGATGCCGAGACTGCGACTGCGGCGCGTGAACTGGGCGAGGTGCCGATTCGAGGACACGCGCAGGCTAGGCTTTTCGCGTTTGACTGAGGCCGGGGCGCTGAGCGCTGCGCCCTCGGGATCATGGCTGCCCCGTGCGAGCGTTGCACGGATCGCAGCATGGGAGGAAGACAGTGGTTGCTGAAGACCGAATCGCAGTCAGAAGCTGGGTTGTTTTCCTGGTGGTCGTCGCTCTGCTGGGCGCCGCCGGGCTCGCTGTTGCCGCTGCCAGTACAGGTGCTGGCAGAGGAGTTGTCCTGTAACAGGTGATCAGTTGTTCGGTACAATGCCTGAACACGAGGGGATTGCGCAGCAATTGGTCAAGGATTGCTCGCTGGAGTGGCATCCATAAGAGGTGACGATATGGGTAGGTTCAGGGGTATGAGTGTCGGACATGCGTTGGCTGCAGGCGCTGCCGCGGTCCTGAAGCTGCGAGACTGGTGCGGAGTCGCGAGTACATGTGCAGCTGTCCATCGGTTGCGTAGGTTGGCCGTCTCGCTCTGCCTGCTCCTGGCTCTGTTCCTGTGCCTGGCCGCGTGCCACAAGCCAGACCAGGGGGAGCAGAAGCCTGCTGCTCAGCGCTCGTCAACCGTTGCAGAGACGTCCGAATCGGGGGATGCCGTCCAGTACACAGTCAAGCCGCAGCCCGACAACGCCGCCATTGTCATAGGCATCAACTACCGCGACTCCGAAGGAATACGTGATCTCGAGAAGGCGGAAGGCGACGCCGAGGCGGTGAAGAACGCGCTGGTGGAAGACTGCGGGTTCAATCCCGACGTGGTTGTTTCATTGCTGGGGCCAGACGCAATATATAGGCGGATCCACAATGCGCTGCACGGTCTCTGTGACCTGAACACCGGAACCGTTGTGTTCTTCTTCTCGGGCCACGGTCAGGTGTTCAACGGCCGTGACTACCTCATCCCTTACGACGGCGAACTGGATCCGGACTACGCGGACCGCAACATCTGTCTCGACGATGTGTACCGCCTGCTGGCTGCCAGCGGATTCGAACGTCAGGTTATGCTCATCGACGCTTGCCGGGGAAACATCGCCTCCACGGCAAGAGGCTCGGGCGGGGAGCAGGAAACAGGTTTCGTTGAGCCTGATTGGGGCTCGATCGAAACGGATGGCGATGGTCATGGAATGGGGGTCATCTTCGGTACGAAGTTCAATGAGCTGTCTCATGAACCTCCTGAGCTGGATCACGGCCTGTTCACACAAGCCCTGCTCAGTGCGATGGCCGGCAAGGCTGTCGACCCTAAGGGCAGGATCACCTACGACAGCCTTTACGAAGCTGTCCTGACGAGCATGAAGCAGCTGTCCTTCCAGGTGGGATACTCGCAGACACCTGAGAGGGTGATTCCGACTGGCTTGTCAGGGACCATCGTTCTGGGGGAGAGAGAAGTCACACATCCGCCAAAGCGAGATTTGCCGAGTGGAGGTTCTGTTAACGATGCGTCGGGGGTGGCCACCGAGGTTACGGTGGATCCCTCAGTGTGCATTCAACCAGCTAATTCGGCGCTTGTTGTTGGGATTAACGACTACCAGTCAGAGTACGCCCCGGATTTGCGCTACGCTGAGAGCGATGCGCACGCTGTCCGTGATGCTCTGGTGCGTGACTGTGGGCTTCTCGCTCATCGCGTGAGCCTGTTGACTGGCAGCGAAGCGACACACTTGAATATCCGCAATGCACTGCAAGGCCTGAAGAAATCAGGCAACGGCACTGTGCTGTTCTTCTTCTCCGGTCACGCGCTGAGCCTGGACGGCGAAGATTGCCTGGTTCCCTATGATGGCGAGTTTGACCCGCGGGTGGAGTCCCGCGCACTCAGTCTGGGACAGATCATAGATGATGTGCGCGATTCCGCATGCGGCAACCTGGTGCTGTTACTAGACTGCGACTGCTCGAGTGCCTCAGCTACCCACACGATTGGTGATGACCGCTCCGGCCATGAAAAGCGCATCGGGATTATCCTGGGCTCGGCCCCAGGCAGCCCCGGCTTCGAGGTCCCCCCCCAGGAGGACGGGGTTTTCACGTTGGAGCACGGGGTTTTCACGTATGCCCTTCTTGAAACCCTGAAGGACAGCGCCTTCGGCGCGGATGGCACGATGACGTTCGGCTCGCTGCATCAGGCCCTCGTTGCTGAGATGACTACGCTGGGTTCAACTACCGGTGTCGACCAGTTGCCCGCCGCGCCGACGGTTGAGGGGGCTATGTCGGCTGCGCCCATCGTCCTGGCAGTCAGGAAACAAGCAGCAGTGCTGCGGCCCTACCGTCAGGAGCTTACGGAGTTTCAGCAACAGCTTGACGAGTGTCGCGATACTGGCGACCTTGCCACTGAAGGTGAACTGCTCCACAGCATCGGTCAAACGCATGTGTCGCTGGGGGAACCGGACCAGGCACTTGACTATTTCGAGCAGGCGCTGACGGTAAGTCGTGAGCTTGCCGATGCCGAGCGAGAGTCTCGCATACTCGCTGATATGAGCTCGCTTTGCGACCTGCTCGGAGAGGATGAGAAAGCGACGGCGTACCAAGAAATGTCTGCGGCAGCGCTGCCTGAAGGCGGCTTCTTCCTGGACACACACACTCGTTACTACGATGAGTCCGAGTTGGAGTCCTTTACGGCAGACCAGCTAGCCCTGGCAGTCAACGAAGTACTGGCGCGTCATGGACGTGGATTCGCTTTTGAGAAGTGGCGCCGGCACTTCCAGGAGCAATCCTGGTACGAGGAAGACCCGCTGTATCCTGTAACGAGCAACGGCGCATACGATGACAGCCGGGCATACCTGGAGCTGCTGAATGACTTCGAGCGGGCCAACTACGATCTGCTAGTGAGGCTCAGGGAGGAGAGAAGGTGAGTTCCTCAGGCGCGGTGTTGGGGTTGGGACTGCTTCTGGTGCTCGGTACCTGCTCCGGGTGCGTTCGGAAGGCAGCCAGTGAGCAAGACGACCAGCCTGTTCAGGCATCGACGGTGCCACGCGTTCAGCAGGTGCAGCTGGAACCAGACGAGGTCAGTGCAGCAGGTTCGTCCACTGGGAGGAGTGCAGACCAGGCGACACCAGGCACTGCAGGCGGGGAGGAGGAAGCACAGCTGCAGCCTGAGGGAGTGACGGGCATCCTGCCGATCTCGCCGATGCCCGACAATCCGGCTGAGAGCATGTATCCCGTGGTTGTCATTGACCCGGGACATGGCACACGTGACGTGAACCTCAGGATCACGGGTCATGGTTCAGCAGCTCAGTTGGATGGGAGGACGGTGCATGAACACGAAGTGACCCTTGACTACAGCATGTGGATCATGGCTGCACTGCGTCGCCGCGGTGTGCCGACCTACAGCACTCGTGACTACGAGCATCCGTGGTTTGACGTCGATTACGCGGGGCATGATCAGGAAGCGAACAACAGAATGCGTGCGGATTTCGCAGCACAGCACGGTGCGGAGCTGTTTGTGAGGGTTCATTTCGACGGCAGCAGTGACCCGGAGTTGAGAGGCTTTTCCACCTGGTACAACGACCAGAGCAGGGTCGACGAAGATGGCGCTCTTCGGCGATCCAGCCTGGCTGCGGCCGAGGCGATTCATCAGCAGCTCGGCGAGGTCATGGAGACGCCCGACCTGGGCATCCGTCGCTTCGACAGGCCAATCTACGGGTTCGTATATGCGGTGCAGCCAGCTGTACTGCTGGAGCTGGCATTCCTGAGTTCAGCTCGGGATTCCGAGTATGTGATGCGCGAAGAGGTCTTGCGTGAGATCAGTGAGGCGGTTGCAGACGGCATCGTGCTGTACCTGGAGCAGGGACTCCTGCCCGAGCCGCAGGAGGGCGCGGCCGAGGATGTACAGTGGCCGCTTCGCTATACACAGGCTCTTGAGTAAGCATGCGGGGATCGCTCGTATCAGCTGTGAAGTGTGGACTTCGGCGCCCGGGCTACCGGCCCTGTAAACGCGCGGCATCAGGATCCTCTCCGGTCAGACTCATCCTCAGGGCTGCAATGACTGCGCTGATCCTGCTCGGATGCTCTGCGCTGGTGGCATGTTCCGGGCCGGTGCCCCGTGATCAGTGGCAACCGCAGGATGCTGTGTTGCTGAATCGCAGGCCGATGACCCGCGCGGACCTGCCCCTGGAATGGCAGGAGTTCAGCGACACGCAGCTTGGGGAGCTCCTTGACCAGCTGGTCGCAGAAGCCGACAGCCTGGCCAGAGGCGACGCCAAGTCAGGGACTGTGGACTTCGGAGCGGCCTTTGACGCGTATGCTCTTGCCCGCTGCACCAGCCTGCTCCTTGGAGATGCAGAACGTGCAGCTTACTGCTTCTTCCAGTTGTGCGACAACCTGGATGAGTCGGGAGAGACCGTCAGGGCGATCACGTACCTTGACGCATTCACCGAAGAGATGCAGTCTCACGGACTGGGGGAGTGGTTGGGCAGAGGCTATGACCTGCTGGGTTTCTGTCAGATGAAGCTGGGACTCGAGTCCGGTTACGAGGAAGCGGTGCCAACGGGCGAGAAGCCTCTGGTCTTCCCACGCGAACTCGATGAACTGCGCAGGGGCGGGGACACGCTGAAGGGATTCGGGCGCCATCAGCCTGAGCTCGGCAGTCTCTCAATCGCCAGGGGAAGCGACCTGGCTCTGGGTTCCCGCGCTACTTCCCAAACCGGAGATGTGACCTCACCAGGCAACGCCAGGCAGGTTCTCGAGTACCTCGATCGATACGTGGCGGTGCTGGACGGCTCTGCTGGTTCCCTGCCGGGTGAGGGATACGCTCGTTACTGGGCTGGCGGGGTCTATCGGCAGCTTGACCGGCCCGCCGTTGCACGGGTGCACCTCGATACGGCGCTCAGGCTCTTCCGTGACCCGGGCGACCGCTTCGGCGAAGCATACGCGCTGAAGAGGATCGGTGACGTCTGTGCTGACATGGGCTGGTTCGCCGAAGCGATGAAGCACTACAGGCAGTCCCTGACCATCATGGAGGAGTTGCAGTATGTGTCCGGAGAGGGGGACCTGGCATACAGCATTGCCGGTGTCCACTGGTATCTGGGCGAGTACGCTGAGGGACTGGAGTGCCTGGAGCGATGCCGGCGAGTCATGGCAGCAGCGGGCGATCAGGGGGGCCAGGCCGGCGCGCTGGGCGGCATGGGTGTGATCTACGCTGAGCTCGGCCTGTACGACGCGGCGATAGACTACTTCGAACAGGCTCTGCAGCTGGCCCGTGAGCAGGGTCAGCAGGATGCCAGCGCCTATCTGCTCAACAACATCGGGGTTGTGTACGACGAGCAGGGCCTGCATGAGATCGCTCTTGAGAAGCTCCAAGAGGCGCTGGTAGCCGTTCAGCGTGGGCTGGGTGAGCGAGGCATTGGCGAAGTGCGCCACGGCATTGGGATCGTCTACGCACACGAGCGGCGCTTTGAGGATGCTCTCGACTGCTACGAACAGGCCCTGAAAATCGCACGCCAGGCTGCTGATCGGCGGGGGGAAGCACAGGTGCTTCACAGTATGGGTGACTCGTATTGGGCACTGGGCCAGACCGAGGCAGCACTTGAGTGCTACGACGAGGCAGTCGAGATTGCAGCAGAGATCGGGGCGGTCAATGAGGAAGCTGAGTGGCTGGTTGGCCGTTCCAGGATGTATATCGAGCGAGAGCAATGGTCTGCAGCCGAAGCTGATCTCCTTGGAGCGTTTGATCACTACCGATCACAGATCAGGCAATTCCCCTGGGAATCCGGCCTGCAGGGCAGGCTGGCCAGAGACCTGTATGCGTGCGGCGCGCTCAGAGCCACGCTGGCGGCAGAACTGGGCCAGTACCGGGACGCTTTCACCACGGTCCAGTCCTCCAAGAGCGTACCCCTGCTGCAGCTGCTGAGGCAGGCCCAGGTGCAGTCCGATAATCCCGCGGTGCAGAAGGCGCTGAGCACCTACCGTGATGCCCAGGGGGCGCTCCAGAAATGCAGGGAAGACATTAGTCAGCGGCAGAACAGAACCGCCGAGCAGCGCGCATACATTAGCGCCCGGATTGAGGAGTACACGGCGCAGGTCAACGATGCCTGGGACTATA
>Ga0180429_10002441_pt1 | contig 15325 bp, 17 predicted proteins | sample SS_ome_FD_132428 | JGI IMG/M metagenome (GOLD analysis project Ga0180429, IMG submission 132428) | Hypersaline lake sediment archaeal communities from the Salton Sea, California, USA - SS_1_S_1 metaG | ecosystem: Environmental > Aquatic > Non-marine Saline and Alkaline > Hypersaline > Sediment ...
GCGAACTATCCGGCCGAGTACATGGCAGCGCTGTTGACCAGCGTCCAGGACGACAAGGACAAGAGCGCGATCTACCTCGGCGAGTGTCATCGCATGGGCATCAAGGTCCTGCCCCCCGATGTCAATGAATCCGACGGCGCCTACACCGCGCGGGGCAGCGATATCCGGTTCGGGTTGTCGGCGATCCGCAACGTCGGCGATGGAGTCGTCGAATCGATCATCAACACCCGCATCTCAGCCGGCCGGTACACCGACTTCCACGATTTCATCGCGAAGTCCGATATCGCCGTGTGCAACCGCAGAGTGGTGGAATCGCTCGTCAAGGCCGGGGCCTTCGATTCCCTGGGGCACACCCGCAAGGGGTTGGTGACCGTCCACGAGTTGGTGATCGATTCCGCGGTGGAGATCAAGCGGGCCGAGGCCGCCGGTCAGTTCGATCTCTTCGCCGGCCTTGCCGAGGCGGGCGATCTCGACGGCGCGGACGGCGATCAGGGCTCCGGACTCGCTGAGCGCACCCCGATCCCGGTAGGGGAGTGGGATAAGTCGGTACTGCTGGCCCACGAGCGGGACATGCTCGGGCTCTACGTATCCGACCACCCGCTCAACGGACTCGAGCACGCGCTCGCCACGATGGCCGATCGTTCGTTGGCCTCGTTGCTGACCGACGATTCCCTCGAATCCACCGTCGTGACGATCGCCGGCTTGCTCACCACCGTCCAGCGCAAGACCACCAAGAAGGGATCGGCGTGGGCGATCGCCGGACTCGAGGACCTCGACGGCGCGGTCGAGGTCATGGTGTTCCCGCAGACCTACGCTTCGGTTGCCACGTCGCTCGTCGAGGACTCCATCGTCACCATCCGGGTGCGCGCCGAGCGCAGCGATGACGACGGCCTTCGGTTGATCGCGATGGACGTCGATACCCCGGATCTAACCCAGGCTTCCTCCGGACCGGTTCGGTTGTCCCTCGCCGCGTCGCGTTGCGTCCCGCCGTTGGTCGAACGGTTGAAGGACGTGCTGCGCCAGCATCCGGGAACCACCGAAGTGCAACTGCATCTGACCGGGGGCACCCGCACCACCGTTCTACGCATCGACGATGCCCTGCGGGTAAGCCCGTCGGCGTCCTTGTACGGGGACCTCAAGGCGCTGCTGGGCGCGAACTGCCTGCACTAGCGAAGGTGGCGTAACGTGCCACCGTGACGCCGCCCCAGGCCACGCAGCCGCCTTCGGAGCATCCGCCGACTACTGCGTCTGCTACGTCCGCTACGTCGGATCCGACGATCGCCAAGCAGCGGGGCCCGGAGCGAGCACTGCGATCCCTCGTGATCGCCGGTGCGATCGTCGGTTTGCTCAGCGGTGCCGCGCTCGGGGTGCTGTGGTGGCGGTTGGCGCCGCGGGTGCCGATCGTGATCCAACCCGATGGCAGTCGGCCGCAGGGATTCCAGCCTGAGGAGTACCTCGCCGCGGACATCGCCTTCGCCGCCATCGCGCTCGTCGCCGGCGTGATCTTGACCATCGCGTTGGCGGCGATGCGCCGTCAACACCTGTTGGGGGTGCTCACCGCGGGGCTGGTCGCGAGCGCACTGGGCACCGCGGCGATGTGGCAGGTGGGCACCCGCTTAGGTTCGGTCGACATCGAGGGTCTGGTGGCCACGACGGATGTGGAATTCGTGGTCGACGCGCCGCTGGACGTCACGATGCCGGGGGTCTACCTGGTCTGGGCGATCGCCTCGGCCACCGTCGTCGCCGTGCTGGCGCTGTCCGACCTGCTGGTTAGCTACCGCGCGAACCGCGCGCGATAGCAGCGACCGTGGCTTCGGTGGCCGCGATCAGATCCGCGGGTGCGAGCGCCACCTCCACTCCGCGCTGCCCCGCACTCAGGAAGATCCGATCGTGATCGTGGGCCGATGCGTCGATGACCACGGGCACCGCTCTGCGCGGCGCGATCGGGGAGATCGCACCGAGGGTGGAACCCGAGATCCGTCGTGCGGTGCGTTCGTCGGCCAAGGCGGCGCTGCGACCATCGAGTGCGGTAGCCAGCCGCTTCGCGGCAACCTGCCCGGTCACTGGCACGATCGCCAAGCACGCGCACCCATCGACCAGCCACACCAGCGTCTTGAAGACCGCGGACGGGTCGCAGCCCAGTAGCCGAGTCAACTGCGCAGCAGCTTCGTCGCCGAAGTCCGAGGTGCCGGGTTCGTGCCGGTAGCGGTGCACTTCGTGCGCTATCCCTTGCTCGCGCAGGAAGCGCAGTGCCGGTGTGCCCGCCGACCGCTCGTTCATCGCGTGACTAGTTCGCCGAAGTCCGCTTGGCTAGTTCGCCGAAGGCTGCTTGGCTAGTTCGCCGAAGGCGAGGAGTTCAAAAGGTCGAGGGCGGGAACCGCGCCGAGTGCACCGATCAGTGCCGCCTCGGTGTCCAGCACTTTGATCCCGGTGATCAACCGGGTACGGGCATCCGATGCAGCGAGCAGTTCCTGGCGGGTGGTGGCGTCGATGATCAGCGCAGCGGTGATCAGATAGCTGAGCACGGTGGGATCGTCGGGGATCTGCTCGTCCTCGGGGCGCTGCTCGTCGAGGCGCCCTCCGAGCGCGGCGCGGTAGCGCTCGAAGGAACGCTTGGCGCGCTCGACCACTGCTCGGGTGGCCGGATCGTCCGGATCCACGTCCGGCTCCTCGAGGAAGTCCACGCTGGCCCGCAATAGTGGTGCGGAGCGATCCACCTGCTGCACGTTGAAGCGGCGACCGCCCACGGCGACGATGTCGTAGCGACCGTCATCTAGGCGATCGGCCTGCCGAAGGACCGCTGTGACGCCCACCGGGAAGAACTCATCGGCCTTGCTGGGGGAGGCCTGGTCCGAATTAACCGCCCCGAGGTGCCGTTCGCGAACGGCGACGATCCCGAACTCGCGTTCGTCCTCCGGCTTGGCGAGCAGTTCCTCGACCATCAAGCGGTAGCGCGGCTCGAAGATGTGCAGCGGCAGGACCAACCCGGGAACCAGTGCCGTCGTGAGCGGGAAGAGCGGCAACTGCGGGTCCATGCGTCGAGCGTAGACTCGGCTACGTGCTCCGTCTCATCGACGTCCGTGATTCCGCCGCGGATCCGCGCTCGGAAGTTCCCCGTGCCGCCATGGATCTGGCCGATGCCGGGACCATCATCCAACCGACCCTCGACGATGTCCGAGAGCGCGGGGCGGCCGCTGTCCTAGCTGCCTGCGAGAAGTTCGACGGAGTGCGACCGGACTCCCTCAGGGTGCCGGCCGCGGTCATCGCCGACGCCCTCGAGCGGCTCGACCCAGCGGTGCGCGCAGCACTCGAGGTCGCCATCGAGCGGGCCCGCAAGGTGCACGCCGACCAGCGCCGGGTCGACGTGATCACCGAAGTCGTCCCCGGCGGTTCGGTCACCGAGCGCTGGCTCCCGGTCGCTCGGGTGGGCCTGTACGTCCCCGGTGGCCGCGCCGTCTACCCCAGCAGCGTGGTGATGAACGTTGTGCCCGCGCAGGAAGCGGGTGTGGAATCGCTTGTCGTGGTGAGCCCGCCACAACGCGATTTCGGTGGCTGGCCGCACCCCACTGTGCTCGCCGCCTGCGCCCTGCTCGGGGTCGAGGAGGTCTATGCGGTCGGAGGCGCGCAAGCCGTCGCGATGCTCGCCTACGGCGTCGAACTCGACGATTCCGCGCGCTGCGAGCCCGTGGACCTGGTCACCGGGCCGGGCAATATCTACGTCACCGCCGCCAAGCGGGCATTGCAGGGGCTCATCGGCATCGACTCCGAGGCCGGACCGACAGAGGTCGCGATCCTCGCCGACGATTCCGCCGATCCGCGCTATGTGGCAGCGGACCTGATCAGCCAGGCCGAGCACGACGTCATAGCCGCGGCGGTGCTCGTGACCACCAGCGAGCAACTCGCCCACGACGTCATCGACGAGGTCCGCTTGCAAGTGGCCGACACCAAGCACACCGAGCGCATCACCGAAGCCCTCACCGGGATCCAAAGCGCGGTGATCGTGGTTCGCGATATCGAACAAGGACTCCAGGTGGTCGACGCCTACGCCGCCGAACACCTCGAGATCCACACCCGTGAAGCGCGCGACGTCGCTATGCGGGTCCGGAACGCCGGTGCGATTTTCGTCGGGCCGTGGGCGCCCGTCTCGTTGGGTGACTACTGCGCCGGCTCCAACCACGTATTGCCGACCATGGGTGCGGCGCGGCACTCCTCGGGCCTATCCGTCCAATCGTTCCTGCGCGGCATCCACGTGATCGACTACGACCACACCGCACTCGCCGACGTCGCCGAGCACGTCGTCGCGCTGGCCCAAGCCGAGGATCTCCCCGGACATGGCGATGCCATCACGGTTCGCCTGCGCGAGCCGAAGTAGTCGTGCCGGATTTCCGCCCACCGGTCCGTGACGATCTGGCTGGGATCACTGCCTACGGTGCCCCGCAGCTCGAGGTCGATGTCCGGCTGAACGTGAACGAGAACCCGCTCTCGCCATCTGCCGAACTCGCACGTGACATCGCGGCGAACGTCGAGCATGCCGTGGCATCGCTCAACCGCTACCCGGACCGGGACTTCCTGCGATTGCGCCAGGACCTCGCCGAGTACTTGGCCGGTGAATCGGGCGTGTACCTCGAGCCCGAGCAGATCTGGGCCGCGAACGGCTCCAATGAGGTCATGGCACACGTGATGGCCGCGTTCGGTGGTCCCGGGCGCCGAGCGCTCTCCTTCCCACCGAGTTACTCGATGTACCCGGAGTACGCACGGGAGTCCTTCACCGAGTTGATCGAGGTTCCGCGGGCGCAGGACTTCACCGTGGACATGGCCGCCGCCCTCGCCGCTATCGACGAGCATCGACCCGCGCTGGTCCTCGTTGCCTCCCCGAACAACCCCAGCGGCACCGCGCTGCCGATCGGGGAATTGACCGAACTCGCGAAGGCGGCGGCGCAGGTGGGAGCCGTGCTCGTGGTGGACGAGGCGTATGCGGAGTTCCGGCACTCGGGCACACCGAGTGCGTTGACGTTGCTCGCCGACCATCCGAACGTGATCGTCACTCGAACTATGAGCAAGGCATTCGCCATGGCCGGCGCGCGGGTGGGGTACGCGGCCGCCGCGCCGTCGCTGATCGACGCACTCACGATCGTGCGGTTGCCCTACCACCTGTCGGCCATCACCCAGGCCGTTGCCAGCACCGCATTGGCCCACGCCCGCGAACTCCAGCAGGGCCTCGATGTGCTGCGTATCGAGCGCGATCGCTTGGTCGCGGCCCTTCGTGAACGTGGTCTGACGGTTCCCGAGTCCGATGCGAACTTCGCCCTGTTCGGGGTCTTCGATGATCGGCACGCGATCTGGCGGGCCCTGCTGGATCGAGGAGTGCTCATCCGGGAGACGGGACCCGCGGGTTGGCTTCGGGTCACCGTGGGCACGCCCGAGGAGAACGCTAGGTTTGTGGCGGCGTTGGACGAGGTCCTCCAGCCGTGAAACCAGCGAAGGATGGCAAGGGGCGATGAGCAGAACCGCGCGCGTGGAACGCAACACCAAGGAGAGTTCGGTACTCGTCGAGTTGGAACTCGACGGCACCGGAACCAGCGATATCGCAACCGGAGTGCCGTTCTTCGACCACATGCTGGCGCAGTTGGCCAAGCACGGGGGACTGGATCTGACGGTGCGCACCGAGGGCGACCTCGAGGTCGATGCGCACCACACGGTCGAGGACACCTCGCTGGCCCTGGGTCAAGCCTTGAACGAGGCCCTGGGCGATCGTGCGGGTCTGCGGCGCTACGGCGATGCCCTCGTGCCCCTGGATGAATGCTTGGTGCAATCCGCGGTCGACCTCTCCGGCCGGCCCTACCTGGTCCACGAAGAGCCCGAACTCGTGGAACTCATCGGCTCCTACGACACCACCTTGACCCGGCATATCTGGGAATCGATCGTGGCCACCAGTCAGATCACGTTGCACGTGCGCGTCCTCAGCGGTCGCAATGCCCACCACGTGGTCGAGGCGCAGTTCAAGTCGGTGGCGCGCTCGTTGCGCGATGCGATCGCGCAGGATTCCCGGGTCGTGGGGGTGCCCTCCACCAAGGGAACCCTGACCGCTTCGTAAGACTCTTCAGATGAGCGCTCCTAGCGTCGTCGTCCTCGACTACGGAAACGGGAACCTGCGCTCGGCGCAGCGTGCGCTGGAGCGTGCTGGCGCGAGCGTGCACGTGACAGCGAACCGCGATGAGGCCATGGGCTGCGATGGCTTGGTCGTTCCCGGTGTCGGTGCGTTCGCCGCGTGCATGCGCGGGATCGTGGAGGTCGGCGGGGAGTCGATCATCGACGGCCGACTCGCCGGAGGGCGCCCGGTACTGGGGATCTGCGTGGGCATGCAGGTGATGTTCACCTCCGGAGTCGAGCACGGCGAACGATCCGAGGGCCTGGGGATGTGGCCGGGGGTGGTGGAAAGGCTCGATGCGCCCGTGCTGCCCCACATGGGCTGGGACACGGTCGATGTTCCGGCCGGCTCGATGCTGTTCGAGGGAGTCGCGGACCAGCGCTTCTACTTCGTGCACTCCTACGGGGTGCGCAGGTGGGACTGGGTCGACACCGACGCCTATCGCCGCGCACCGGCGGTCAGTTGGTGCGATTACGGTGGCCGTTTCGTGGCCGCAGTGGAGAACGGTGCGCTCAGTGCGACCCAATTCCACCCGGAGAAGTCCGGTGACGCCGGCGCGGTAGTGCTACGCAATTGGATCCGCAGCCTCACCTAGGCTGAGCGTTGTGACCAAGCCCAAGACCCTCGAACTCCTGCCAGCAGTCGATGTCGCAGATGGCCAAGCCGTCCGACTCGTCCAAGGCAAGGCCGGCACCGAGACCACCTACGGCGCACCCCTCGAGGCGGCCCGCTCGTGGATGAACCAGGGCGCCACCTGGATACACCTCGTGGATCTGGACGCCGCCTTCGGTCGGGGATGCAACTCGGGTGTCATCAACGAGGTGGTGCACGCCCTGCGCGATCACGTGCGCATCGAACTATCCGGCGGCATCCGCACCGACGAAACGCTCGAGGCAGCCTTGAAGACCGGTGCCACCCGGGTGAACCTCGGCACCGCCGCGCTCGAGGACCCCGAATGGACCGAGCGGGTGATCGGTGAGCACGGCGAACGCATCGCGGTCGGTTTGGACGTCAAGCACCACACCCTCGCCGCGCGCGGGTGGACCACCGAAGGTGGTGACCTGTGGGAGACCCTCGGTCGTCTCGACGCCGCCGGCTGCGCTCGTTACGTGATCACCGACGTGCACAAGGACGGCACCATGAAGGGGCCGAACTTCCATCTGTTGCACGAGGTCTGCAAGGTGACCAAGGCGCCGGTCGTGGCATCCGGTGGGATCTCGCATCTCGAGGATTTGCACAAACTCGCCGACATGACCGCCGATGGCATCGAGGGCGCGATCATCGGACGGGCCTTGTACGACGGCGCTTTCACCCTGGCCGAGGCCATCGCGGCGATCGAGGCCCGATACGACCCCTATGAGTGGGGTCCGCCGCGGCCATGACGTGCTCATGACTCTCGCTATCCGGGTCATCCCGTGTCTGGACGTCGACGCCGGTCGCGTGGTCAAGGGCGTCAACTTCGAGGGCCTGCGCGATGCCGGCGATCCGGTGGAGTTGGCGGCGCGCTACGACGCCCAGGGCGCCGATGAGCTCGTCTTCTTGGACATCACCGCCTCCTCGGGTGATCGCGCCACCACCTACGACATCGTGCGCCGTACCGCCGAGACGGTGTTCATCCCGCTGACCGTGGGTGGGGGAGTGCGCAGCGTCGAGGACTTCGATCGGCTGCTGCGCTCGGGAGCCGACAAGGTCAGTTTGAATACCGCCGCCATCGCGGATCCGAACCTGCTGACCGATGCGGGTCGACGTTTCGGGGCCCAATGCGTCGTCCTGAGCGTGGATGCCCGACGCTGCCCGGCGGGTACCTCGACCGTTAGCGGATTCGAGGTCACTACGCACGGTGGCAGGCGCGGAACCGGCATCGACGCCATCGCCTGGGCTCGTGAGGGCGTGCAGCGGGGTGCAGGGGAGATCCTGCTGAACTCCATGGATGCCGATGGAACGACCTCCGGTTTCGACACCGAGTTGATCGAACTGGTTCGAGCCGCGGTCGACGTCCCGGTCATTGCCAGCGGTGGGGCCGGCCGCGCCGAGGACTTCCCGGTCGCGGTGCAGGCCGGGGCGGACGCCGTCCTCGCGGCGAGCGTGTTCCACTTCGGGCACATCACTATCGACGAGGCGAAGGGGGCCCTCGCGCAAGCGGGCTACCCGGTCCGACGTTCGGAGGTGGTCTCCGGTGGCTAGCAACCTGCTGGAGTTGCCGATCGATTCGGTGATCGCCCGAGTTCGCTTCGATGATGCCGGTCTGGTTCCGGCGATCGTGCAACAAGCAGGTTCCAAGCGGGTCCTGATGATGGCCTGGATGGACGAGGACGCCCTACGCCACACCCTGCTAACCCGTCGCGGCACGTACTACTCGCGCAGCCGCGGGCGACAATGGGTGAAGGGGGAGACGTCCGGGAACACCCAGCAGGTGCACGAAGTGCACTTGGACTGCGATGGCGACGCTGTCTTGCTCGTAGTCGACCAGCAAGGCCCCGCCTGCCACACCGGGGCGCTTAGTTGCTTCGAGGTCGAGGGTGATCTCGGTGGACGGTGAGACCTCCATGGACCTCGCCGGTTTCCGGAAGGCAGCGAAGTCCGATCGGGTGATCCCGGTGATGCGCACCCTGCTCGCCGATGGACTCACCGCCGTCGGGTTGTTCGAGCAACTGTGCGGATCGCGAGCGGGCACGTTCCTACTGGAATCGGCTGAGGCCGGTCGTTCCTGGTCGCGTTACTCCTTCGTGGGGGTGCGCGCGGCGGCCATGCTCACCGAGGAAGCCGGCCAGGCGCAGTGGTTCGGTCGTGTTCCCGTGGGCCTTCCTACTTTCGGATCGGCTTGGGATGTCCTCGCCGAGTCCGCTCGCGTGCTGCACACCCCGCGCGATGAATCCGGTAGCGGACCGCGGTTGACCAGCGGCTTCGTCGGCTACCTCTCCTACGACGCCGTTCGCAACTTCGAGCAACTGCCCGATGCCAACCCGCCCGTGGTCGAGCTTCCCGAGATGGCGTTCTTGCTGGCAACCGACCTGGCCGTCTTGGATCACTTCAAAGGCACGGTCACTTTGATCGCGAACGCCATCAACTTCGATGCCAGCGACGAGCGGGTCGATGAAGCCTGGCACGACGCCTGCGCCCGACTCGATGCGATGGAGGCCGATCTATCCGCGGGGCGCGCCACCGCGGTCACCAGGGTTCCGGACGTCGATGAGCCCAGCGTCCAGGCGCACACCAGTCCCGATGCATACCTGCGCTGCGTCGACGCCGCGAAGGACTACATCGCCGCCGGTGATGCCTTCCAAATAGTGCTGTCCCAGCGGTACTCGCTGCCCACGTCCGCCGAAGGCCTGGATGTCTACCGGGTCCTGCGCTCGGCCAACCCCAGCCCGTACATGTACCTGATCCGGATGCCCGTCACGTCCAGCGCTAGCGATGACGAAGTAGGCGAGGAGATCGCATTCGAGATCGTCGGTTCCTCGCCCGAGGCACTCGTCACGGTCCGCGATCGGCACTGCACGGTGCACCCGATCGCGGGCACCCGTCCGCGGGCAGCCGACCCAGTGAGCGATCAAGCGCTCGCGGATGAATTGCTCGGCGATGACAAGGAGCGGGCCGAGCACGTGATGCTGGTCGACCTGGCCCGCAATGACCTCGGTCGTGTCTGCGCCCCGGGGACCGTGGATGTCACCGAGTTCATGCAGATCGAGCGGTACTCCCACGTCATGCACATCGTCTCCACGGTGGTCGGACACCTGCGCGATGGCGCGTCGGCGCTCGACGCGCTGCGTGCCACCTTCCCGGCAGGCACGTTGAGCGGTGCGCCGAAGGTTCGTGCGATGGAGATCATCGACGAGCTCGAGCCGACCCGCCGCGGCCTGTACGGGGGTGTCGTCGGCTATGTCGATTTCTCCGGCGATGTCGATGTGGCGATCGCGATCCGGACCGCGGTGATCCAAGGCGGGGTGGCCCATGTGCAAGCCGGCGCGGGGATCGTGGCCGATTCCGATCCCAGCGCCGAAGCACTCGAATGCGCGAACAAGGCCGGCGCGGTGATCCGCGCTGTCGCGACTGCGGACGCGATGTCCCGACTAGGTCCGGCGGAGCCGACGCATCGGCGCGCATCATCGTGAGTGCTGCATCGAGTGTGCGTCGCGAGTACTTCACCGCCGTCGTAGCGGTCGCCGCCGGCGCGCTGATTTCCTGGTGGGCGCTGTCGCGTCCGTGGCTGACCGCCACCGAAGCCCTCCTCGGCACCGGCGATCGTGCAGCCGGCGGACTCGAACTCGATCTCGATTCCACGATCGAAGCGGCGCAGCGGGTAGTGGAGATCAGCGGATCGGGCATGCTCCCGGCGGTGGCTGCGATGCCCGTGCTGCTGCTCGCCGGGATCGCCGCGGTGATCGGTTCGCGCGGCTGGGGGCGCCGGATCACCGGTGGGCTCATCGCCGCCGCCGCAGCGGTGATCGTGGTCGGCACTTTCTGGGCCTTGTTCGTTGATGGGCTGGATACCTTCGCCCCGGGCGATGCGCGCGAGGTCACCACCGACACCCTCGCGCCGATCATCGCGATGGTCGGCGGCGGCATCGCCCTGCTCGGCGGCATCGTGATCGCCGTGCGCGGTCCGACCTGGCCGGGGCTCGGCCGCTCGTACGAACGCAGCACTAAAGCCCCGCGGGACGCCTGGGAGGCGTTGGATCGCGGAATCGATCCCACGCTCGAAGCGGACGCCGAAGCAAGCCCCGAAGAAAGCACTGATGACCAGGATCGGCCGCCGAAGTGATTGGATAGGAATATGTCGACACCCGTCACGCCCGAGCACGACGATCACGGCTCCACCCCCGCTGCATGGACCGCCGTCGTCATCATCACCATCGCCTTCGCCGTGGGCACCTTGGCGGTGGTCCTCGGTAACTGGCCGATGTTCTGGGTCGGAGTGGGCCTCGTCGTCGTCGGAGCCGTCGTCGGGAAGGTCATGCAAGCCGCCGGTCTGGGCAAGAAGGCGCCCGCCTCGCCGTCGGCTACCCCGGACCAGTGAGTGAACGCGGCCTGATCCTCGTCGTCGAAGACGAGAAACCGATTTCGGATCTGCTTCGGCTCTACCTGCAGCGTGAAGGCTTCGGCGTGCATACCGAGTTCGACGGTCCAGGCGGCCTGACCGCAGCGCGCACCAAGCACCCATCCGCGATCGTGCTGGACGTGGGCCTGCCCGGCATGGACGGCACCGAGGTGTGCCGCACCTTGCGGGAAGAGGGCAACTGGGTTCCCATCGTGTTCTGCACGGCGCGCGATGATGAAGTCGATCGCATCCTCGGCCTGGAGATGGGGGCCGACGACTACGTCACCAAACCCTTCAGCCCCCGCGAGGTGGTGGCCCGGGTGAAGTCGCTGGTGCGCCGCGCCGGTCTGACCGGTGCCGATGATGCCCCGCTGACCGCCGGCCGGCTGTCCTTGGACACCACCCAGCGCCGCGCGTACGTGGCCGGTGCGGAAGTAACGCTGACCGCCACCGAGTTCGATCTCCTCGCCCGGTTGATGAGCGATCCGGGTCGGGTGCTGAGTCGGGACCAACTGCTGTCCGAAGTGTGGGGCTACGCCTCGGTCGTCGGCACCCGGACCGTCGACGTCCATGTAGCGCAACTGCGCGCCAAGCTCGGCGAGGACAGCCCGATCCGCACGGTCAGGGGAGTCGGCTACTCCTGTGAAGCCGATCGATCATGAACCGGAGCGCGCAACGCGGCGATGCTCGCAGTGGCCGGCGTTCGGGGATCGTGCTGCAAACGGTGCTGTTGGCCACCGCGATCGCGGCGATCGCCGTGCTGGTGGCCGGCGTGGCCGCGGCGCCGTTCGTCCGCGCTGCAGCGGAAACCGAAGCACGTGGCTCCCTCGCAACCTTGGCCGATGTGACCACGACCTTCGTCGATAGGCGGGACTCGACCGGCCGCGGCGATCGACTATTGCCGCGGGCACTTCAACAAGTACTGACCCAGGAACAAGTGACCGGCTACATCGTTTCGGCGGATCTGGGTCGGCCGCCGGAGCTATCCGAGCGGGATCTCGCGACGTTGCTCGCGGGGGAATCCATCTCGACAACGGGGCTAGGACCCGACGGTGATTCGCTGCTCATCGAGGCCCGGCCGATTGTCGGCGGCAAGGGAGTCGTGTTGGTCCAACCACTAGCGGTGGCCGGGCAGGCCACCGGAGTGTTCTTGGTCCGCATCGTCTTGGCGCTCGCTTTGGGCCTGCTGATCGCCGTGTTCATCGCCTACTTCGCTGCCCGCCGACTCTCGCGACCGTTGCGAGCGGCGCGCGAAGTGGCCCATGAGATGTCCCAAGGCCAGCGCGAGCGCACGTTGACACCCCGCGGCCCCGCGGAAGTAGCGGACATCGCCGAGGCGTTGAACGCGTTGAACGCCGCGCTCGTGGTCTCCGAGGGTCGCCAACGCGATTTCCTGCTGTCGGTCTCGCACGAACTGCGCACACCGCTCACGGCCGTCAAGGGATACGGCGAGGCGTTGTCCGAGGACATGGTTCCGCGACAGGAGGTCCCATCCATCGGTTCGATCGTGGCCAGTGAAGCGCAACGGCTCGATCGCCTGGTCAACGATCTACTCGATCTCGCGCGATTGGGCGCGGTGGACTTCCACTTTGACCTCGTAGATGTCGATGCCCGCGAGGTGGTGAACGAGGCGGCGTTGGTGTGGCAGGACCGCTGCGCACGCGAGCAGGTCGAGCTGCGAAGCGAGGTGCCCGAGCAGCCGGTCTTGGTGCGCGTCGATGCCTGGCGGCTCCGGCAGATAATCGACAACCTCGCCGAGAACGCACTCCGGGTCTCACCGGAAGGATCCACGATCGTGCTGGCGCTGCATGCGGATACCGCGCTCGCCGGTGGACACTTCGCCGTCGTGGAAGTCCGCGACCAGGGACCCGGCCTCAGCGATGACGATCGGCGGGTGGCCTTCGAACCCGGGGCCCTGCACGAGCGCTTTCGTGGGGTGCGTCCGGTGGGGACCGGGCTCGGCCTGGCGTTGGTCGCCCGTCTGGCATCGGGCATGGGCGGTTCGGCGACGGTCACCAGTAACCCATCTGGGGGAACGAGCTTTTGGGTTCGGGTGCCGCGAGTGCCGGACGTCGTACAGTAAACGCGTGCCTGAAGCATCCGACGCCGCGAACGCGGTCGACGATACGAAAACCGACTTCGTGGTCGATCGTCGTCCGCGTCGACGCCGGATGCTCCCGGTCGTTGCCACGGCGATCGGCGCGCTCGTCGGCGCCGGATATCTCAGGGCCGTCGATCCCAATGTCCCCGGGCACTATCCGGGTTGCCCGAGCCAGACCTTCCTCGGCGTCGATTGTCCCGGCTGCGGCGGGATGCGCGGCACCTACGACCTCCTGCACGGCGATATCGCCGGAATGCTCGACGACAACATCCTGCTCATCGTGGCGATACCCGCACTGCTGATCGCCTTCGCCGTGTGGGCCTACCGGGCTTGGACGGGGCGTCGGCCCAACCTCACGCCCGCGCAGCAGGCGCAACGAAGCCGGTTGATGGTCACTGCGTTGATCGTCGTGCTGGCCTTCGGGGTCGTGCGCAACCTGGTGCCCTACTTGGGCTCCGGACCCGGATAGCCGCGCCGATCCAGCGAGTACCGGTGCCCACGATGGCGGCGGTGCCCAACGGAACTAGCCGGCGTACTGTGGCCCTGTGACCGTCCTGGAAGACATCGTTGCCGGCGTCCGCGTGGACGTGGCGCGTCGGATGGACGAGACACCGCTGGATGCGTTGAAGGAGCGTGCGGGTTCGGTGTCGCCGGCCCGTAACGCCCGCTGCATGCTGGCGACCGAACAAGTCTGCGTGATCGCCGAAGTGAAGCGACAAAGTCCGAGCCGCGGTCCGCTGGCCTCGATCGAGGATCCGGCCGAACTCGCGGTGCAGTACGAAGCAGGGGGAGCGCACTGCATCAGCGTGCTGACCGAGGAGCGTCGCTTCGGCGGCAGCCTCGCCGATCTCGAGCAAGTGCGCGCCGCGGTCGATATTCCGGTGCTTCGCAAGGACTTCATCGTGGGCAGCTACCAACTATGGGAAGCCAAGGCGTGCGGAGCCGATCTGGTCCTGCTCATCGTCGCCGCACTGGAGCAGGACGCGTTGGTATCCCTGGTGGAGCGCACCCGCAGTCTGGGGATGACACCGTTGGTCGAAGTACACGATGCACACGAGATCACCCGCGCACTAGATGCCGGTGCGGACGTCATCGGCGTGAACGCGCGCGATTTGAAGACCCTCGAAGTCGACCGCACCGTCTTCGCCCGCATCGCCCACCTCATCCCCGATAACTGCGTCAAGATCGCCGAGTCGGGGATCCGCGAGCCGCACGATCTGATCGCCTACGCCGAGGCCGGTGCCGATGCCGTCCTCGTCGGGGAGGCCTTGGTGACCGGGAAGGATCCCCGGGCTGCCGTACACGATCTCGTCACCGCCGGTGCCCATCCGGCGCTACGACACGGACGCCGGAGTGCGATGTGACAACCACCCACGAACCCACTCGAGAAGCCACCCACGAAGCCGCCCTCTCGCGATCGGTAGACGACTCCCAGTCCGGCCATTTCGGCCCCTACGGCGGACGTTTCGTCCCCGAGGCCCTGATGGCCGCACTCGATGAACTCGAGGTGGCCTTCGATTCCGCGGTCGCCGATCCGCAGTTCGCTCGTCGGTTGGCCGATCTGGAACGCGACTACACCGGCCGGCCTTCGCCGCTCACCCGCGCCCACCGCTTCGGTGCCGAGTGCGGCGGCGCCCGCATCTACCTCAAGCGCGAGGACTTGAACCACACCGGATCGCACAAGATCAACAACGTCCTCGGCCAGGCCCTGCTCACCACTCGGATGGGTAAGGAGCGCATCATCGCCGAGACCGGTGCGGGCCAGCACGGTGTCGCCTCGGCTACCGCCGCGGCACTGCTCGGCTTGGAATGCGTCGTCTACATGGGTCGCGAGGACACCGAGCGTCAGGCACTGAACGTGACGCGGATGGAGCTGCTCGGTGCGACCGTCGTGCCCGTCGATACCGGCACCCGCACCCTCAAGGACGCCATCAACGAGGCGATGCGCGATTGGGTCACCAACGTCGATCGCACGCACTACCTGCTGGGCACCGTCACCGGCCCGGCGCCGTTCCCGCGGATCGTGCGCCACTTCCAC
>Ga0180429_10002442_pt1 | contig 15321 bp, 16 predicted proteins | sample SS_ome_FD_132428 | JGI IMG/M metagenome (GOLD analysis project Ga0180429, IMG submission 132428) | Hypersaline lake sediment archaeal communities from the Salton Sea, California, USA - SS_1_S_1 metaG | ecosystem: Environmental > Aquatic > Non-marine Saline and Alkaline > Hypersaline > Sediment ...
ACCTTGGACCTCAGGCGGTGAACATGAAACGAGTGCTCTCCCTCCTCACGTGTGTGGCGTTGCTCGGCCTGGCGCCGGTGCTGGCGCAGCCGGCCGAGTTGCCGGCGGACGCCCGCTTCGATCAGCTCGTGTCGTTCTCGACCGGCCTCGCCGGCGAGGACCTCGGCACCATGCTCACTGCCCTGGCGCGGGCCGTCGACCTCACGCCCGTCGTCGACGACGTGCCGCCGCGGACGATCGTCTACGACATCGGGGAACCGAAGCCGTTCCGGCAGGTCTGGTCGCTGGTCCTCACGCTGAACGATCTCGACTACCTGCTGCAGGAGAACGACATCGTCGTCATCGGCACCAGCGGCTCGCTGGCGCGTCTGCGCACGTCCGCGCCGGAGCCGGTGGAGGCCGGCGAACCGCGCGAACAGCGCTTCTACCGCGTGAACAACGACGTCGACACGGTCGTACGGCTGCTCCGCCTGGCCGTCCCCGAGGCGTCCGTCGAGGGGCTCCCGGGCACGGCGGCGGTCGTGGTCACCGCCACCGAGGCGCAGCACGAGGCCGTCGCGGCCACGCTCGCGGAGTTCGACCAGCCCGCCGAGGTCCTGCCGCTCGTGCAGCGCACGTACTTCCTGTCGAACTCCGACGCCGGTAGCCTCGCCGAGACCCTGCGGGCCACCGGTGTCATCGCGGGCGGCGATGAAGGCGAGGGGAGCGGGACCCTCATCGACACCTTCACGGTGGTCGCGGACGCCCGGACCAACAGCCTCATCGTGACCGGCACGGCCGCCGTCCAATCCCGCCTCGGCGCCCTGATCGCCGAACTCGACGAGCCGCAGCCGCAGGTCAACGTCCAGGTGCGGATCCAGGAGATCACGCGCCGCAGCGCGCTGGACCTCGGGATCGACTGGAACGCGGGCTTCGGCAACCTGACGGCCAACATCCTGTCCGGCGGTCTCAGCTTCATCTTCGACACCACACAGGTCATCTCCAGCCTCAACGTGCGTGCCGTGCTGGACGCGCTCGAGACCCAGGGCCTCAGCCGCCGTGTCGACGACAGCAACATCACGGTCCTCAACAACGGCCAGGGGACGATCCAGTCCGGCGGGCAGATCTTCATCACTTTGACCGGAGGCTCGGAGAACATCGAGCGCACGATCCCCTACGGCGTCCAGGTGGACGTCACCCCGCGCATCACGGCCGACGGCCGCATCACGCTCGAGGTATCGGCCAAGGTCGAGGACGTGCTGTCGACCACGAACGACCCCACGTTCCTCAACCTCTCGACCCGCAACCTCACCAGCACCGTCACCGTCGAGCAGGGCCAGACCCTGCTGCTCGGCGGCCTGCTGCAGAACTCGCTCGCGATCACGCGCCAGCGCCTGCCCATCATCGGCAGCATCCCGGTGATCGGTGACCTCTTCGGCAACACGGTGACGGAGGAGGACGACATCGACCTCCTGCTCATCATCACGGCGACCGTCATCGACTGACGCCTTACGCCCGACCCGACCTCCAAGGTGCGCGCGCCCCCGGTCCCCGGGGGCGCGCCTTCTCGTCCGCGTCCGACGGCCAGCCCATCTCCCCCGTCCAGCACGGTCCAGGCGCGAACGCGGGGCCGTGCTAGATTGGCGCGATGAAGACGCTGAGGTTCCTGTCCGCCGGGGAGAGCCACGGCCCGGCGCTGACGGTGCTGCTCGACGGGGTCCCCGCGGGGTTGCCGCTCCTCGCCGCGGAGCACGTCGACCCGTGGCTCAGGCGCCGTCAGGGCGGCTACGGCCGCGGCCGCCGCCAGGCGATCGAGACCGACACCGCCCGCGTCCTCGCCGGCGTCCGCGCCGGCCGCACGACCGGCGCGCCGCTCTCGCTGCAGATCGAGAACCGCGACTGGCGCAACTGGGAGACGATCATGTCGCCCGATCCCGGCGGCGAGCCGCGGAAGCGCGCGCTGACCAAGGCTCGGCCCGGTCACGTCGACCTCGCCGGCGGCATCAAGTACGGCCACAAGGACCTGCGCGACGTGCTCGAACGCGCGTCGGCCCGCGAGACGGCCGCCCGCGTCGCCGCCGGCGCCGTCGCCCTCCGGATCCTCGCCGAGGCCGGCGTCGAGGGCAGCGCCCGCGTGGTCCACATGGCCGGCGTCCCCTGCGACGGCGGCATGGACTGGGACCGCCTCGACGCGCTGGACACCTCCCCCTTCCGCACCTTCGAGGCCGCCGCGGAGGACGCCATTCGCGAGCGTGTCGATCGGGCGAAACGCGACGGCGACACCCTCGGCGGCATCGTCGAGGCCCGCTTCCGGGACGTGCCCGTCGGGCTGGGCAGCCACACCCAATGGGACCGCAAGCTCGATGGGCGCCTGGCGCAAGCCACCATGTCGATCCAGGCGATCAAGGGCGTCGAGATCGGCGACGGCTGGCGCAACGCCACGGTCGCCGGCAGCGAGGTCCACGATCCCGTCTTCCACGACGACGAGCGCGGTTACCACCGCCCCAGCAACCGTGCCGGTGGGCTCGAGGCCGGCATCACCAACGGCGAGGAGCTGGTGGTGCGCGCGGCGATGAAGCCGATCGCCACCCTCATGCGCCCGTTGCCCACCGTCGACGTCGTCACCCACGAGCCCGCCGACGCCGCCCGCGAGCGCTCGGACACCACCGCCGTGCCCGCCGCCGCGATCGTCGTCCTGGCGATGGCCGCGCTGGTGCTCGCCGACGCCCTGCTCGAGAAGTTCGGCGCCGACACCGTGCGCGAGCTGCGCGAGCGCGTCGCCGCCCACCGCGCCTACGCGGCCGCGTACTGAGCCCGGTGCGCCGCTACCTCCCCGACCGGCCGGTCACCTGGGTGGCCATGGCCGGCTTCATGGGCACCGGCAAGAGCCGCATCGGCTGGGAGCTCTCACGCCGGCTGCAGCTGACCTTCATCGACACCGATCGGGTGATCGAGCGCGTCGCCTGCATGCGCGTCAGCGAGATCTTCGAGCTCTACGGCGAGACGACCTTCCGCGACTACGAGACCGAGATCGTGCGCCGCGTTTTGCGGCTCGACGAGGTCGTCGTCTCGACGGGTGGCGGCACGGTCGTCCGCGAGGAGAACCGCCGCCTGCTGCGCTCACGCGGACCCGTGGTGGTGCTCGAGGCCTCGCCCGAGACCGTGTACCGCCGAACGCGAAGGCACAAGCGCCCGCTGATCGAGACCGGCGACCCGCTGGGGCGCATCCGCGCCCTCATGGAGCAGCGCCGCCCCGCCTACGACGACGCCGCCAGCATCAAGGTGCAGTCCGACGGCCGCGAGTCGACCGAGGTCGTCGAAGAGATCGTCGAGCAGCTGCGCGAGTGGCACGAGGCGCACGGGTGAGCCGCTCCCTTCGGGTCCGCGTCGCCCTCGAGCCGGGGTACGACGTGTGGGTGGGCGCCGACGACGACCTCCTCCCCGCGGCCCTGGCCGACACGGGCGCCGCCCGCGCCTCGCGCGTCGCGATCGTCAGCGACGAGCACGTCGCCGCCGCGGGGCACGCCGCCAGGGCCGCCGCCGCGTGGGCGGCGCTCGGCGTCGAGCCCCTGGAGCTCCTGGTGCCGCCAGGCGAGGGCTCGAAGTCCGTCGCCACCTGGGCCGACCTCCATGCCCGGCTCGCCGCCGCCGCGTGCGACCGCGACACCTGGGTGTGCGCCGTCGGCGGCGGGGTGGTCGGCGACCTCGCTGGCTTCGTCGCGGCCAGCTGGCTGCGCGGGGTGCCGTTCGTCCAGGTCCCGACCACCCTCCTGGCGATGGTCGACGCGTCCGTGGGCGGCAAGACCGGTATCGACCTGGCTTCCGGCAAGAACCTCGTGGGCGCCTTCTGGCAGCCTCGCGTCGTCGTGGCGGACGTGCGCGCTCTCGCCACCCTGCCGCCCGCGCTCCTGCGCGAGGGCGCAGTCGAGCTCTACAAGCACGCGCTCCTCGCCGACGCGCCATGGCGCGCGGCCTTCGGTCCGACCGACGCCTTCGGCCTGCCTGCCGACCTCCAAGACGCCGCGTGGGCGCAACTCGTGGCCGACGGCATCTGCGTGAAGGCGAAGGTCGTCGCCCTGGATCCGCACGAGGCCGGCGTCCGCACCCACCTCAATCTCGGGCACACCCTCGCGCATGCCCTCGAGGCCGCCACCGGCCACGCGCTGCGCCACGGCAGCGCCGTCGCCTACGGCCTGGCCTTCGCTGCCGAGCTCGGCGCGGCACGCGGCTGGGCCGACTGGCGCGCGGACGCCGCCGCGCTGGTCGGCTGGGCCGCCGACGCGCCACTGCCGGACGTGCCGCTCGAGGTGCTCGGGGGCTTCATGTCGCGCGACAAGAAGCGCCGCGGCAGCCGCCTGCGGTTCGTGCTGCTCGAGGATTTCGGTCGGCCGGCGGTCGTCGACGACGTCCATCCCGCTGAACTCGCCCGCGCGTGGGACGCCCTACGTGCGCGCTTCCCAGGAGGCCCCCGATGAGCGACGCCCCCCGAAGCCTGTGGGTGCTCCACGGGCCCAACCTCGACCGCCTCGGTCGCCGTGAGCCCGAGGTCTACGGCCGTCAGACGCTGGCCGAGGTGGACGCCGCCTGCGCCGACCTGGCCGCTTCTCTCGGCTTCGCGCTCGAGGCGCACCAGAGCGCGCACGAGGGTGCGCTGATCGGCTGGCTCCACGAGGCCGCCGACGCCGGTGCTGCGGGCGTCGCGATCAACCCGGGCGGCTACACCCACACGTCCGTGGCGCTGCGCGACGCGATCGCCGGCATCGACGTCCCCGTCGTCGAGGTCCACCTGTCGAACGTGCACGCGCGCGAGCCCTTCCGCCACGTGAGCCTCACCGCCGCGGTCTGCGTGGGCACGATCGCGGGCCTGGGGGTCGAGGGGTACCTGGCGGCGCTGCGCTACCTCGCCGCGCGGGCGGGTTGAACGGCCACCCCATGGGTGGGTGCCGTCGCGTCAGCCGCGCAGGAAGGCGTCCGGCTGGTCGGCGACGGCCGGCAGGTCGTCCAGCGAGCGGAGACCGAACTCGATGAGGAAGCGCTCGGTGGTGGCGAGCAGCTCCGGTCGCCCGATGACCTCGCGCCGACCCACCACCTTGATGAGTTCCCGCTCCAACAGCGTCTCTACCGTGGAGGCGCAGTTCGCGCCGCGGGCGGCCTCGAGCTCGCCGCGCGTGACGGGCTGGTGGTACGCGACGAGCGCCAGCGTCTCGAGCGCGGCCGCGGAGAGGTTCGGCAGCGGCGGCGGCGCCAGCAGGCTCACGAGCTGCGGCGCGATCCCGGGCGACACGACCAACTGGTAGCCGCCCGCGACGGCCTCGATCTCCACGCCCAGGGAGGCCGCCTCGAGCGTCTGCTGCAGGTCCTTCAGCGAGCGCTCCAGGCCCTCCGGCGACACCTCCAGCAGCCGCAGCAGATCCTTGGCCGGCACCGGCCGGCCCGCCGCCAGCAGGGCCGCACAGAGGCGCGCTCGGAGCGTCGTCATCCCGAGGATGGTCGCACCCTGGGGTGAGGCACGTCAAGGCGGGGAGGTCAGGCGCGGTCGGCGGTGCGCCCACCTCCGTCGTCCCAGGTTCACGGCGAGGCATGGATCGTCCCCTCGCGCCATGCGAGCGCACCCTCGAAGCTGGCCTGGAGCCGTACGCGGTACCAGGCGTCGGCCTGCGCGACCTCGACGAGTTCGAGGCGGCAGGCGGCGACGTCGATCGGCGCCTCAGGTGCCGGCCACGCGCCGGCGGTCGCGTGGGCCTGCTCCGCCGCGGCGAGCGCCTCGCCCACCGCCAACTCCGCCGCCGCCCCCGCGACCGCGCCGCGCTCCGCGCCGAGCGCCAGACGGTAGTGGAGGAAGGCCGTGGTGAGCATGGCGGCCAGCAGCGCCCAGGTCGCCAGGGTCAGGAAGAGAACGCCGACGAGCACGAAGCCGCCGCGGGCGATCATGCGAGTGGCTCCGCGCACGGGGCGTGGGGCAGGCGCAGCACGTAGGTTCGGACGTCGCCGTCCGTCCACGCGAGCTCGATGCGCAGCGCCGTCCAGCGGGTGACCGAATCGTGGTCGATCGCACGCCAGGACCCGTCCTCGTCGCGACCGACGAGCGCGCGGAAGCCGGTCACGTTCTCGAGCCAGGGCTGCCGCGAATGGGGCACCGTGCGGTGGTACAGCGCCGGCCGGCCGCCGCCGTCGAGGGCGGCGAAGACCTCGACGGTCTCCGGCTCGGTGTCGCCCAGTGCGATGCCATGGACCCGGGCGCGCTCGCCCCCTTGTGCCACGTGCAGGCCGCAGCCGTCGAGCCCCCGGCCGGCCCTCGCCAACGCCCCGCCGATCAGGAGCGGCACCGCCGTCTTCCGCTGTCCCGCGATCGCCCGGGCGTCGATCACGCCGCTCAGGCGGCGGCTCGACTGGGCGGTGGCCGCCGCCAACGAGAGGACCAGCGAGCCGACGGCCAGGGCGACGAGCACCTCGACCAGCGTGAGCCCGCGACGCCTCATGGGCGGTGGCACCGGTCGACGAGGTCGGGGGCATCGATGCTGGCGAGCACCGCCTCGGCGCGACGTGTGAACGCGGCGGCGGCGCTCACCGTGGCCACCACGGCGGGCACCTGGATGGCGACGAGCGTCAGCGCCACCAGGACCTCGACGAGGGTGAAGCCCCGGCGGCTCACCGCATCTCCCAGCGCACGCGGCCGAGGGACGAGACGATGACGGCCGCCTGCTGGCCTCGGTGCTCGAGGAGGATCGTCGTGTTGCCGACGCCGCCGCCGTCGCAGGTGCGTGGGAGGCCGTCGGGGGTGAACTGGAGCCCCCGGGCTGGGCCCGACACGTCAGCCCTCGTGAGGCCTGCCCGTGCCATCCTCGGTGGTGGGTCGCAGGTTGCGCCGAAGACCGTCACGACGGTACCGTCCACGGCTGCGCGCGCACGAGCCAGGGCGACCGCCCCGGCGAGCGAGTGGGCATCGGCGGCAAGACCGTCCATCCGGCGGGTCCCGTGCCACAGGCCAACGGCTGAGACCACCACGAGGACGATGAGCAGCTCGATGAGGCTGAGACCGGAGGGCGTTGTCACGGGTCCATGCTGTCGCACGGTTCGCTGAGGCCAGCGGTGCAGCCGGCTTCTGCCCACGGATCCCAGGTCGCGACCGAGTCCGGGCTCCGGGGGTCGCGCCGGCCCGTGGCGGCACGCAGCGGAGCGGGGCTACTCGCTGGTGCGGCCGCCCTTGAGGTACGGCATCGCGAGGTCGTAGCCGAGGTCGCGTGCGATGCGCACCGCCTCGAAGCGATCCGAGGCACCGAGTCGCACGAAGAGCATGGCGGTGTGCGACTTGACCGTCTCGGATCCGAGCCCCAGGAGCTCGGCGATCTCACGGTTCGCGAGACCGGCCAACAGACCACCGAGGACGTCCTGTTCCCGAGGCGTCAGCGCCGGCAGAGGCGGGCTCGCAGGGAAGCTGCGCTCGGTGGGATCCAGCAGGATGCGGTCGATCTCGAGCAGGATGCGGTGCGGGTCGGTCTCCTTGGAGAAGAAGCCCGCGGCGCCGCTCCGCCGGACCGCCTCGACGATCGCCGGTGCATCCGCAGTCGACAGGACGACGAAGGGAACCCCGAGGCGCACGGCCGTGGCAGCCAGATCGAGCCCGAAACCATCGGGGAGCAACAGATCGACGACCATCAGCCGTGTGCGTGCGGTCAGCAGTCTGCGGGCGCCCACGAGATCGCTCGCCTCGACGACCGGCTCTCGGGGCCGCGCAAGTCGCCAGGCAGCGACGAACCCGAGTCGGAAGAGCGGATGGTCATCGACGACGAGCGCTGGCGGATGCGGGCGTCCGTTCTCGCGGTCGGCCATCAGACGTACACCAGGACGACGGTGCCCGACGCGTCGGACCGCTCGATCGCCACTCGGCCCCCCACGAGTTCGGCCAGACGCGAGGCGATCTGGAAGCCATAGCCGTGGAGTCCAGACGCGAGCGCATCACTCGCGTCCCGCTGCATCCCGGGGCCATCGTCCGCGACGATGACGAGGCCGTCGTACACCCGGACCGTGACCGACGTTCGGGCGTACCGAACGGCGTTGTCGATGACGTTCCGGAGCGCTCGTTCGACGAGAGCTCGCGGCACCGGCCGCTCGAACCGCTTCTCGATCTCGACGGCCACCGCCACCGATGCTCGCGCGGCGATCGACGCCACCACGTCCTGGACCAAGTCCGCCACGTCGACGGGCGCGGGTCCGGGTTCCGGAAGCGTCTCTGGACTGCGCATGAGCACGACGAGGTCGCTGGTCATGCTCCGTGCTCGCTCGATCTCACGATCGACGAGATCCGCCGTGGGCGCCGGAAGCACGACGTCGCCGCCGGGAAGCGTCCGCCCCTGCGTCAGGACCGTCGCGATCGCCCGGAGATCCGTGCGAACGTCGTGCGCAAGCGCGCCGATCGCGGTGGCCAACCGGCGCTCACGCCCACGAGCCGTCTCCACGAGGTGCCGCACGGCCGACAACAGGCGATCGAGTTCTCCCACCGTGTGCAGCGGGGCATCCGGGAGGTCGTTGCCGGTATCCGCGATGTGCTCGATGCGAGCGGCAGCCGCGAAGATCGGCGCCGTCACGGCTTCAGCCAAGAGCCGCGCGATCGCGAAGCAGAGGAAGAAGAGCACGGCGCCAGCAGCGACGAACCCGACCACGAAGCCAGCGGAGGACCATGCGGCCGGTGCGAGGAACGATATCCATACCAGCGCCGGGGCCAGGATCGCCACGCTCAGCGCCGTGCCGACGGCCACGGTCAGACGCCAGCGGAGGGACAGAGTTCAGCCCTCCCCCGTCGACAGCACCGCCAAGAACGCCTCCTGCGGCACCTCCACCGTCCCCAACTGCTTCATCCGCGCCTTGCCCTTCTTCTGCTTCTCGAGGAGCTTCTTCTTGCGGGTGATGTCGCCACCGTAGCACTTGGACAAGACGTCCTTGCGGAAGGCCTTCACAGTCGCTCGTGCAAGGATCTTGCCGCCGATGGCGGCCTGCACGGGGATGGTGAACATCTGCCGGGGGATGACCTCGGCCATGCGGTCGACGATGCGGCGGCCGACCTCGTAGGCCTTGTCGCGGTGCGCGATGATTGACAGCGCGTCGACCTTCTCCTCGTTGACGAGGACGTCGACCTTGACGAGGTCGCCGGGCCGGTAGGCGAGCGGGTGGTAGTCCATGCTGGCGTAGCCACGGGTGAGCGACTTGAGGCGGTCGTGGAAGTCGTAGAGGATCTCGCCGAAGGGGACCTCGTAGTGCATCTCGACGCGGCGGCCGTGGTAGACCATGTCCTGGAACGCCCCACGCTTCTCCTGCACGAGCCCCATGACGTTGCCGACGTAGGTCTCGGGCACGAAGACGCTGAGCCGTACCCAGGGCTCGGCGATCTCCTCGATGCGATCGGGGCTGGGGAGCTGGCTGGGGTTCTGGACCTCGATGAAGGCGCCGTCGGTGGTGCGGACGTGGTAGACGACGCCGGGCGCCGTGGCGATGAGCGCCTGGTCGAACTCCCGCTCGAGCCGCGCCTGCACGATGTCGGCGTGCAGCAGGCCGAGAAAGCCGCAGCGGAAGCCGAAACCGAGCGCCTCGCTGGTCTCGGGCTCGAAACTGAAGGCGGCGTCGTTGAGCCGCAGCTTCTCGAGCGCCTCGCGCAGCTTGGGGTACTCCTCGTTGTCGGTCGGGTAGAGGCCCGAGAACACGACGGGCATGGCCGGCTTGAAGCCGGGAATGGCGGCGCCGGCGGGGCGGTCGGCGGAGGTGACGGTGTCGCCGATCTGGGTGTCGGCGATGTCCTTGATGCCGGCGGTGAACCAGCCGACCTCCCCCACCCCGAGCGACTCGCAGACGGTGGGCTCGGGCCGGAAGAAGCCGACCTTGTCGACCTCGATCGTCTTGCCGGTGGAGGCGATCTTCACGCGGTCGCCGTGCGCGATGCGCCCGTCGAAGACGCGGATGAACGCGATGACGCCCTGGTACGAGTCGTAGACGGCGTCGAAGATCAGCGCCCGCAGGCCGGCCTCGGGGTCGCCCTGGGGCGGCGGCAGGTGCGCGACGATGCCCTCGAGCACCGCGCGGGTGTTCTCGCCCGTCTTGGCCGAGGTCGGCACCGCGTGGTCGCCGGGGATGCCGATGACCTCCTCGAGTTCCTCGATCGCGCCGGCGACGTCGGCCGACGGCAGGTCGATCTTGTTGATGACCGGCAGCACCTCGAGGCCGTTGTCGACGGCGAGGTAGGCGTTCTGGATCGTCTGCGCCTCGACCCCCTGGGCGGCGTCGATCACCAGCAGCACGCCCTCGCAGGCGCGCAGCGCGCGCGAGACCTCGTAGTTGAAGTCCACGTGACCGGGGGTGTCGATGAGGTTGAAGAGGTAGGTCTCGCCGTCGTCGGCCTGGTAGTACAGGCGCATGGGGGTGGCCTTGATCGTGATGCCTCTCTCGCGCTCGAGTTCCAGCGTGTCGAGCATCTGCTCCCGCTTCTCGCGCTCGGACACGCTCTGGGTGAGATCCAGGATGCGGTCGGCGAGGGTCGACTTGCCGTGGTCGACGTGGGCGATGATCGAGAAGTTGCGGATCTTCATCGCGCCCATCGTACATGGGGCCCCGTCGCGACGGGGGCCGCGGTGGACGCTCCGGGCGCCGTCGGACACGGGGCTCGTGACCCCCTCCGGCCTCCAGGCGACGGGGGGCCGGAAACGCGCGCCGACCTAGCCCCGCCGCTCCGCGAAGAACGAAGCCAGCAGCGCCGCCGACTCGCGCGCGCGCACGCCGCCGCGTACCTCGACGCGCCGCTTCCAGCGTTCGCCACCGAGGTCGGCGACACCACCCAGCGCGCCCTCGCGCAGGTTGGGCGCGCCGTACACCACGCGCGCGACGTGACCGGTGAGGGCCGCGCCGAAGCACATCGGGCAGGGCTCCAGCGTCACGACCAGCGTCGCGCCGGTCAGGCGCCAGTCGCCGGTCGCCGCCGACGCGGCCCGCAGCGCGAGCACCTCGGCATGCGCGGTCGGGTCGCGGTCGGCGCGGGTGCGGTTGGCGCCGCGTCCCAGCACCTCCCCGTCTCGCAGCACCAGCGCGCCCACGGGCAGCTCCCCGGCCTCGCCGGCCGCGCGGGCCAGGCTCAGCGCTTCGCGCATCACGCGCTCGTCCTCATCCTCGACGAGGACGGCGCCGCCGCCCACCGGCCGCAGCAGCCCCTCGACCCACACGACCTCGTCGCCCCGGGCGAGCAGCCGCAGACCGTCGCGCGCCTCGCGCGGGACGCGGGCGTCGATGAGCACGTCGGCGAGCGAGCGGTGACCGCCAGGCAGACGCACGACGTCGCCCGGCCTGCGGGCGCGCAGCTCGAGCGGGCCACGCGCGAGGGCCTCGGCGTCGACGCCATCGGGCAGCTCCTCGGGGCGCACGATGCGCCGCTCGGCGGGGCGCGGCGACGACCGCACGACGGCCACCCGGCCGTAGGCCACCCGCCACCAGGCCCCGGCGCCGACGGACGCCCGCCACGGGTCACCGTCGTTGAGGTGCGCGCGCGCGGTCTCGATGCGGTGCAGGTCGACCTCGACACCCCCGGCGGCCAGCAGCGCGGCCAGCACCTGGCGTTGGACCGCGACCGGTTGCCTGGCGAGCGCCCGGGCCTCGACGCCATCCGCGGCGGCCGCCGCGACCCACGCAGCCCCCCCGGACGTGGCGACCGATCCCGGACCACCCACGGAGGCGCCCTCGTCCTCGCCGAACGACCTTTCGGGCCCCAGTAGGGCGCCGGCGCCGCGTACGCGCCGCCGGGCCTCGTCGCGCACGAAGTCCGCCGCGTCGCGCTGCACCGTCGCCAGGCGTGCCAAACGGTGGGTCACCCCAGGCGCGTACGACTCGAGCCGCGGGAGGACGGCGTGCCGCACCCAGGCTCGGGCGCGCTCCAGGTCGGCATTCGTCGGGTCGTCGCGCCAGGGCCGGCCGTGGCGGTCGAGCCACGCACGAAGCTCGCCGCGACCGATCGTCAGCAGCGGGCGCACCAGCCGGCCGCGACGAGCGGCCATGCCGCGCAGGTAGGCCGAGCCGCGCAGGGCCTGCAGCACGACGGTCTCCGCCTGATCGTCGACCGTGTGGGCGAGCAGCAGGACGTCGGCGCCGGCCTCGCGCGCCATGCGATGCAGCGACGATCGCCGCAGCCTGCGGGCGGCCTCCTCCAGATTCCAGCCGCGGCGGTCCGCCGCGGCGCGCACCTCCACCCGCTCCGCGCGGAACGGTGCGCCGATGGCCGCGGCGAGGTCGCGAACGAAGCCGGCGTCCTCGTCGGCCTCGGGACGCAGCGCGTGGTCCACGTGGAGCAGCACGAGGTCGACGCCGTGCTCTGCCAGCATCCAGGCCAACGCGACCGAGTCGCCGCCGCCGGAGACACCGATCGCGCAACGCCGGGCCTCGGGCGCCAACTCGCGCAGCCGACCGCCGACGACGTCGACGAGTTCGCTGCCGTCCGCCGGCGACGGCGTCCGAACGTGGGGGTCGTGCTCGGGCACGGCGCCATCATCCCACGCCCCGGCGGGGCGGCTGCCCCGGGAGCCGACGACGGACCGTGAAGCGGGCGGTGTGGTGACGGGTGGATGCGCCCACGCAGCTGGTACGCTCGGTGCATGCAGCGCCGCCGCACCGTCGCGCTCGTGGTCCTCGATTCCGTGGGGCTCGGCGCCCTGCCGGACGCCGCCGAGTTCGGCGTGGCACCGGAGGCGCCGGACGGCGACGCGGGCGCCCACACGCTCGACCATGCCCTTGCCGCCGCCGATGATGCCGGGGCCGCCGTCGACCTGCCGAACCTGACGCGCCTGGGACTCGGCATGGTGGCCGGTGTGACGAGCCTGCCGACCCACGATGCGCCGCAGGGCGCCTTCGGGCGCATGCGCGAGCGCTCGAAGGCGAAGGACACGACGACCGGCCATTGGGAGTTCGTCGGGGTGGAACTCGAGCGCCCGTTCCGCACCTACGAGCGCTTCCCCGACGAGGTGATGGCGGCCTTCGACGCGGCCACCGGCCGCGCCCACCTGGGCAACCGGCCGGCGTCGGGCACGGTCGTCCTGGACGAGCTCGGCGAGGAACACCTGGCGACGGGCGCGCCGATCGTCTACACGAGCGCCGACAGCGTGTTCCAGGTGGCCACCCACACGGACGTCGTCCCGCTCGAGACGCTCTACGGCTGGTGCCGGGCGGCGCGCGAGATCCTCACGGGCGACCACCTCGTCGCCAGGGTCATCGCGCGGCCGTTCGACGGCGTCCCAGGCGCGTGGCGGCGGCTGCACGAGCACCGCCACGACTACGCGATCGAGCCGCCCGTCCCCACGGTGCTCGACGCGCTGAAGGGCGCCGGGCGCGAGGTGGTGGGGATCGGCAAGATCCCGGACATCTACGCGCGCCGCGGCATCAGCCGCGCGGTCCCGGCCCGCGACGACATGGATGGCGTCGATCGCACGCTCGAAGCCTTGCGTACGGGCGTCGACGGGTTGGCCTTCGCGAACCTCGTCGGCTTCGACGCGATCTATGGGCACCGACGCGACGCGCCGGGCTACGCGCGCGCGCTGGCGGACTTCGATGCGCGCCTGCCGGAGCTGCTCGCCGCACTCGGCCCCGAGGACCTGCTCATGCTGGTGAGCGATCACGGCAACGACCCCACCTGGCACGGCACGGACCACACCCGTGAGCACGGTCTGCTGTTGGTGGCCGGTCCCGGCGTGGTCCCCAGACCGATCCCGACCCGCGACAGCTTCGCCGACGTGGGCGCCACCGTTGCGGAGCTCTTGGCCGTGCCCTGGCGCGGCGCCGGCACCTCGTTCGCGAGGCTGCTCTTCCAGCAACCGTATTGACCCAGGACGAGGCAGGCGCTGCCCGCGACCCGAGCTGCGAGCGAGGGCGCAGGGCGAGACGAGTTCGAGGCGCCAACGCGCGCGCTCCGCACAACCACCGAGCGAGCGTCGAAGGCGCGAAGCGCCCGACCACCACCCCCACCCGTTGCGTAGGAGCCCACCCGCCACGAAGCGGGGTCCGGCCCCGCCTCCGAGGCCGTTGGCAGCGAAGCTGACTCGAGGCCCCGGAGGCGGGGCCGGTCCCCGCGTTCGACGACGAAGGCTTACTCGTCCGCGACGAGCTCGATGTACGCCTCTTGGGTGGCATCGCCACGCCGCGATCCCAGCCGGTAGATGCGCGTGTAGCCCCCGGGCCGCTCCGCGAACCGCGGCGCGATGTCGTTCATGAGCTTGCGCTGCACCTCGACGTCGTGGATGTCGCGGGAGATGAGGCGGCGGGCGTGGAGGTCGCCGCCGCGGGCGGTGGTGATGAGTTTCTCGACGAAGGGCTGCAGGTTCTTGGCCTTCGTGAGGGTGGTCTTGATGCGGCCGTGGCGGAACAGCGCGGTCGCCTGCGAGCGCGCGAGCGCGACGCGGTGGCTGCTGTTCATGTTGAGCTTGCGGCCGGCGGACAAGTGGCGCATGGGTTACTCCTTGAGCCTCAGGCCGCTGGCCGCGAGGCGCTCCTTGATCTCCTCGAGGCTCTTCTCGCCGACGCCGCCGACCTTCTTGAGGTCGCGTTCGCTGAGGGCGAGGAGGGCGTCGACGGAGTCGATTCCCTCTTCCTGCAGCGAGTGCAGCACGCGCGAGGAGAGCTGCAGGCTCTCGAGGCTCATGCGCACCGGCTCGGGGGCAGCGGCCACGGCCTCGGGGGCCTTCGTGGGGATGGTCATGACCGGCACCTGGTCGGGCTCGAGCTCCGCCATCTCGCCGTTGAACACGTTGAGCTGGGTGCGCAGCGTCTCGACGGCGTGGTCGAGCGCCGTGCGCGGATCGACGCTACCGTCGGTCCACACGCGCAGCACGAGCCGGTCGAGGTCGGTCTTCTGGCCGACGCGGGTGTCCTCGACCCGGTAGGCGACGCGCCGCACGGGGGTGAAGAGGGCGTCGACCGGGATCGAGTTGATACGGTCCTTGGTACCGTGGATGTCGGCGGGCACGTAGCCGACGCCGGGCTCGACGCGCACCTCCATGACCAGCTTGCCGCCCTTGCCGAGCGTGGCGATGTGCAGCTCGGGGTTGACGACCTCCGCACCGACCGGCACGTCGAAGTCGGCGGCGGTCACGGCGCCGGGGGTCTCCTTGCGCAGCGTCAGCGTGACGGGGTCGTCGTCGTACAGCTTCACCACCAGCTCCTTGAGGTGGAGGATGATCTGCATGACGTCCTCGGTGACGCCTTCGATGGTCGAGAACTCGTGCAGCACGTCCTCGATGTACACGCTGGTGACGGCCGTGCCGGGCACCGACGACAGGAGGGGGCGCCGCAGCGGGGTGCGGTGGTGGCGGGCGGAGCCACGCGCCA
>Ga0180429_10002443_pt1 | contig 15318 bp, 14 predicted proteins | sample SS_ome_FD_132428 | JGI IMG/M metagenome (GOLD analysis project Ga0180429, IMG submission 132428) | Hypersaline lake sediment archaeal communities from the Salton Sea, California, USA - SS_1_S_1 metaG | ecosystem: Environmental > Aquatic > Non-marine Saline and Alkaline > Hypersaline > Sediment ...
ATACTTGACTATCGGGTCTGTTATGACTATACATTCATTAGTGGGTGAGTGGCCGGTTGTGACTGGTTGTTCAGTAGCGAAAGCGCCCCGTTGGTGAGTGCGGTCATTTGAGGATGCCAAGTGATAGTAGCGGCTGCGAAATCGAAAACCGAACGGCCCCGTCAGAATAGACGGATGAAGGTGACGCGCAAGAAGCTGATTGACGCGGCCAGGGCGGTGTTTGCGCAAAAGGGTCTGGACCTGGCACGGATCGATGAGATCACGGACCGCGCCGACGTCGGCAAGGGCACGTTCTACTACCACTTCAAGAGCAAGCCCCAGCTCATCCGTGAGATGATAAAGGGGGTCATGGACGAGCTTGGGGCGGCAATGGAGGACAAGTGCAGGGGCATCGGCGACCTGCCGGCGCTTCTCGACGCCCTGATGGGGGCGCACATTGAGTTCTTCTGCACGCGCTGGGAGGACTTTGTCCTCTACTTCCAAGGCAGAACGGATTTGACGCTTCAGGAGGGTTACGCGGGGATCGAAACGCCGTTCCTCGATTACCTCGGCCGGATCTAGACGCTCGTGGCCGGCGTGATCAAGCACCGGCTGACGCCCTCCGTGCTTCGGAGGATCGCGTGCGCCATCGCCGGGCTTGTATCCGGCTACTACTCGTTTGCCGTGATTGCGTCAGGGGATGAGGACATAGATGCAACGTTCAGGTCGCTGCGTGGGGTCATGGTGATGACCTTGGCACGGTTCATTCAGGAGGCCGCGTCGGCACCGACGCAGGCGACGGCCGGTGATGTGAAGCCAGGCAGTTAGCGTGCCACGTGGTCGGGGCGGTTTCTCAAGCCGGCCGGCGGGCCACATTTTTGGAGAGGAGAGAAGTGGAAACACAGGGTATTGTGGAGCGCGCAGTCGAACAGAATGTCTGGGGGGTTGCAGGAAGCTTCGACGTCTATAACTGCAATCCCGAGACGATTCGCGACGCCGACAGGATTCGGCAGTTCGTTCGCGAACTGTGCGATCTCATCGAGATGAAACGGTTCGGCGACACCGTCGTCGTCAACTTCGGTGAGGACGAACGTGTTGCCGGCTACTCGATGACGCAACTGATAGAGACCTCGCTCATTTCCGCCCACTTCGCCAATCAGTCGAACACCGTGTACCTGGACGTCTTCAGCTGCAAGGCGTACGACCCGGAGGTTGTCGCCGCCTTCGCCGAGAAGTTCTTCGGGGGCTCCCACTGCATCACGAACGTGAACCTGAGGCTCTAGATGATGGATGGTTTTCGAGCCGTCACTGATCCGGACGAGTGTCAGGGCGCCTGGAAGCGAGCCGTTCCGGCTGAGATGGTCTCGGACCTCTGGGAAGTCCGGGATTGCTTCCAGAGGCATTTCCGCCGTCCCGCGCACTTCATCGTGGCCGAAGACGGCCCCACGAACGGGGAAGTCCGTGGCTTCCTACCACTGAGCTGGATAGAAGAAGTGCACTGCTACGGCTACTTCCCAGGCGAAACCTGGCACGGCAAGACCTGGCTGGAACAGAACCGTATCGTTGCGGCGGACGAAGACACGCTGGCCGAACTGCTCGGGAACTGCCCGGGCGACTACCACCTCCGCTACCTGATTCCCAGGGATTACGGCGATTCTGACCACCAGGCGGTGGACGAGGTCGGCTATCTGTTCCTGCCCCCGCAATACGATTACGACATGGAGAACTACTTCCAGGAGTTTTCACACAAGTCGGCCAAGCGAATCAGGCGGGAGCTTGACGCCTTCAGCGCGTCGGGCGTGAGCTACCGACACGACGAACTGTCGGATTTTGACTGGCTCGTCGAGCTGAACGTCGGGCGGTTCGGGAAAGACTCCTATTTCTACGATTTGCGGTTCCGTGAAGGGTTCCGCAGTCTGATGCATTTCCTCCACGATAAGGGGTGGCTGCGCCTGACGGCCCTTCTCATAGGGGGCGAGACGGCCGCCGTGGACATCGGCTGTGTTTATCGCGGGACATACACACTGCTGGCTGGCGGCACACACGACGGCCACCCCGGTGTTGCGAAACTTATCAACGTCCACCATATGACGCGCGCATGCCAAGAGCGCTTCGAGGCCGTCGATTTCCTCTGCGGAGCCTTTTCGTGGAAACAGCTTTTTCACCTGAAGCCGCGGCCCCTCTACCTGCTTTCGAGCGTGCCCGCCGAAGTCTCCCTGCCCGAGCCCGTCGAGGCCCGGAGCGCCGCCTGTGTCTGACCGACGCGTGCTGGTCGTCGGCACGACATCCGACTACATCGACATTATCCGCCGACGGTTTTCGGGGCGGGCTCTTTTCGTGACCGACGCGGGCGAACGGGAACGCGCCTCTGAACCGGCGCCGGACGGGCGGTCCGAGCTCCTCTGTGACCTCGCGCGGCCGGACGCGGTCGTCGCCGCGTTACGCGACCACCTTGGCGGGCACGACATTGAGGCGGCCGGCGTCGCCTGCTTCGATTGCGAGTCGATGGCGCTCGCGGCATACGTCGCGCGTTCTTTCTCCCTGCCGTACGTCTCGCCCGAGGCGGTCGTCGCCTGTCGGAGCAAGCTCATATCAAAGCAACTATGGCGTGAAGCCGGGTTGCCGTGTCCTCGAGCAGGCATAGTCGGGAGCGCGTCGGAGGCCGTTCGTTTTGCACGGGACATCCGAGGCCCGGTCGTTGTCAAGCCGCTCACGGGCAGCGGCAGCGAGCTTCTCTTCGTCTGCTCGGACAAGGACGAGTGCGTCGCCGCCGTGCGCACGATCAAGGCGCGCTTGGCGCACCACACGGACGAGCGCATGTACAAACGATACGTCTATGCCGGGAGCGAGGTCGATCCGCGCCGTGCGTTCGCCATCGAAGAGTTTGTCTGCGGCCCTGAGTACAGTTGCGACTTTCTCGTCGACGGCGACCGCGTCGAGATCGTGCGCATCGCGCTCAAAGTTCCGGACCGGAGCAGTGTGCCGGGCACGACACTGGCCTATGTGCTACCGGTCGACCTGCCGCCCGGGGTCGTGTTCGAGAGTTTCCGAAACCAACTGCGCGACGCGGCGCACGCGCTCGGCGTCGTTCGGGCCGTCTGCATGCTCGACTTCATCGTGGACGGCGGCAAGGCCGTGATGCTCGAGCTGACGCCGCGCCCGGGCGGGGATTGCCTCCCGCCGCTCGTGCTCGCGAGCTGCGGGCTGGACATGCTCGGGCTGGCGTTGGATTTCGCAGAGGGGTGCCCGGTCGCGATTCCCGACAGGTCGAGGTGGCGGCGGCTCGTCGGGCTCCGGCTGTTCGCTTCCCGCGCCGGCGCTGTGCGGCGGATAGACACGCGGGCCGCCCTCGCTGACCCGCGCGTGCTCGAATGCTGTATCAGGCGAGCGCCCGGCCATCGCGTGGTGCTGCCGCCCGAAAACTATGACTCGCGGCTTCTCGGGCACGTGATCTTCGCACCGTCATCGCCCGAGGGTGTCGAACGAGAGGTTTCGGAGATCGCCGCCAAGGTCGGGATAGAAATGGAAGACACGCAATGATCAAGCGCGATCCGATTCTGAAAGCGGCGGCGAAGCTTGCTGAGCATCGTACGCCCGTCCTCGACCGCAAAGGACTGGACGCATTCGTCGGTTCGTTCCTCGAGCGGAGCGACCTGTTCCTCGGCATTCGCGAAATGCAGGGTTCACCGCTCTACGTCATCGAGGAGAACGTCCTGCTCGAGCGAGCGGCGACGTTTACTGCGGCGTTTCGGGCGGAGTTGCCGGATGTTAGTGTCTATTACGCCGTGAAGAGCAACAACCATCCGGCGATTGCGGCGACGCTCACCGCGGCCGGGCTCGGGCTTGACGTGTCGAGCGGGCTCGAACTGCAGACGGCTCTCGACTGCGGCGCGTCGGACATCGTCTTCAGCGGGCCGGCCAAGACGGAACAGGAGCACGCGCTCGTCGCGGCGAACCACGGGCGCGTGACGGTGCTGATCGACAGCTTCGGAGAGCTTGAGCGGCTTGAGCGCGCGGCGGCCGCGGCCGGGGTGCGCGTCCGCTCCGGCGTACGGCTGACGACCAGCCGGAGCGGCCTCTGGCGCAAGTTCGGCATCCCGCTCGCGGACCTGTCGCGTTTTTTCGCCGCGGCGAAGAAGTGCGGGCACATCGAGCTCCGCGGCCTCCAGTTCCACACAAGCTGGAACCTCGGCCCGGCGAACCAGGTCAGGTTCATCGCACGGCTCGGGGCGGCGCTCGGAAAGATGAGCTCGCGCGACCGCTCGGCGGTCGAGTTCATCGACATCGGCGGCGGGTTCTGGCCCCCGCAGGGCGAGTGGCTTCTCTCCGCGGGCACGCCCGAGGGTCGCCTGCGTGAGGCGGTCGCGGTGGCCGGGCGGCCCTCGCTCCGTCATCATCGATTGCCCGCGTCGCCCATCGACGAGTTTGCGTGCAGGATCGGCCGGGCCGTGTGGAAGCACATCTTCCCGAACGTCTCGTGCCGCATCTGCGCCGAGCCGGGCAGGTGGCTCTGCAACGACGCGATGCACATTTTGCTCACCGTGCTTGACAGGAAGGGCGCGGACATCGCAATCACGGACGGCGGCACCAATGCCGTCGGCTGGGAGCGGTTCGAGACGGACTACTTTCCGGTGATAAACCTCTCGCGGCCCGCGCTGACCGAGCGCAAATGCTACGTGCTCGGCTCGCTGTGCACGCCGCACGATGTCTGGGGCTACGCGTACAATGGGAAGGACATCCGGCCGGGCGACGCTCTGCTCATCCCGACACAGGGGGCCTATACCTGGAGTCTGCGCCAGAACTTCATCAAGCCGCTTCCGAAGTCCGTGATGCTGCGGGCGGACGGCACGGTCACGGCCGCCATTCCGTGAGCCGGCAGGAGGTTCGGGGCACTTGAACGTGACCGCATACGACCTGATCGTGGTAGGCGGCGGGCCGGCCGGGATGATGGCGGCTGGCCGGGCCGCGGAGCGCGGGCGCCGCGTCCTCCTGCTCGAGAGCGGGCCGTCGGTCGGACGCAAGCTTCTCCTCACCGGAGGGGGACGGTGCAACGTGACCAACACCGCCGAGCTTCCTGACTTCCTGGCGGCCTTCGGACGCACCGGCGGGTTCCTCCGCACCGCGCTGACGCACTTCGGGAACGGCGAGATGCGGCGGTGGCTCAAGGACCGTGGCGTAGAGACCGTCGTCGAGGAAAACGGTTGCGTCTTTCCGGCCGCCGGCAACGCGCGCTCCGTCCTGAATGTGTTGACCGCGTACCTGGCTCAGGGCGGCGCGCAGGTCCGGGTTGAATGCAGGGGGGCCGGGCTGGTGGTGGAAGGCGGGCGTCTCGTGGGTGTGAGCGCGAACGAGGAGCGGTTCGAGGCGGGGCGTGTCCTGCTCGCGTGCGGCGGCCTGAGCTACCCGCAGACGGGTAGCACGGGCGACGGCTACGAACTGGCGCGGCAAGCGGGTCATCGCATCGTGCCAACCTATGCGGCCGTGTGCGGACTCGAGACGCGTGAAGGATGGCCGCGGCGCCTTCAAGGCACTCCGGCCGGCCGGCTGGCGGTTCGCGTGGTCGGCCGGCGTGAGCGTACGCTGGCGTCTGCGACGGGCGATGGACTCTGGACCCACTTCGGCGTGTCCGGTCCCGCGATTCTCGACGTGAGCTACGCGGCCGTACTGGCGCTGCGGAAGGAAGACGAGGTCATCCTTGAGCTGGACATGGTTCCCGACGAGACACAGGATGGCCTGACGGCCTGGCTGCGCGCGTCGGCGGAAACAAGAGGCAAACGGACGTTCCAGACTGTGCTCGCGGAGCGCGTGCCGGCGCGGACGGCGGCCATCCTGCTCGAACTCGGCGGGGTCGACGGAGGGACGCCGATGGCGCACTGCACGCGGGAGGCGCGCACCGCCCTGGTCGAGTTGTTGAAGCGCCTTTCGCTGCGCGTCGCCGGCGCGCGGCCGGTGGCGGGGGCGATCGTCACGGGCGGGGGTGTGGACTTGGCGGAGGTGGACGCCGCGAACATGGAGTCGAAACTGCTCCCCGAGTTGCATCTTGCGGGCGAGGTGCTCGACCTCCAGGCCCTGTGCGGCGGGTTCAACCTCCAAGCCGCGTTCTCGACGGGCCGGCTCGTCGGCGATGCCGTGTGATTCTCCTCCCTCCCCAAAAACAAGGACGACGGCCGTCATCGGCCGCCGTCCCGCGAATGGCTGGTACGCCCTGAAGGACTCGAACCTTCAACCCCCTGATTAAGAGTCAGGTGCTCTACCAATTGAGCTAAGGGCGCGGATGTGCCGGGAGTCAGCTCTTCAACCGAAACGCGCTCAGGGCTTCCTCCTCGGTCTTGTAGATGCTGAACACCTTTGTCAGGCGGGTGATCTCGAACACCTCGTATATCGGTGGGGCGATATTGCAGAGCTTCATGACGCCCTTCCTTGCTGTCAGCGCTTTATGCAGCGAGATGAGCTTGCCGAGCACGGCGCTTGAAAGGTACCGCACGTTCGTCATGTTGATGAGCACCTTGAGAGCTCCGCCTTCTTCTACCATCTCGGTCAGCTCCGCCCCGATCTGGTTGATGTTGCGCTGGTCGATAACCTTGGCGTCGGTGAACTGGACAATGGTGACGCCATTGTCCACCCGCGAAATCAACCTTGATGCGCTCTCGGCCATCTTGCCTTTCCTTTCACGTCAGACGTCGCGGATGCGGAGCATTGTAGCGTTTTGGAAAAGCTTGTCAACCGCGAGGTCCGATTTGCGAGGTATGATTTGTCGAAACGATGCTCCGTTCAGCCGACGTTCGTGCCGCCGGATTCAAGGCGACTCAGGGCCGTCTTCATTCGTGCGACACAGCGGTCCCGGCCGAGGATTTCCATTGACTCGAAAAGCGGCGGCGACGCGGCGCCGCCGGTGACGGCGATTCTGAGCGTCATGAAAAGCTGTGTCGCCTTGAGGCCGAGTTTCTCGCAGAGCGCCCGGCCGAGTTCCTCGAGCGCGGCCGCGCTCCACTCGCCCGCCGCGTCGAAGGCGGCGACGCACTCGCGGAGCGCGTCGGCCGCCGTTTCGGGCGTCATCTTTTTTGCGACGAGCAGGCCGGGGTCGTAGTCGAGTTCATCGGTGAAGAAGAACCACGTCCACTTGTCGAACTCGGACAGCGTCTTGAGCCGTTCCTGGATGATGGAGACGATCCTGGCCGTCTTCTCGCCCTCATCGAGCCGGTCTTCTTGTGCGAACGGGCGGAGCCGTTCGGTCAGTTCATCGACGCTCATGTTGCGGATGTAGACGCCGTTCAGCCATTCCAGCTTGGTGAGGTCGAAGATCGGCGCGGACGTGCTGACGCGGTCCCACGAGAACTCGTGCACCATCGTGTCGAGGTCGAAGACCTCTTCGCCGTTCTCGGCTGAAAACCCCATCAGGGCAAGGAAGTTGAGCATCGCCTCGGGCAGGAAGCCCTGCTCGCGGTACCAGTCGAGCGAGGTGGGGTTCTTGCGCTTGCTGATCTTCGACCGGTCGGCGTTCCGCAGGAGGGGCATGTGCGCGAAATCGGGCGGCTCCCACCCGAAGGCCTTGTAGAGAAGTATGTGCTTGGGCGTCGAGTTGACCCATTCCTCCGCACGGACGACGTGCGTGATTTTCATCAGGTGGTCGTCCACGACGTTCGCGAGGTGATAGGTCGGGAAGCCGTCGGACTTCATCAGCACCTGGTCGTCGATGACGGAGTTCTGGAAGACGACCGGTTCGCCCTTTTTGCGAATGAGATCGACGTAAGAAGTTTCGCCGTCGAGCGGCACCTTGAGGCGTATGACGGCCGGCTCGCCGGCGTCGAGACGGCGCCTTACCTCGTCGGGCGCGAGGCCGCGGCAGAGGCCGTCGTACTTCGGCGGCAGTTTTTTCTTCTGCATCTCGTCGCGCATCGCGGCGAGCCGCTCGGGCGTGCAGAAGCAGTAATACGCGTGGCCGGAGTCGATGAGCTTCTGAGCGTGTTCCCTGTAGATGTCGCAGCGTTCCGACTGGCGATAGGGGCCGTAGGGGCCGCCGCAGTCGGGGCCTTCGTCCCACTCGATGCCGACCCAGCGGAGCGCGCGAAATATCGCCTCCTCCGATTCCTTGGTCGAGCGCTCGCGGTCGGTGTCTTCGATGCGGAGGACGAACCGGCCGCCCTTGTGCCGCGCGAAGGCCATGTCGAAGAGGGCGATATACGCGGTTCCGACGTGCGGGTCGCCCGTGGGGCTTGGCGCGATCCTGACTCTCACTTCGTTCATTGACTTCGTCCTGCCTTGTGAAGGTGTTGCCCGGTGCCTGGAGGGATTATAGGGACATGCGGGCCGCCGGGCAAGCATTGTCAGCGGACCTGACAGCTCTTATGCTTGTACCGGATGCCATGTGTCACTCGCCCGGCGCGTCCGTCAGGACGATTTGTGCTTCGAGGAGCCACGAGCGCACAGCGGCTGGCGCCTTGTCGGAACCGAGGACGGCGTTGATGCGGGCGACAAGGTCGGCCTCGCGGACGCTCTCGGCCAAGCCCTTCGCCGCTTGCTCGTTCGCTGGGGACAACGAGTCGAGCCGGGCAAGCGTGGTGTGGACGGCGGCGCAGAGTTCCCGCGTGTCGTCGGTGATGGATTCCCTCATCTCCGCGTAGCGCCCGAGGAGGTCGTGTTCCCATGCGGCGGCCTGGCGGGCTTCGATACCGGCGACGCCGGACGCGGCTGACGCGACGTATAACTCCCGCAGCATGGTGTGTGCGTCGGCGTTGGCGAGCCGTAGAGCGGCCAGTTCCGCGCGGTCCCGGGCTGATTCGGCGATGAGGCGGTCGTTGTCGGCGCGGAGGTCCCGGAGTTTCGCGTCGAACTCCGCCTGGAGGCGGTCGCTATGCTTGGCCCGGTCGAGCGTGAGCAGGCCGGTGATGTACGCGGCCATGCTCAGGATGGCCAGGATCAGCGCGGCGATTTTGGCGGCGCGGTGGAGGCGGGGGAAGCGCGGCCTCGCCCGTGAGCCGTCCTCGTGCGGCGGGACGTTCTCGGCCTGGTTGATGGCTTCGGGAGCGCCCCCGTTCCCGAGCAACTGATTCAGCGGCTCGGGAATCCCGTCGGGGTCGTTGTGGTCGTCGTTCATAGCTTTTCGCCTCGGCACTTGTCCACAGCAGAATGTCCGCGTCCTTCGTTCTTGAACACACATTCCGTACCGGGTTCTGCCCAATCGATCACTTGCGTATTCTGCATGCGGCGGGGCGGCGCGTCAAGTCCTGGGAAGATTTCTGCGGAAGTGGCCTGATGTGTTGCTCGCAATCGAAGACCACGGACACATGCCGACTGAGGGTGGCCGCAACGCAGGGGATGGGGCGACGGGAGGAGGCCGGCCGGCACCGTCAAGGGGTGGCGCGGTGACAGCACACGAGCCCCGTGAAAGCCCCGGGGGGAGTGGCCAGAGCTTTCGGGGATGGGACTACTGCCGCGCGGGCCAAAGGACCCGTGGGCGGTGCGCCACCGCGCCGTAAGTCACTGTATCACATACGCAAACAAATCTCAAGCTCCCCGCGTAGCCCGCCATCGATGGACGGCGCCATTCGCCCACCCGCAGTGTCCTCGGGGCCGGCCTGGTCAAAAATGGGTTGCATATGACCGGCGATGTGGCAGAATATGCGCGGTACGAAACGGATGGTGGCCGATCAAGCCGACGTTCCCACCTTGATTCGTCCCCCAGCAAAATCAGGTACGGCATCTTTCTTGAAGGAGAAACGGCGATGAAATGGCTTTGTGTGGCAGTCGCGGCGTTGATATTGGCGGGATGCGGGCAGGGTGTGGTTACGGCGCAGTCAACGGACAAGACGGCGGGGGCGGCGGACAAAGCGGCCGATGTCGCGGACGAAGCGACACAGAGCGCTGAATCCGCCGAGGCCGCGGAACCCGAACAGGAACAGGACCCAGGCCGACTGCCCACCGAGACCGCGAAACTGAGCTACGTCTTCGGCATGGATGTTGCAAACGCCCTCAAGAATATCGATACCGAACTCGACCGCGATGCCTTCTTCCGCGGCATCGCCGACGTTCTCGACGGCGAGGGCGCATTGCTCACGGCCGAGGAGGCCGAAACAGTCAAGATGGCGTTCTTTATGAAGGAACAAATCAAGATGAGACAGAAAATGCAGGAGCTCGGCGACAAGAACCAGAAGGAGGGCGATGCGTACCTCGCCGCCAACAAGGACAAGGAAGGCGTCAAGACCACCGACACCGGCCTCCAATACGTCGTGATCGAGGAGGGCGACGGACCAAACCCAACGGCCGCCGACGTCGTCAACGTCCACTACCGCGGCTCACTCCTGGACGGGACGGAGTTCGACAGTTCCTACAAGCGGAACGAGCCCGCGACGTTCCCGGTCGGTGGTGTCATCCCCGGTTGGCAGGAAGCCCTGCAACTGATGAAGGTCGGCGGCAAGTACCGCGTCTTCGTGCCGTCGAACCTCGCGTACGGCGAGCGCGGCGCGGGACAGGTCATCCCGCCGAACTCCACGCTCATCTTCGAGGTCGAACTTCTCGGCATCGAAAAGCCCGAGATGCCGGATGAGACGGTGCCCGGTGCGGCCACCGGCGACGGGGGCTGAGACGCACAGGAATAGGCGGCGGCCCCGTTGTTCTCTGCGCGGATGTTGCGGGTGCGACTCTACGAAGCGGCCTGCGGCGTAGCACGAGAGGCCGTTCGACGCCGGCGGCCTTGCGGTCACGCGGCGGCGAAATGTTCTCCGCCCGTGACGGACACCGCATACACTTCTCTCATTACGGACAGGGGATATGGCGCTCGCAATCGGGAGATGACGAATGAAATGCCCGCGTGACGGTACGACGCTCGCCCGCGTCCACATCGCCGGCCTCGAACTCGACAAGTGCCACAAGTGCGACGGCATCTGGTTCGACCGCGGCGAACTCGAACGGCTCCGCGACCTGGAAATCCCGGACGCCGAGGAAATCCTTGAACGGAAATACGGCGACCCCGACTACAAAGGAGGAAAGGTCGAGGCCTACATGCGTTGCCCCCGATGTGACGAAGGACGCCTGCGGCGGCAGGCGTACACATACGTCAATCCGGTGCACGTCGACAGATGCGGAAAGTGCTACGGAATCTGGATCGACGACGGCGAGCTGAACGCCATCATCGGCGAGAAGAAGGGGCTCGACGAGGCGACGAACCCCGGCAAGCTCACGGCCTTCCTCCACGCGATGGGCCGGCTCGTCAAACGCGGCAAGCAACAGGGAACCACAACGCAAAGGAACGGGACATCATCATGAAGTACGCGACCTACGGCAGGACGGGCAAGAAGGTCTCGGTCGTCGGATTCGGCGGAATGCGCTTCAACCACGACCGGCCCGACAAGGAGAACGCTGAACTGGTCCGATACGCATGTAGCAGAGGAATCAATTACTTCGACACCGCGCCGGGCTACGGCCGGAGCGAGGACATCTTCGGCATCGCGTTCAAGGACATGCCCGGCGACTACTGGGTCTCGACCAAGGCGATGCCGACCACGTACGAGACGGCGGCCGCGGCGCGCGAGGCCGTCCAGAAATCGCTCGGCCGCATGGGCGTGCCGAAAATCCACTTCTTCCACGTCTGGTGCCTGCGCCAGATGGAGCACCACGAACTCGCGATGAAGCCCGGCGGAATGTACGAGGGCCTCCTCAAATGCCGCGACGATGGCCTCATCGACCACATCGTCTTCTCCTCGCACCAGCCGGGACACGAGATCAAGAAGGTCATCGAGAGCGGTGTGTTCGATGGCGTCCTGCTCGGCGTCAACATCCTCAACTTCCCCTACCGCTGGGAGGGCATCCAGGCCGCGGCCGACAGCGGCTGTGGCGTCGTCTCGATGAACCCGCTTGGCGGCGGCGCGATTCCCACGCACGAAAAGGAACTCGCGTTCCTGGCCCGCGGCGACGAGACGCCGACCGAGGCCGCGCTCAGGTTCGTCGTCTCGTGTCCGCAGATCACGATCGCGCTCGTCGGATTCACGACGCGTGAGCACGTGGATCTCGCCTGCAAGGTCGCCGACGAGGCGCGGCCGTTCTCCGACGCGGATCTCGACGAGATCCGCACGCGCCTGGGCGAGAACATGGACGCCGTCTGCACCGGCTGTGGCTACTGCGACGACTGTCCCCAGGAAATCCCCGTCCCGTCGTACATGCAGTACTACAATGAAAAGGTGATGTTCGGCAAGAGCGATGAGGAAATGCAGAAGAACCTCGACTTCCAGCACAACTGGGGCCTGCTCGTCGGCCGCAAGGCCGAAGCCGGCGACTGCATCGAATGCGGCCGGTGCGAGGAGGCATGCACTCAGCACCTCGACATCATCGACCGGCTCAAGGAGATCGCCGAATGGGAGCGGGCCGCGAAAGGCAAAAAATAACGTCGGAGGTCGGGTTCGGCGGTGCGACGGTCCGGCCGGCCCGCCTGTGCAGGGCGCTGGGTGCGGTCGCCATGCTCGCCGTGCTGCCGGGGTGTTCGCTCTTTTTCGACGTCGCCGGGCGGCCCGAGGTCAAGGACGCGCGCACGCACGTCGAGAAGATCGACCTCCACGGCGTGACGCTCCGGCTCGACGTGGACATCTCGAACCCCTATCGCGTCGCGCTCAAGTCCCCGCGGCTCCGATACGGCCTCGACGTCGAGGGCGCCGAGTTCATCACGGCCGACGAGATCACGGGCATCGACATCCCGGCCCGCGGCGTCGGCACCGTGACGCTCCCCATCCGTATCGAGTACGCGAACCTCCTTGCGGCGTACAAGCGGCTTGCCGGCAAGAGCGAGTTCACGTATCGTGCGCACGGTGACCTCCTGCTCCTTGCGACGCCGGCCGGAGATATCGAACTGCCGGTCTCGAAGACCGGGACCGCGTCCGTGCTTCGCGTGCCGGACTTCTCGAACGTTCGTGTGGAGTTCGCGGACGTGACGATGAGCGGCGCGACCGTCGTCGTGGAGGCGGAGGTCGAGAACACGAACTCGTTCGACATCACGACGCGCGACTACGGCTGTCGGCTGACGCTGGGCGACACGCCGGTCGGCATTGTCACCGCCACGACCGCGGGCACAATTCCCGCGGGCGAGACCGGTCGTGTCACGATGAAGGGCCGGGTCTCGGCGGCCGGCGTCGTATTCCAACTGCTTCGCGGAAAAAGCCCCGGCCCGCCGCACCTCAAGCCGTGCGGCCTCTTCGAGACGCCCTACGGCAACGTCAACATCGAGGACTGATGCGGACCCCTCTTCCCCACACGCGAAACGCAGCCATCCTGTGGTGAGTGTGTGCCAACGCCTGAGGAATCGCGATGGCCGAGACGTTCCGTGCAGATGACTGGGACACCTATCGCATGGAGTACGGCGACCCGCACCGCGAAATCGAGCCGCTCGACCGCGAAATCGAGGTGGTCGACGGGGCGCTCGCCGCGCTCAGGGACGCAGGTGTCTTGCCGCACACTGACTACGACCACGGCAAGATGCTCGCACACCGCCGCGCGGTCGCGGAGCTGTTTGAAATCCCGTGGACAGCGATCTCGCCGCGCATTCAGCGCCTGATCTATGCCATCAACGCCATCACACGGCCCGCGCAGATGATCGCCGCCGGCATCTTCTGCGGCAACACGTTCATATCGAACGCCGGAGCGGCCGTCGGGCCGGGCGCGTGCTATCGGGCGAAGGCGCTCGTCGGCGTCGAGATCGACCGCGACCGAGCCGCTCTCGCCGAGCGCAACGTCCGCAGGATCGACCCGAGCGGCGTCACGCGGGTCGTGGCCGACGATGCGATGAACGTCGCCGCCGGGTTCGACGGCCCGGTCGAGCTGATGTATCTCGACGCCGACGGCACGCCCGAGAGGGGGAAGGGCATCTACCTCGACATCCTCCAGGCCGTGTGGGACCGCGTCCCGCCGGGCGGCGTTATCCTCGCGCACAACAGCGTCAACGCGGCCGAGCGGCTCGCACACTATTTGGGATTCGTCCGCGACCCCGCGAACTGCCGCGCGAGCGTCAACGTCATCATCGACCCCGAAGGCCTCGAAGTCTCGGCGAGATGACGTTGTTCGGTCCCGCGCCGAATCCTCCACTGGACAAACGTTCCGCGCCCCGCTATGATTCGCCGCGTTCGTGAACCTCGAAGGAGCTTCAGTATGGCAAAGATAATGGCACAGATGGAACACGCGAGCGGTATCCCGCTCGGCGGGCTGGGCACGGGCAGTGTCGAGATACGCCCCGACGGATATTTCCACGAATGGCAGATATTCAACGTCGGCTCATGGGCGCCGTGGCAGCCGGAATGCTGTGGCAAACCCAAAATCCCGGACATGTCGCACCGTTCCCTCGCGTTCTACGTCCGGACGCAACAGGGCGACGCGGCGCCGCTCGTCCGCCGCCTCGGCCTGCGAAGCGACCAGAACGAGATGTACTCGTTCACCTGGTGCAAGAGCGCACGGGCCGTCGAGTTCGACGGGCGTTTCCCGGTTGCGAACCTCAAGTACATCGACGACGACCTGCCCGTCTCCGTTTCGGCGACGGTCTTCTCTCCCTTCGTCCCGCACGACGCCCGCACCAGCGGCACACCGGGCTTTCACGTGGCCTTCGAAATCAAGAACAAGTCCCGCAAACCGGTCGACGTCTCACTGCTCGGGACGCTCCTCAACCCCGTCGTCTCGGGCACGCCGGACCGCCAGCTTGTAAATTCCATCACGCACGCGGGCGACGCGACGTTCCTCACGATGCGGACCGAAATGAAGACGGAGTGCAAGCCGTCGCTCGGCAGCTTCGGGATGTCGGTCTCGGGCGGCGAGAACACCTGGCTTGCCGGCGAATACGAGGACTATCTTCACCACGGATATCTGCTCTGGAGCAGACGGTTCGGCATCGTGAAGGAATCGCTGATTCGCGAGTTCCGCACGGACGGCCGCCTGCCCAACGCCGAGGAGCCGCGGTCATACACGGGACTGCTCCGTTGCACCGAGGGGGAGATCGACGCGATGCCCGGGGCCGAAAGGAGCCGGGTCTTTGAAGCGCTCTGCCGGTATCCGCTGTTCGGCGGCATCGCGAAGCGAATCACAGAGGCAGAACCGGACTTCCTTAAGACGGACGCGGGCCGCACGGAGTTCCTGAAAGACGCCCGCGAGACAATGAACCACATATATGGCGAGAAGCGCACGTTCCAGGCGTGGGGCGGGGGCGCCTTATGCAGTTCAATTCGGCTCGGCCCGCGCGAGAGCAAAGAGATAGATTTCACCATCGGCTGGCACTTCCCGTATCACTACAGCGAGAAGGGCACGGTCCTCGGCCACATGTACGAGCACTGGTTCGAAGACGCCGAGTCCGTCACCCGGTTCCTCGTCAAGAAC
>Ga0180429_10002445_pt1 | contig 15314 bp, 18 predicted proteins | sample SS_ome_FD_132428 | JGI IMG/M metagenome (GOLD analysis project Ga0180429, IMG submission 132428) | Hypersaline lake sediment archaeal communities from the Salton Sea, California, USA - SS_1_S_1 metaG | ecosystem: Environmental > Aquatic > Non-marine Saline and Alkaline > Hypersaline > Sediment ...
CTAAGCGGTAGGCCGAGGGTTCGAATCCTTCCGGGTGCACCACCTTTTCCCGTTGGCCTAGGCGCTCGAACTTCATCGCCGTGGGTTCCTGATCGTGGGTCGGGCGGTTTCGTGGTTGGTTTCATTCTGGTGGCGGATCGGTGAATCGACACCGTTAGCGTCATGAGCGTCGTGGTTGCGAAGGGGTCGCCATGCCCTAGCCGCGTTGCGGGCGTGGTAGTCAGTGCCATTCGTGACCAACCTTGCCGATGCCTTGCTGCGGCGGTGCCGACGAGGCGCCCGAAGCCATGCATGGACGACAATTCGCTATGGTCGCACGTCGCATGGTCCGGCGTGGCGCGCGACGGTGCTGAGGCGCGACGTTTCATGGATGCATGCGGGTTCCCGCGCCAATCGCGGGTCCGCAGTCGAATGAAATGGCAAGGCATGACCATCGGCTGGAATCATCCTCGGGACGGTAGGTTCGCGCAGGTAGCGTCGCCACGGGGTCTCCCCGTGAAAGCTGACCGTCCTCATCACCCACGGAAGCCTGGCTACACGGCGACGCGCGGCCAAGCCACCCGCGGAATCAGGGTCGTCGGCCCATGGTGCGTGGTGGGAGGCCACGGGCCTCAGAATGTGATGAACCCCCTGACGCATACGTTGCTTGCGTACGCCGGTGCACGAAGGGTGCCGCGAGAGGGCTGCTCCGTTGACGTGCTGGAGGTGAAGGCAATAAACTCGTGTTGAAACACATATTTCAAAAATGCCTCATTCGGAAACGATGCAATCTAGGGAGCCCGATACTTGCTGACTCTAATCGATCGAATCGGAGCGCTGAAGGACGTATCGGCGACGGAAGCCCGGCTCACGCGCTACCTGAGTCATGCCTACTCCGACGTACCCTTTCTCAGCGCCGCCGAGATTGCTCGACGCGCCGGCGTTTCTCCCGCCACCGTGTCTCGCTTCATCCGCAAGCTCGGCTACGACGATCACGGTGCCCTGAAGCACAACCTCCAGGTGGAGTTGTACTCCGTCGCCACGTCACCCGCAGAGCGCTTCAAGGTTCGCGGTGAACTCCCGGCACTCGAGACGGTACTCGACAGCTACGTAAGGCAGGTGACCCACAACGTCGAAGTCACGCTCGCCTCACTCAATCTCGACGAGCTCGAACAACTATGCCTCGACCTCCTGCAGGCCCAGCGCGTCTTCATCATGGCTCAGCGGGTTTCATTCGGACCGGGCTGGAACCTTGCGCTCACCCTCGGCCAACTACTTCCGGACGTCCGTGCCGTCGAAGGGGCCCGGGCCACGCTTGCAGACGAGTTCAGCGCCTTTCGTTCCAACGACTACGTACTGATTCTCGCGCTAACACGCATCGGAACCGACATACGCCATGCCGTCGAGTACTTGCAGCGCAGAGGCGTTCCCTATGGCGTGGTGACGAACCTTTCCAGCGAGAGCGCCCGCAGCATGTTTCAGGGAGCGCAAACGTTGTTCGTTCGCACGCAGGGCGTCACCGCCTTTGGCGACATGGTTCCCCTCCTCGCACTGACCCAGCTCGTGACAATCGCGGTCGAGCGGGTTGCGCCGACGGCGCATACCTGCCTGACCGACGGAGAGGTCGCCTACAAGGCGTTCGCCACTTTCGAGGAGGCGGAGGAAGGAGGCGCAATGTAACCATCGTCACGCACCTCGCTGCACTTCACGAGCGGCGAAGTATCGCTTCGGTCCTCAACTAACCAGTCCACCACCTCAAGCCATGGAAGGAGCACCACCCATGCCGACACCGTTTCGCAATTTCTTCCGGTCCCTACTCGCCGCTCTCGTGTTCGGAAGCTTCGCCGCCGCCCAGTCTGGACAGAACACCCTGACGCTCGCTTATGGCGAGGAACCCGACACCCTCGACCCGCAGCGCACCAGCACCGCGGTCACGGGTCTCGTGATGCGTTACGCCGGCGACACCATCCTCACTAAGGATCTGACCGGCGCGTACGCAGACGGACTCGCTGAATCGTGGGCAGCCTCGGAAGACGGCTTGACGTGGACGTTTCGCCTCAAGCCTGACGTCACGTTCCATGACGGCACTCCCCTGGACGCCTCGGCCGTTCGCGACTCCATCCTTCGCGCCCTCGATCCCGCAACCCAGTCCCCCATCGCGGGAAGCCTGTTCGCGCCGGTCACCGACATCGAGGTCGTCGATGCGCGGACGTTTCGCATCCAACTCGAGTCGTCGTTTGCCCCATTCCTCGACAACCTAACCGACCCTCGCGGCGCGATCGTTCAAGCAGCGGCAGCCGTCGAACTCGGTGCCGATTTCGGCCGGAAGCCCGTGATGAGCGGTCCATGGCGGGTCGAGGCTTGGGAATCCGGGGAGCGAATCGTACTCGTCAGGAATGACGACTATGCGTGGGGACCGTCCTACACGCGGACCGGCGCCCCTAGGATCGAGCGCATCGTGTTTCGCATCGTACCGGAGGCTGCGACGCGCGCAGCCGCCTTCGAAGCAGGGGAAGCACAAGTCGTCATGCCGTTCCCCGTGAACGATGTTCCTCGCTTCCTCGACGATGCACGATTCGAAATGGTTAGCTTCCTGCGCAAGGGAATCGCGCGCCTCATGGAGATGAACGTGCTCGTGGCACCCTTCGACGACGTACGCGTCCGTCGTGCCATGAACCACGCGATTGATGCCAGCGTGATGGTCGACGTGGTTCTCGAGGGTCGCGGCGTGCAAGCCTACGGGGTTTTGCCGCCCAGCATCTGGGGGTACTGGGAAGGCATCGAGGATTACGCTCCGAGTTACGATCCCGACGCCGCCCTAGCATTGCTCGCCGAGGCAGGCTGGACGCCCGACGCTTCGGGAACGCTGCGCAAGGACGGAGCGCCACTCACCTTCACGCTTCTCAGCCCACCCTTCGACGACGCCACGCGGAGCGCTCAGATCGTGCAGCAGCAACTGGCGGGCATCGGCGTTGACATGAAGATCGAGACGATCGAGTTCGGCACGCTGCTTGAACTCGCACAGGAAGGGACGCATCAGGCCAATCTGATTGGATACACCTACGCGAATCCCGACATCGTCCACCTGTGGTTCCACAGTTCCAACATCGGCACCGGTCTCGCCCACTCGCACTTCGATTCCCCCGAACTCGACGCGTTGATCGAGCGTTCGCGCGTCGAAACCGACGAGGCTGTCCGCCTTGAAGCGTACGCCGACATCCAGCGATTCGTCGCCGACCAAGCCCTGTGGGTGCCGTTCTAGATCAACGACAACTACATCGCCACGAGCGCATCGCTGGAAGGCGAGCAGGTGCATCCCGATGGCTTCCTCCTGTTGAACGACGCCAGCCTCGACTGATCCTTCGTGATCCCGTTCCTCCTCCGTCGCCTCGTGGCCGCCATACCCGTACTGTTTGGCGTGTCGCTCCTGGCGTTCAGCATGACCCACCTGACCCCCGGCGACCCCGTCAAGATCATGCTAGGTGAGCGGGCGACGGCGGAGGACGTGGCCAGGCTACGGCTCGAACTCGGGCTTGACCGGCCTCTTCCGGTCCAGTACTTGAGCTTCGTGTCACGGGCGCTGCGCGGCGACTTAGGGACGTCGCTGCGCAGCGGTCAACCGGTTGCGCGCGAAATTGGCGACCGGATTGGCGCGACCGCAACGCTCACGTTGGCGGCTATGGGCATCGCCATCCTCGTCGGCGTTCTGCTAGGAACGCTCGCAGCGATCCAGCGATCGTCCGCCGTCGATGCGTTGATCATGATGATTGCGCTCGTAGGGATATCCATGCCCACGTTTTGGAGTGGGCTTCTCCTCATCTTGCTGTTCTCTTTGACCTTGGGTTGGTTCCCGATTACCGACGGAGGCTGGTCCGGACTCGTACTTCCCGCCGTTACCTTGGGACTACCAGCGGCCGCCGTGCTCGCTCGCCTCACGCGGTCGGCTTTGCAGGAGGTCCTCAACCAAGATTTCGTTCGCACCGCTCATTCCAAAGGCGTCGCCGCGACGGCAGTGGTGGCTCGACACGCACTGCGAAACGCTCTGATTCCCGTTGTGACGATCATTGGCCTTCAGTTCGGAAACCTCATGGCTGGATCCGTGATCGTCGAGTCGGTCTTCGCCCGGGCAGGCATCGGGCGCTTTGCGGTCAACGCCATCATGGCGCGTGACCTGCCTCAAGTGCAGGGAATCGTGCTCTTCGCAGGCGTGATCTACGTTGTCATCAATGCCCTCGTCGACGTGGTGTACGCCGCCATCGACCCCAGGATTAGTGTCCGATGAGCGCATATGAGCCCATGGCGAATCCCGCGCCCCGAGCATGGCGACGCTTGTGGCGAAAACCTGGAGCCGTCCTTGGCGGAGCCCTCGTCGCGGCATTCACGGCACTCGCCCTGTTCGCACCCGTCGTTGCGCCTTACCCACCCATGGAGATGGATTTTCGCGCCGTTCAGCAACCGCCCAGCCTCGCGCACCCTTTCGGTACCGACGACTTAGGTCGCGACGTGTTCAGCAGAGTTGCGTACGGCGCGCGCATTTCCCTCCAAGTCGGTCTGATCGCCGTTGGCATCGCAGCCGTAATCGGGACGGCTATGGGGCTGATCGCAGCACTGGCCGGCGGTTGGCTCGACGGTGTGATCATGCGCTCGGTCGACGTCATGCTCGCCTTCCCCGGAATCCTGCTTGCTCTAGCCGTCGTTGCGGTCCTCGGACCGGGACTCGCGAACATGATGATCGCCGTGGGCGTATCGGCCATTCCGGTGTACGCACGAACCGTCCGTGGCACGACGTTGTCGGTCATGGAACTCGACTACGTGGTGGCTGCACGCTCGCTCGGTGCCGGCCACGTTCGCGTGGCGCTACAATACGTCCTACCGAACGTTTCGGCACCGATCATTGTTCTAGCGACGATCGGAATCGCGACGTCCATCCTCAGTGCAGCAGGATTGAGTTACCTCGGACTTGGCGCTCAACCACCGACGCCCGAATGGGGTTCCATGCTCAGCGACGCGCGCGCCTACCTGCGGACCGGCTGGTGGATGGCCGTATTTCCCGGTCTTGCAATCATGATCGTCGTAATGGCGTTCAACCTGCTCGGTGACGGACTTCGCGATGTGCTGGACCCACGTACGCGGTGACCGTCCCGAGCCCATCACCGAGCACGGTTCGGCCGTGACGCAACAAGAGGAGGAATGCATGGGTCTGCAGGAGACCATTCGCGACGAGATGGAGCGCGTGAACGGTTCGGTGTCGGTCGCTGCGAGTGACCTCGACGGCGCACGCCCGCTGGTCCACCTTGCCGAAGCGCGACATCGCGCCGCAAGTACCATTAAGTTAGCGTTGCTCGTCGCATGGCTCGAGGGAGTGGCCGAGGGGCGGTACGCACTCGATCAACCGTTGCCGATGCATCGCGACGACGCCGTTCCCGGCTCTGGCGTCATGAAGTTGCTCACGCCCGGGCATGCCTACCCCGCCATCGACGTGGCTCACCTGATGATCTGCGTGAGCGACAACACCGCCACCAACCTGCTGATGCGACTCGTGACGGTCGACGCCGTCAATCGCCTCGCCGAACGTCATGGCTGGGATGCCACACGGTTGTTCGGGCCGCTGCAGGTCACGCCGCCGAGCCACCCCGCTACGACTAGTGCGCGTGACCTGCATGGCATGATGCGGGGATTGTGGATGGGCGACCTGCTTCCGGAGCGAGAAACCGAGTTAGCCCGAAGCGTTTTGCTTCGCCAGCAGTACACCGAGCACCTCGGACGATACATCGGGTTCGATGGCTATCGGCACGAGGTGGCCACGGTCGACGTATCGATTGCCTCGAAGAGTGGTGCACTGCCCGGCCAGCGCAACGAGGTCGCCGTGATTCGGCGTGGCGATCACGGATTCGTCATGAGTATCATGGTCGAGGTTCCGTCCGATCCGCGCTTTCATCTCGACCATCCTGCCCATGTGACGATTGCGCGAATCACGAAGGCGTTGTTCGATCACTACCTCGGCGCGTGATCGCACGCGCTGCACGATCCGCCACTCGGAGACCACCATGGACCGACTGACCCAACGCATCGTGCGCTATGCCGACCTCTACGGCCCATCGGGGTATGAGGATAGGGTCGTGGCAGCGGTTCGAGACGACCTGCTCGCGCTCGGCCTCGAGGTCAGCGTCGATGGGTTCGCGAACGTCGTTGCCCCCCTCGCACCACGACGAGCGTCCCATCCCGTCGTGCAGATCAGTGCTCACCTCGACGAGGTGGGCTTCGTCGTTCGTGACGTCGATGAAGACGGGTTCTTGCTTGTCCATCGTGTCGGCGGTGTGCATGACCAGGTGATTGCCGGCCAGCGGGTCGTGTTCCTCGCGGAGCATCACGTCGACGTCCGTGGGGTCGTGGGTGTTCGGGCCAAGCACGCCTGCACGACGGAGGAGTTGCGTCGATCCGTGGGTGTCGACGAGGCTTTCGTCGACATTGGCGCTCGTGATCGGGCCCACGCCTTCGAGATGGGTATCGAGGTCGGCACACTCGGCGTTTTCGATGCCGCGTCGCACGTTCAGGGCGAGCGTGTGACGGGCAAGGCGCTCGATGATCGCGTGGGTGTGGCCGTCCTGGTCGAACTCGCCGAGCGTCTTGCAGGCGTCGCGCTACCGGTGGACGTCGTCTTATTGTTCACATCGCAAGAGGAGTTCTCGGTGCGAGGTGGCATCAGCGCGGCACGGCGCATAGATGCCGACGTCGCGTTCTGTATCGACGTTGCCATCGCCACGGACGTGCCGATCGGTCGACCGTCCCTTCCCGTCGCGTTGGGCGCTGGACCGGTGTTGACGCGGTTCACGCGGGGCACCATGAACGGGATGATTCCCAGCCCGCCCCTTCGACGCCTCGCTCGTGAGGTTGCCTCCCGGATCGGCGTACCCCTCCAGCAAGGGGTCCTTCAGGGAGGCTTGAGTGACGGTGCGTTCACCCAGCACGAGGGGCGCGGCGTCCCGACGCTCGACGCCTCCTTCCCGACGCGGTATACGCATACGCCGGTTGAAACCGTCGACCTGCGCGACGTGCGGGACTTGGTGGCTTGGCTCGAGGCCATCGTGACTCGGGGGGTGTCGGTCGAGGATTTGCGCCGTGGCTGATGGGGACGTCGCGAACGGCTGTCGCGCCCCGGGGCGTGGCGACCTCGGCATGGCGTCCGCGCCCGGTTGGGCGTAGCCGAGACCTCGGCGGATTACCACTCGCTGGGCAACGCAAACCGGTCTCGTTCGTTACACGTGGGCAGCGTCCATGCGGCAGTATTCCAGCGTGCGGATCGTGGAGGTGGCAACATCGAGCCGCGACCGAACTTGTGACGCTGCGTCGCTGTATGCGTTCGTCGGCGTGACGGCTGCCATCGTGCGACGTGCCGGTGGAGTGGGAATGCCTTCAACCGTCGTGCTAGGTGCACGTTCCGATGGAGGCGTGCTTCGACCCAGCGCGTGACGCCGGTGGGCTCGTCATGGCACGGCAGGCATCGAGGGTCCATCGCCGCGGGCGATGCGGGTTCCGTTGGGCCTCACGAGCCGTGGTGAAGCGTGCTCCTTGGAGTATGACGGCGTCGAGCATGGGAGGCGCACCGGGATGCGCGGATCACATGAGGTGCTGGACTCGGCGGGCAGGGACGATGGTCGACTCGGGGATGCCATGACGGCACGTCGCCGGCGGAGGACACCGGAGTTGCGCCCCTAGGACCGGCTTCGGTGGCGCGCGAAGCTGGGTCGAACCCTCGAGGGTGTATCACCCTACGACATTACATCAGTGCATGATACGGGCCATGGCGAATCCAACGGGCGACCCGTACGTCATCGAATCGGCCCTCCGGACGCTGCGCACCTTGCTTGCCCTCGGCGGTGTTTCGCGAAGCATGACGCTCGCCGACCTCGTCGACATCACCGGCGAGGACAAGAGTGGTCTCTACCGCTCCCTGCGCACCCTCGTCGTGGCCGGCTTCCTTCGCTAGGACCGCGACGGCAGCTTCTCGCTCACGAGAGCTGTCCACCTGCTCAGCGCCGCGGTCGGCCGCAACCAAGACCTTTCCCTCGTCGAAACCGCCGCACGCTTCCTCGACGACTTGGCCATCACGAGCGGTGAGGACGTGCACTTCGGCGCGGTCACGGGTGACTTCCTCGTCATGATCGACAAGCGAGCATCCGCCGCAGCCGTACGCCTCTCCTCCATCGGACTCGGACAGTCGGTACCGCTGCACGCCGGCGCACCCCTGTTCGACGAAGTGGGTCACGTGATCGGCGGCATCAGCGTCGATAGTCCTGCATTCCGCATCAGCGACGAACGCCTCGACAGCCTAGGGCACCTCATCCGCGATACCGCGGAAGCCATCTCCCGCGCCATGGGAAGTCCCGGCACTTCCCCAAGGCGCTCCACGCGTGAGCCGAACGTTCAGGAGGTTTGACCCGTCGCATCCCCCAACCCACGCCGTTCCCGTTCCCCATTCCCAATCTTGAAGGAGATCCCTATGCAGTGGATACGGCGCACCCTTCGTTCCGTCGTCCTCGCTTTCAGCATGCTCGCGTTCTTGGGCGCAGCCTCGGCACAATCGTCCGTCGCCATCCCCATTTCGGCCGACCCGACCTTCAACCCGTGGCACCCCAACGCATTCGTCGAATCGGTCTTCGGTAACCGCGTCCTCTTCGGTAGCCTCACCGAACCCGGGGTCGACCTGCAACCGGCACCCGACTTGGCCGTCGCATGGTCCGCATCGGAGGATGGCCTGAGCTGGACGTTCGAACTCCGTCAAGGCGTCACGTGGCATGACGGCGAAGCCTTCGATGCCGACGACGAGGTGTGGGCGCGCTGACCCCTCGCGTCGGGTGCTCTCCGCCTGAAGGACGATCTTTCCGAATTGTCGTTGGCTGGCGAGGCGTTCGAACGCGTCGCCAGCCTCCTCGAGCGGATAATGCCGATCGATGATTGGCGATACCTTCCCCCCGGAAGACAAGGTGCATGAGCTGCTTGAACTCGGTGAAACTGCCGAGCGGCGCGCCGAGAATTCGGCGGTGCTGCTGGTACATCTCACGGATGCTAATGTCCGGCGCGTCACCGCTAGTCGCACCACAAACGACCAGCGCGCCTCCCTGGACGAGCGAACGAATCGCCGGTCGCTAGGTCGCGGCCCCCACCGAGTCGACCACCAGATCCACGCCCCGAACGTCCGTGGCATCCATCACCCACGCGTCGAACGGCTCGTCGTAGCCGACTTTGACCGCGTCGACGCCGAGTTCCATGGCGCGTGCCGCCTTGTCCTTCTTTCTTTTCGTGCACCCTTAGCTCAGTGGATAGAGCAGCCGCCTGCTAAGCGGTAGGTCGAGGGGACGAATCCTTCCGGGTGCTCCAGTCCTACCCCCCTTACCCGCCTCGCATCACCCGGTTTCGCCCTTCCCGCTTCGCGCGGTAGAGCGCCTGGTCTGCACGCGTGTGAAGCGTCTCGAACGCCTCATCGCCCTCCTGCCAACTCGCCACGCCAATGCTGACGGTGGCGCGCACGTCATGCTCATCGACCGTCGAGAGTTCGCTCTGGATGAGGGCGCGCAACTTTTCGGCGGTCGCGACGGCATCCTCGGCACTGGTTTCCGGCAGGAGAAGGGCGAACTCCTCACCTCCCACGCGACCCAGGACGTCGCTCCGCCGCAACGCCCCTAGGCACACGTCCGCAAACCGTTGCAGCACCCGGTCACCCACCGGGTGCCCAAACGCATCGTTGATGCGCTTGAAGTCATCGAGGTCGAGAACGAGCATGGCAAGATCATGCCCGTAGCGCTGGCTGCGGTACACCTCCGAGGTGGCGTGCGTGAAGAAGCTTCTCCGGTTCGCGAGACCCGTCAAGGGATCCTCGTTCGCAAGTCGACGGAGCCGCACGTTGGCCTCCTCGAGCGCAAGGCGTTGCTGCTCGAGCTCGCTCACGTCCTCGAACGCGAACACCCAGGCGTCATGAAGCGAACCAAGTTCGGTTCGCGAGACGTCGACCCGCAGGTACCGTTCTCCCCCGTCGGGCGGCATGAACGTGAACTCGTCGTGCCAGGCGGCACCATACTCGAGCTCCTCGAGCGCGCCTCGAATGGAGCGCTCCTCGGCGTCGTGAACGCCCAACCGGTCGAGCAGGACGTCGATGGTCGTGCCATGCAACCCCTCGAAGAGGCGCATGAACGCCTGGTTGGCGTACACGAGTTGGAACGCACCGTCACTCACGGCAAGCGCCGTCGATGAACGATCGGAGGCCTGGAACAGCGATTGAAGTCGTTGGCCGAGTAGGCGACCGCGCGACATGCTGCGCATCGTGAACACGGCGATGGCGGTGACGAGCAGCAGGGCGGCCACCACCAAACTCAGCACGAGGGCGAGGTTCCTCGTGAGCCAGGTTGCGGCGACGGCAAGGCGCTCGATGCGTGTGACGATCGTGAAGGGGTATCGGGAGGACACGTGGAACGCCTCGAAGGCACCGTTGCGGAGGAGGAGGGACTCCGTCGACTCTCCACGCACAACGGCGTTCGGGAGGTTGACGTCGGGTCCATAGAGGACGTGACCATCGAGATCGATGATCGACACGTCGGCGGGAAGGTCCCGCAGCGTCGGCGCAATGAGCGTTTCGAAGTAGGCGGGGTTCACGGCAGCGACGACGGTGACGTCTTGTCGCTCGAGCAGAACGGGCAGAAGCATCCGTGACGTTGGGGTCGCCTCGACGCCCTCGAGAGGCAGGAAGCGCCCCGGTGCCAATGGGAGGATTTGCAGCCCGAGGCTGCGTGGATCGACGTACGTATGCCCTTCACGCTGCAGAGCGGCATAATCGATGCGGCCACCGAGCGAGCGTTCGGCCGTGTCGGCGACGACCCGACCGGCAATCGTCGCCACGATTTGCCGTAGGTACGGCGAGAACTGGAGGGCGTCCTCAGCCGCTTGCTGGGCATCGACGCGGGCCGAGAGCGTTCGTACGGCACCGTCGTTGGAGAACTCGCGTTCGACGGTGAGGAGGGACGCCTCGACCGCCTCGAACGTCTTCGTCACGTTCAGCTCCACGACGCGTGCGAGGAGCTGCGTGCGCTCCCGCGCAGATTCGAACTCGCTGGCCATGCCTACGACGATTGCGGCGAGGAGCAACCCCACCACGAGCACCGTCGCCGTGATGGCGAGCAGAACGACGCCACGGGTCGGACGCAGATCGCCGTTCGATAGGCCGCCATCGAGGACCGGCTCCGTGGCGTGAGGCGAGTCGGGGAACGGTCCAAAGACGCCGCTTGAGGTGCGCTCAACCGTCCGGTTGTCCTCAGGCGCCATACGAGGATCGCTACTCACGAATGAGGATGGGGAGAAGGCCGTGTCGCTCGGCTGCGGCTTCGAGACGCCCATCGGCTCGAACGTCGGCAAGGAACGCGTTCACTTCCGCGAGCCAAGCGGGGTCGCCAAGAGGCACGGCGTAGGCGTAGGGCGTGATGGCGATCGGGGTATCGGGCTCGATGATCTTGGCCCAGGCGTTGAGGCGCTGCATGCGAAGCGCGTACGGATAGTCGGTAAGGAACACGTCGCCACGCCCCGATTGCACCGCCTGCTCACGCGCGAGGAACTCGTCCACCACGAGCAGCGTCGCTTCCTCGAGTCGGTCTTGGAACTCGAGTTCCATCAGTGTGCCTCGCTGAGCGACCACGACGTTTCCGGGAACGTCGATATCGTCCCAGTCGTCGATGCGGTCGTTGCTCGCCTCGGCCACCGCGTAAATGTCGCTCGCGACGTACGGGTCGCTGAACGCCATGTGCGGGATTCGCGACTCTCGAATGCCGACCCCGTGCATGGCAATGTCGCACGTTCGCGCTTCCATGTTGTCGATCAACTGCGCGAAGGAACTATCGACGAACGTCACGTCGACACCCAGACGCTCGGCGAGGGCGTACGCCATGTCGATGTCGATCCCCTCGAGTTCTCCCGTGCGGGGGTTGCGCCACGACATACTGAAGTAATCCGGCCATATGCACACGCGAAGCGTACCGTCCGCTTCGATGCGTTCCAGGATGGGACTGCGCACCTGTTGCGCCGTTCCCCATGCGAGCAGCGTGAGGGCGAGAAGCGCCACCACGAACCGCCACCGCAGCGTAAGGAGCCTGCAACGCCTTGAGGCTCCCTGCGCGAAAGACGTTGGAGTACACACCATGTGCAAACGGTACCGCAGTGAAAACTGAAGTTCGGTTCAGGCGTACTGGATTGCCGGCGCGCACGTGCTAGCCGCGCTTGGTAGCATCCCGACGTGGAGACGCTCGAGCTCGTCCGCCTCAACCTACTGTCCCCCATGGTGCTGGCCTTCGCCTTGGGCATCGTCGCGACCCTCGTTCGCAGCGACCTGCGCATTCCCGACGCGCTCTACACGAGCCTGTCGATCTACCTCCTCCTCGCCATCGGCTTGAAGGGCGGTGCGGCGCTCGCCGTCACGCCCCTCACGCAGTTCCTCGCGCCAGCCCTCGTCACGCTTCTCGCTGGGCTCTTCGTGCCTCTCGTCACCTACCCACTCGCGCGGTACGTCGCGCGCTGGAGCGTCGCGGATGCAGCCGCCCTTGCAGCGCACTACGGTTCCGTTTCCGTGGTGACCTTCGTCGCCGCGCAGGCGTTCCTGAACCGGGCGGGGGTGCCCTACGAAGGGTTCCTGCCCACGCTCGTCGCCCTCCTCGAGGTGCCCGCCATCCTCGTCGCACTCATCCTCGCCCGCCGCGCCTCCCCCAGCGAAGGTGCAGCCAGCTTCCCCGAGACGCTACGGGAAGTGCTTGCCGGGCGCAGCATCGTGTTGCTTCTCGGTGGTCTGGTGATTGGCGCTGCCGCAGGACCGGAGGGCATGGCGCGCGTCGACGCCTTCTTCGTCACGCCGTTCGAGGGTGCCTTGACGTTGTTCCTTCTCGAGATGGGGCTCGTGACCGCACGCCGCTTCGATGCACTGCGCGGTGCGGGCGCCTTCCTCATTGCCTTCGGCACGCTGGGCCCCCTCACCTTCGGGAGTCTCGGCGTACCCGTGGGACTCCTCGCAGGCCTGTCGGCGGGTGGCGCGACGATCTTCGCCACGCTGGTCGCGAGCGCCTCGTACATCGCCGCGACGGCGGCCGTGCGCCTCGCGCTTCCCGAGGCGAATCCGGGGCGGTACCTGACCGCGTCCCTGGCGGTGACCTTCCCCTTCAATCTCGTCATCGGGATTCCCACGTATGCGTGGATGGCGCAGCGATGGAGCGGCGCATGAGTCCGTTCAGCGAGCGTCGCTTGGTCACCATCACGGCCGAAGCCGTGGTGGAGGAGCGCCTCCTTCACGACCTGCGCGCCTGGGGCGTGAAGGGCTTCTCCGTGAGTCGCAGCGAAGGGGACCCCTTCGGGTCGAGAGTGGCGGACGTGGCAGGCTCTTTCGTACGCATCGAGTGCATCGTGACGAGCGAAACGGCGGAGCGTGTCCTCGAACGCCTGGCGGAGGGTTACCTGCAACGTTTCAAGGTGGTGGCGTACGACCAGCCCGTCCGCGTGGTTCGTGGCGACAAGTACGACTGAAGCCCATTCACACACCGATCCGGGTGGCGAACCCCACGACGCATGTGGTTTATTGCTCTTGGCGAATTGTGAACTCTTCTCGGGTGGCTTGCCACGGTCGTCGTGGTCGCCGTCCCGACGCCCATTCTGGAGGCCGCATGAACGGAATCGTTGCCAAAACGACTCGCCTTGCCTGGATCGCCCTCTTGGCTCTGACCGGATTGAGTTTCGCTCAGGTGAGTGAAGGCGACCGCCTCGTCGACGCTGGCGACTTCGCCGCCGCCATCGCCGCATACGACACGGTCATCGACGCCAACCCAAACGACGCACGCACGCTCGCCCAGCGAGCGAGGGCCCAGGTGTACTACGCGGACAACGACGCGTCGCTCGACGATGCCGCCCGCGAAGCGCTGTATGAAGCTGCCCTTGCGGATGCCGAGCGCGCCACTGAGCTCGCCCCCAGCAACCCCGACACCTGGTTCGAACTGTCCCGCGCGCTTGGGCGCATGGCCCAGTACCGCGGCGTGCTGCAATCCCTGAACCTGGCGAGTCGCATGAGCGACGCGCTCGAACAAACCCTCGAGCTTGACGACGCGTACGCCGCCGCTTGGCACGCACGCGCGCTTTACCACGACGAAGTGCCGTGGATTGCCGGGGGTCGGAGCGGGCAGGTGGAACCGTCCTTCGAACGCGCGATCGAAATCGAGCCGGACGCCATCACGCACCGCGTCGCCTTCGCCGAGGTTCTCATTGCCCGCGAGGCCTACGACCGGGCTGCTGAGCAGCTCGATGCCGCCCTCGCCCTGACGGCGACGACGTACCTGCAGGAGCGCGACCTCGAGAAGGCACGCTCGCTGCAAGCCAGCCTGCCCTGAGGCGTGCGAGGTGAGGCTGCGGCGCGGCACGCGTGCGTTGCCGCAGCCTTGCCAAAGCGTCTGCATCTGCTACAATGCTCGGCGCCTGCGTGGTGGGTGTAGCTCAGGGGTTAGAGCACCGGATTGTGGTTCCGGGGGCCGTGGGTTCAAATCCCATCACCCACCCCACGTTTTCCCGAGCGGGCCTCGGGGCCGTCCAATGGGACATCCTCGCAGGGCCGTTCAGCCACGCACGACGCGTGGGCCGTGCGCGAGGATGGCGGAATTGGTAGACGCGCTAGATTTAGGATCTAGTGGCTTAGTCCGTGCGGGTTCGAGCCCCGCTCCTCGCACCATCATCGGCAAGCGCCCGCTTGCCGATGCTTTTTGACCGGCGCGCCGCGACGCGGCCGTGAAAGGGACACGTCATGGAATCGACCCTCAAGGACAAGCAATCGGTGACCGCCACGGTCAACGTCACGGTGGATCGCGAGGCGGTGGATGCCGCGTTCGAGCGCGTCATCCGCAGTTACGCCAAGCACGTCAAAGTCCCCGGCTTCCGGCCCGGCAAGGCACCTCGCGGCGTCGTGGTGAAGCGGGTGGGTGAAGATGCGATCGCTGAGGAGGCCCGCGAAGCGGTCATCGAAGCCAGCTACCCCAGCGCGATCCGCGAGCATGACCTCAACGCCGTGCATGCCCATGCGCATGGGGACAACCCTCGCGAGGGGGAGCCCTTCGAGTACGAGTTGCACGTCGAGTTGTACCCCGAGTTCGACATTCCCGATGCGTCGAGCATCGTGATCGACACCGAGATTGAACCGGTGACCGACGAGCAGGTGCAATCGACGGTCGAGAACCTTCGCCGAGAGCACGCCACCCAGGTGCCCGTCGACCGCGCCGTCGAAGCGGGTGACGTGGTCCTCATCGAGACGGTCGGCGAGAATGACGAACGGC
>Ga0180429_10002446_pt1 | contig 15313 bp, 8 predicted proteins | sample SS_ome_FD_132428 | JGI IMG/M metagenome (GOLD analysis project Ga0180429, IMG submission 132428) | Hypersaline lake sediment archaeal communities from the Salton Sea, California, USA - SS_1_S_1 metaG | ecosystem: Environmental > Aquatic > Non-marine Saline and Alkaline > Hypersaline > Sediment ...
GCTGCTGCTGTTTGAGATAGGCAACGGCCTTGCTGATCGATTCGCGGACCTCTTGGGGGGAGATGTCTGCCCGCAAAATCGGCGCAGATACCCCAAGCATAACACCAGCCAGCAGGGCAGCGGCAACCAGGCGTATCATCTTTGGTCTCTCCAGTGAACAATAGCGACCGACTCACCATAAGTATATTAGAATTCAGAGGTTAAGTCGGCAACACCAACAGCAGGGCTGGGTGCTGTTTCGGTTTCGCTATAGAATGATACGGTATGGATGAGGTCGCCGTTCGATAGTCGTTGTTCGCTCCGCGAACAAACGGTTTTTCGAAAACACCACAGCGTTTGTTCGCGGAGCGAACAACGACCATCCTGAACTCCAGATCACATAAAGGACACCCCTTGGCCAACAAATCCCGCAGTCTCGGCGACGTCTTGCACGAGTTCAGCCAGCACCGGCAACTGATGCAAGAGGAATTGCAGAAGGTCATCGTCGGCCAGGCTGACGTGATCGAACAGATCTTTGCCGCCGTTTTCACCCGCGGGCATTGCCTGCTGGTAGGCGTGCCCGGCCTGGCCAAGACGCTGATGGTCAGCACGCTGGCGCGGATACTCGACATCGATTTCAAGCGAATTCAGTTCACGCCCGACTTGATGCCTTCCGACATCACCGGCACAAACGTGCTGGAGGAAGACGAACGCGGGCGGCGAGATTTCCGCTTTGTCAACGGGCCGATCTTCACCAACATCCTCCTGGCCGACGAAATCAACCGTACGCCGCCGAAGACCCAAGCCGCCCTGTTGCAAGCGATGCAGGAACGAGAAGTGACCGTCGGGCAGGAGACGTACAATTTGCCCGAGCCTTTCTTTACCATTGCCACGCAAAACCCCATCGAACAGGAAGGCACCTACCCGTTGCCCGAGGCCCAACTCGACCGCTTCATGTTCAACATCAAGGTCGACTATCCCAGCGCCGAGGAAGAAGAGCAGATCCTGGCCTCGACCACTCGCGGCGAGAAGGCCGAAGTTCGCAAGGTGCTCTCCGGCAAGGCGATTCTCAACCTGCAGAACCTGGTCGGCAAGGTGGCGGTCAGCGAGTATGCGATCCAGTACGTTGCCCGGCTGGTGCGAGCCACGCGGCCGAAAGACCCTTCGGCACCCGAATTTGTCAGGGAACTGGTCGATTGGGGAGCGGGTCCCCGGGCAGGCCAGTTTCTGATCCAAGGCGGCAAGGCGCTAGCGGCCATGGACGGACGGTTCTCGATCGCCATTGAAGACGTCCAGCGGCTCGCCGTCCCCGTGCTGCGGCACCGCGTGGCCACCAATTTTCAAGCCCAGGCCGAGGGAATGAGCAACGACGATCTGATAGAACGCCTGGTGCGAGAGACACCGCCGCCGGTGATTCCCAAGTATGAGAAGCACTAACCACTACAATGTCCACTGCCGAAAAATATCTGAAGCCGGAGGTGATCAATCAGATCAAGCGGCTGGATCTTCGCGCGCAGTTCATCGTCAAGGGTTTCCTGCAAGGGCTGCACGCCAGTCCCTATCACGGCTTTTCGGTCGAGTTCAGCGAGCATCGCAAGTACACGCCCGGCGACGATCCCAAGGACATCGACTGGCTCGTATACGCCAAGACCGACAAGTACTACGTGAAGAAGTTCGAGGCCGAGACGAACATCACCGGATACCTGGTAATGGACCTCAGCCGCTCGATGGGCTACACGTATCGCCAGGAGTTGACGAAGTTCGACTACTCGATCTGTCTGGCGGCGGCGTTGTGCTACCTGATGATCCACCAGCAGGACCCGGTCGGCGTGCTGACGTTCGACCGCAAGATACGCAACAGCCTGGCGCCGAAAACCCGTCGCGGCCACCTGGGCAACGTGCTTTCACTGCTGGCCAACCTCCAGCCACAAGGCGAGACCGACATCGCCAAGAGCCTGGTTCAGGTGGCGGCCATGCTGCGGCATGCCAGCCTGGTGATGGTTTTCTCAGACTTGCTGGCCGATCCGGAACCGGTGCTGGAGTCGCTGTACCGCCTGCGGCACGGCGGCCACGACGTGATCCTCTTCCACGTGCTCGACGAGGCGGAGACCGCGTTTCCCTTCGGCGGCATGGTCGAACTGGAAGATCCGGAGAGCCACCGGCGGCTGGCGCTCGACGCCGACGCTTTCCGCCGCGACTACCTGGCCGAGATCAACGAGTTCCGCGACACCTATCGCCGCGAGTGTTTCCACTCCGGCATTGACTACGTGCCGTTGGACACCAGCATGCGGTTCGATACGGCGTTGACGGAGTACTTGGTTACGAGGTCCGCAAGGGGATAGAGTAAAACCAGTGACCTTCGTAAACTTCTCACTAATCGCCGGAGCCGGCCTGGTAGTGCTGCCGATCGTGCTGCATCTGATCATGCGCCGAAAGCCGAAACTGCTGGAGTTCCCCGCCCTGCGATTCGTTCAGAAGCGGCACGACAGGAACCGGCGCCGATTGCGGCTGCGGCACTTGCTGTTGTTGCTGTTGCGGGCGGCGGCGATCGCCCTGCTGGCTTTTGCCCTGGCGCGGCCGAGCGTGAAGTTCGGCGGAGCGCTCGGGTCCCAAGAGGCACCGGTGGCGGCGGCCATGGTCTTTGACTCGGCACCGCGGATGGAATATCGTCACGACAACCAAACGCGGCTCGAGGCAGCCGGCGATTTGGGCCAATGGCTCCTGGGACAACTCCCCTCGCAAAGCGAGATCGCCGTGGTCGACACGCGGCTCGGGCCGGCCGCCTTTCAGATCGATCAATCCGCCGCACGACAGCGGATCGAGCGGCTCGAGGCAGTCGCCAATTCACAGGCGCTGACCGTGGTGTTGGAGAAGGCCCTGCGGTTGCTCGGCGAGAGCGAGTTGACGCACAAGGAGGCCTACGTCTTCACCGACCTTGCCAGGGCCGCGTGGCCCACCGACTCGGCCGCCGCTTTGCAGGACCGCATCATCGACGTGCCGGGGGTGGCGGTTTACTTGATCGACGTCGGCGTGAGCGATCCCACCAACTATGCCTTGGGCGAGCTACAACTCTCCGGACAAGTGCTCTCCAACCGCAGTTCGCTGGTCGTCGATACCGAGCTTTTTCGCGCGGGCCCCGAAGGTACCCGATCCGTCGAGTTGTATCTGCAAGATGATGAAGGCAACCCGCAGAAACGAAGCGAAGAGAGCTACACGCTTGCCTCGGGCGAATCGCGGCAAGTCGATTTCCGCATCGGCTCGCTGGAGGTCGGCACCCACCAGGGCCTCGTGCGAATCGTGGGCCAGGACGGCCTGGCGGCGGACGACTCGCGACACTTCACCGTCGAGGTCCGCCCGGCGTGGAAGATCCTCGTGGCGGCGCCCCAACCGGCCGAGCGCCACGCGCTCTACCTGAGCGAGGCGCTGGCGCCGGCCGTGTTTCGCAAACGGGGGCAGGCCAGGTTCGACTGCCGGGTAGTTGAACTCGACGAGCTATCAGAGCAGTCGCTGTCGGACTATTCGGCCGTCTGCCTTCTGGACCCGACGCCACTGGAACCGGCCGTGTGGAAGAAGCTGGGCGATTTCGCTTCCGACGGCGGCGGAGTGGCGGTCTTTCTCGGCCGGGGTGCCGGAAAAATCGCCTCGTTCAACGTTCCCGAGGCCCAGGAATTGTTGCCCGGCAAGTTGTTGCGCCAGGCACGGCGTCCCGACGGCGACCTCTACCTCGCTCCCCGCGACTACCAGCACCCCGTCCTTTCGGCGTTTCGATCGGGGGCCGGGTCGATCCCCTGGGCCATGTTTCCCGTGTTTCGCTATTGGGAACTGGAGGAACCCACCGGCGCGGTCTTCTCGTACAGCGACGGCCGGCCCGCCCTGCTGGAACGGCCGCTGGGCGCCGGACGCGTGTTGACACTGACCACGCCGGTCTCCGACCGGCCCGACGAGAAACCTTGGAACCTGCTGCCGTTTGGCGAGGCCTGGCCGTTCGGCATGCTGTCGCACCAGATGATGTTGTACCTGGTCGGCAGCAGCGAACAGGACTTGAACTACACGGCCGGCCAGACGGCCGTACTTCAATTGGACGCCGACGGCCGCCGCCGCAACTTCCTGCTGACCACGCCGGGCGAACTGAAGTTTCCCCTCTCGGCCGATCCGCAGCGACGCGTGCTGGTGATCACCGGGACCGACGAGGTGGGAAACTACCGGGTCCAGGCCGGCGGGCGCGACTCGGGCGTCGATCGCGGATTCAGCGTCAATCTCGCGCCGCAACAGACCGAACTGGAACGTGCCGGCGAAGAACAACTGGCCGAGGTCTTCGGGCCGCTCGAGTATCGCGTCGCCCGAACCAGGGAAGAAATCGAACGCGATATCAGCACCGGTCGCGTGGGCCGCGAGTTGTTCTCTCCAATCATCCTGCTGGTGGTAATCGTGCTTGCGCTGGAGCATTTCGTGGCGAATCGGTTCTATCGAGTAAAGTGATTTTCAATGACCCAGTTCTCCTTCTATCCCGTCGGCGGCAGCTACCTGTTGGTGGCGATTGCCGCGCTTGTGCTGCTGGGATTGTTGGCGCTGGGGCCGGGCCGTGGGCGAATGGGCCGCTGGCGCCGGGCGGTTCTTATCGGCCTGCGGATCGGTGTGATCGTGACGGTCATTCTGATGATGCTTCGGCCCACGATGATCTACACCCAACGCAGCAAGCAGTCGGCCACGCTGATCGTGCTTGCCGACAACTCGCGGAGCATGTCGGTTCGCGATGCAATCGGCGAACAAACACGGTGGGACGTGTTACGCCGCGGCATCGAGGACGCCGAGCCCGCGCTGGCCGAACTGGCCAAGGATTTCGAGTTGAAGGTCTACACCTTCGATGCCGAGGCCCGTGCCGTAAGCGTGGAAGACGGCCAGATCCCCCTGCCGGATACGCCCGAGGGAAAGCAAACGGCAATCGGCTTTGCGCTGGAAGAGGTCCTGCGGCGAGAGGCCGGCAAGCGGCTGCTGGGCGTGATCCTGCTCAGCGACGGTGCCCAACGGGCGTACGCACCGCGCGACCTGCCGCCGCAAACGGCCGCCGGGCGACTGAAGCACCTGGGCTATCCCTTGTTCACTTTTCCGCTGGGGCAATCGCACGGGCTGGGCAGCGAGCAAGACGTCGCCGTCACCCGGCTCACGGTCAACCAGAGCGTGTTCGTCAAGAACGAACTGTCGGTCGGCGGCGAGGTCCGCGTCGACGGGTTCGTCAACCGCCAGGTCCCCGTCAATGTGCTCTTCGAGACCTCGCCCGGCAAGATGGAACCCGTCGCACAGGAAACGCTCGATGTGACCTCCGACGGCCAACTCCTGCCGATCCGGCTCGGCTATGCACCGCAGGTCCCCGGCGAGTACAAGCTCACGCTGGAAGCGGCCGAGCAGGCGGGTGAACTGGTCACCACGAACAACCGGCTGAGTACCTTTGTCAACGTGCTCGGCGGCGGGCTGAGCGTGTTGTACATGGAAGGTTTTCCGCCCCGGGCGGAGATCGCCTACATACGCCGGGCGCTGAACGCTTCGCCCGACATCAACGTCGACTACTTCTCACTCGATCCACGACGCCCCGAGACCCGCCCCGGCGACCTGGCCGATCGCTTCAAGCCGGGCAAGTACGACGTCTACCTGATCGGAGATCTCGACTCGACCACCTTCAAAAGCGATGAACTGAAAGGACTGGCCGAGGCCGTCAACCGCGGCGCGGGGCTGATGATGATGGGAGGCTTCCACAGCTTCGGCCCGGGCGGATATGCCACCACTCCGCTGGGCGACGTGCTTCCGGTCGAAATGGACCGCTTCGAGCGACAGCCGCTCGACGAGCCGATCCGTCGCGATCTGCACGTGCCGGGGCCGCTGAGAATGAGGCCGACACAATTCGGATTGCTGCACTTCGCGCTGATGTTGGCCGGCAACCGCGAGCAGAACGTTGCCACCTGGGCGGCACTCCCACCGTTGGACGGGGCCAACAAGTTCCGCGGCCTGGCCCCGGGGGCCCTGGTGCTGGCAGACGCCGCCGGCAACCTGCCGCTGCTGGTCGCCCATAACTACGGCAACGGACGCGTGATGGCCTTCGCCGGCGATTCGACCTGGCACTGGTGGGGACACGGTTTCGAGAACGCCCACAAACGCTTCTGGCGGCAAATCGTGCTGTGGCTGGCTCGAAAAGACCAAACCAACGACGGCAACGTCTGGATCCGCGTGCCGAAACGACGCTTCGCTCCCTCCCAGCGGGTCGAGTTCACCACGGGCGCCGTCTCACCCACCGGCGAACCGGTCGTCGACGCGACCTACAAGGCCGAAATCGTGTTGCCCGACGGCGCCCGACGCCCCCTGCGGCTGATTCGCGAAAATGAGCAAATGACCGGCTCCTTCCGAGAAACGCACGCCGCGGGCGACTACGCCATCGAAGTGTCGGCCACGCACCAAGACACGGCGTTGGGTTCCTCCAGGGCGAGGTTCCTCGTCTTCCAGCAGGATCTCGAACTAGACAACGCCGCCGCCGATGCCTCCTCGTTGGAAAGCCTTGCCGCCATGACCGGCGGCGAGTCGCTCGCACCGGAGCAACTCGGCGAACTCATCAAGCGACTCGCCACCCAGACCGAACACCTCGAAGTCGAACAAGAGACCAAGAAGAGCTTCTGGGACACCTGGGCAATGTTTCTCGCGCTGGTCGGGTTGCTGGGAGTTGAGTGGTTCCTGCGGAAACGATGGGGGCTGGTGTAGGGTTGGTGCTATGCACTCACCCTATATTTGCCACACTACATTTCCTTCTCCCAACGTTGCTTCCTGGGTCATAACCCGGCTTCGGCGAGCCGGCGCATCATGCTTGACTTCCTGCGGTGCTGCTGCCGTAATTCCTGTATGCGAGTATGGAACTCGTGGCTTCGCTCCTGACGGTCCGCCAAGTCTCGCAGGTCAATCAGCAGTCTGACGGCCCGGTCGTATTCCATTTGGCTGGTGGTGTCGATGAGTGTGTCGACTCTGTTCCAGGTCCTTTCCTCTTGTCCGGCAAGGTCGTCGAGGAACTTGGCCCGGGCCGCGGCCTCTTTTTTGGCGAGGCGGGTTTCCTCCTTGGCAATTCGCTCCGCCTCGCGGCGGCGGCGCTGCTCGTCGCGTGCTTTTGCCGCTGCCAACAGTTGTGCCGCTGTTCGTCGCCGAATGCCTTCTCCGGAAGCCTCCGCACGGTTTGCTTCTGCGTGCGCCTCCCGAAAGCGGCGGAGGATTTCCATGCGTGCGTGCGGCCCTTCATCTTCGGCGAGGTGCAGCAGCAAGTCGTTCTTCTGGCGTATTGGAAGGGAATTGATCCACGCCTTCAGATCCTTTTGCGAAGAACCGCTCGGCGCCTTGCCCTTGTCGTGCTCGGCCGCTACCCGGATCAGGTCAGCATCAATTCGCAGGAAACCTGCCAACGCCTCCAACGGTCCATTGAGGTTACTCAATCCCGGAGGGACCGGTGGTTCCTTTGCGTTCTTTCCAACGTTCCAGCCGAACTGAATGCCGGCCAGCCAGCCTAAGTAAAGGCTCCGCAAGTCGCCCGCCAAGAGATCCGACCGCAGGTAAATCAACGAGGCGAGCCAGCCTTCGCCCGAGTACCAATCTTCGTCGGCTTCGTCATCCGAGTCGAAACTCAACAAGACGTGCTCGCCTTTGCGCCAAATCTCCAGACTCTCCTTCGTGCCGTATTTTGCCGCCAGACTGAGGTCGAACAGCCGCCCTGGGAGCCTGAGCATGAAACGGCGACTACCCCAGTTGGCGACGTAGACAAATGCGTCGAAGTACTTCTCCATCATTCGCCGAGGATCGGCTTTCAGGTCGCCCCAGTTGTAGACGTTTACAAAGCTTGTGGCAGTGATATCTGCGCGAGTCGAGATCGACCGAAGCTCGCCTAGTTGCCGTTTGCTGAGTGCCCGATCAATGGCTTGGAACTCGTAGTATTGATACTCACTCATGGAAGCCTCTCCTGGAAAGTACGGTGCCGCTCTACCCTTACAATCACTCTGTCGCACAAGGACGCACAGCCGAGTAAAACCGGCAAGTGTGATCGTGTCAATACGCCAAGAGATCGAACTACGCGGGTCGCGGTACGTCTGGTGTTTTGTGTACCGCAAAAGAGGCAAACAAGGCATGGCGGGCAATATATATCGTGTTTGGAAGCATACGCAAAGATGGAAACTCGCGTTCGCGTAATACTTACGTAAACAACGAATGTCACGCGTGGCAGTATAGCGTACGACACGCCTGGTATTGTGTCGCAAGATCGCAGTCTATCGAGCGACCCAAAGTCTAGAGATGGCATGGATTTTGGGCGTGACACGTCTGTCCGCTGGCGATACAATCGTGGCCGCGTTGTGCTGCTCTCCTCCTTTGCCGCGACCATCTCGGGCGGCGGCAACCCTTTCAGGGTGGCTTGCAGAAAAATGCGAGAAATGATATGCGCAAGTGGTGGTAGAAAGGGGTCTTGTCACCGTGGCCACCACATCACGTTGATCGAGGAATCGGCCAGTGGCTTCAGATTTGGACGTTCAACAGCCCGGCGTCTCGCGTCTCGAACAAGATGCTCGGCTTCTGCAGGGCGAAAAGGGGGCGATCCAGCCGTTCTCGGCTGCCCCGGCGCAGATGCAGATCGATCAATCGTGCGTCATTCCCGACGAAGCCCGATATCCGGTGAAACTCACCAAAGAGGTCTTCTATGGCGTCGCCTATCCGCTGATGTTTCTTTCGCGGCGGCTGGAAGAGCGGATGTTGGAGCTTTTCCAAAAGGGATACGTCAAGGGCACCGTGACGCTGAGCATCGGCAACGAGGGCACCACAGTGGGAATGGCCGCGCCCTTTCGGCCGGGCCGTGACGTGGTATCGCTTCTGCACCGCGACTTCGCCGCACACCTGCTGTTGGGGTCAAGCCCTTACCAGTTGGCATGCCAGTACATGGCCAACGCCGAGAGTCCCACGCATGGACGCGAGGGAAACGTCCATCACGGCGACGCCTCGATGCGGCGGTTGCCCATGATCAGTCACCTGGGCAAGATGCTCAGCCTGGCGGTCGGCGGCACCTGGGCCGCCCGGCAACACGGCGAAGAGGTGTTCGGACTGGCCGTGATCGGCGACGGCGGCAGCAGCACGGGCGAGTTCCACGAGGCGTTGAACATTGCTTCGGTTCACAACGTGCCGGTCGTCTTCTTGGTGGAGAACAACCACTTCTCGTTCTCGACACCCACCGACATGCAGTACAACTGTGAGCATCTTTCAGATCGCGCGCACGGCTACGGAATCTCCGGCTGGACGATCGACGGCACCGACCCATGGGAGGTCTACTCGACCGTATGGGATACGCTCGACGTGATGCGCGATGACCCGGCCCCCGCCATTATCGAGTGCACGAGCATCCGCCTGCACGGACACGCCGCTTACGACAAGGCCGAGTACGTATCCAAGGAACAGATGCAGCGCTGGCGGCGGGACGATCCGCTGCCGAAGACGCGGCACAAGCTCCGGGAGGTGTGCGGAATGTCGGAAGCGGAGATCGGGGCGATCGAGGCCGCGGTCGACGAACAGGTACATCGGGCCGTGACCAAGGCGTTGCGCGTGCCGCGCCCGAAGCCGTCGGCGCAGCGCTGGAGAGTCTATGCCGCCTCACCGCCGGTGAAAGTGAAGCCGCTGAAGGTCGCCAGGGCGAAGAACGGCGAGGCGGTGAACCGGGCACTGGACGATATCCTGGCGAACGACCCCCGGGCGTTCTTCGCCGGGTTGGACATCGGTACGTACGGCTCGGCTTTCAAGACCTGCAAAGGTCTGATCGATCGCCACGGCCCGGATCGGGTGATCGACATGCCGATCTGCGAATCGGCCACCGTGGGGTTCGCCCTGGGGGCAACGCAGGTCGGTGGGCGGCCGATTGTCGAATTCCAGTTCGCCGATTTCTCCACCGAAGCGGTCACGCAGTTGGGCCTCAACGCCGGCACCTGGTACTTCCGCACCGGTTCCGCCGCACCGATGTTGCTGCGGTTGCCGTGTGGCGGCGGGATGTCGATGGGAGCCTTCCACTCCGGCGAGTATGAAGGGCTCTGGTCGCGATTCCCGGGCCTGAAGGTACTCTACCCGGCCACCTCGCAAGAGACCTACGAGGCACTGTTGGCCGGCTTCTACGATCAGAACCCTTGCCTGGTGCTCGAACACAAGCTGCTCTATTGGAGTCGTAGCGGACCGATCGATTTCGACGGCAACCTGGCCGATGTCTGGCGGGCACGCCAATACAACGAAGGGACCGATGTTACCGTGGTGGCCTTCGGGGCGATGGTCCACGAAGCGATGTCGGCCGCCGTCGCCAGCCGCCGTTCACTCGAAGTGCTAAATCCCTTCGTGGTGCATCCCATCGAGTTGGAGCCGATCGTGGCTTCGGTGGAGAAGACCGGCCGGCTTCTGGTGGTTCAAGAAAGCGGCGCTACCGGGGGCCTGGGCCATACGGTTGTTTCACGAGTGGTCGGCGAGTGTGGCCGTGCGTTGAAGTGCCCGCCACGGTTGATCGCCTCACCCGACGTGCCGCTGCCGTTCGCTCCGGAACTGGAGTCGGATTGCCGGCCCGGCGCGGCGCGGATCGAAGCGGACGTCGAACGAATGTTCGAGGAGAGGTAATGCACGACGCCCCGTTCAAGATGTCGCTCTATCTGCCCGCTCAGGGTGCAGCCGAGATCGAGGCGACGATCATCGAATGGAACGTCACCGAGGGCGACCACTTCCAAGCGGGCCAGGTGCTTGCCCAGGTCGACAGCGCAAAGTCGGTCTTCGATTTCGAGGCGCCCTGCGACGGCATGGTGATTCGCCTCTTCCATCTCGAGGGTGAGACGGTTCGGTTCAGCGAGCCGGTGATGGAGATCGAGACGTCGGATCCGGCAATGAAGGATTGGATTCCGTCGGCGGTAAGCGGCGAGGAAATCTCACTGCCGAGCGAAACGCCGGCGCGGGCCGTCGCCGATGCCGCCGAGGCGCAGGGTATCGTGATCCTGGGCGTCGGCGGCTATCTGCCCGAACGAGTGGTGACCAATGCAGAGTTGGTGAAGGCCTTCCCGGAGATCTCCGAGAAGTACGTCGAGCAGGTGACGGGCATCCGCCAGCGGCGCTGGGCCGCTGAGGACGAAAAGCCGTCGAACCTGGCGCTGAAGGCTTCGTTGGAGGCGATTCGCAAGTCGGGCATTGCCAGCAAGGACATCGACGCGATCGTGCTCTCGACGACCACACCCGACGTGGCCATGCCCTCGACCGCCTGCATCCTTCAGGATCGGCTCAGCCTGAGGTCGATTCCCGCCTTCGATCTCAACGCAGCCTGTTCCGGATGGTTGTACGCGGTGTCGATGGCCCGGGGGATGATACTATCGGGCACGGCGCGAAACGTGCTCACGGTGGGCGTCGACGTGCAGTCGCGGCTGTTGGACGAGTCGGACCGCAACGCGTACTTCATTTTCGGCGACGGTGCCGGAGCGGCGATAATCTCGGCCGGCACGGCGGGACATCGCATCCGCCAGATCGAGTTGGGCGCCGATCCGCGCGGGTTGCACATGGCCCGGCGCGAGGCCCCCGGCTACCTCATCGCCAACGGCCACGGGGACGTCGATCCGTGGATCCGGCTCGATGGCTCCGCGTTGTTCCGACTGGCCGCCGACAGCTTCACCACCGTGATTCGTGATTCGATCGCACGGACCGGTTGGACACTGGACGAAACCCGCTGGATCATCCCCCATCAGGCGAACGAGAGGATTCTAAGAGCCGCGGCCAAGCGCAGCGGCGTACCGTTCGACCGTTTTTTCATCAACATCGGTCACGTCGGGAACACGTCCAGCGCCAGCATACCTTTGGCGTTGAGCGAGGCCGAGGAAGGCCTGATGCCCGACGACAAGCTCATCCTGTGCTCCGTGGGAGCCGGCATGACCACGGCGGCGATTTCGGTCGAGTGGTAGTGGTTTGTAAGGAAGCAGTAAGTCCACAAAAATGACTATCCCGGAAGCTATCGCCACGGCCGTGAAGTATCATCAGGCCGGCCAGTTGGATCGTGCCGAGCCGATCTATCGAGAGGTGCTGCAAGCCGATCCGAACCAGGCCGATGCGCTGCATCTGCTGGGACTGATTGCCCAACAGAACGGGCAGATCGAGACCGCGATCGACTACATCAGCCGAGCGATCGCGTCGAATCCGAACCTGCCACAGGCACACTTCAATCTCGGCAACGTACTGCGTCGACAGGGCAAGGCCGAGGAAGCGGCGGCCAACTATCGCCGGGCCGTGGAAATCAAACCCGACTATGTCAACGCTCACCATAACCTCGGCGCCATGTTGCAGGAGCAGGGAGCGTTCGATCAGGCGGCGGCCGCCTACCGCCGCGTGTTGGAAATCGTGCCCGACCATGCCGAAGCGCACAACAACCTCGGCAGTGCCTTCCTCGGGCAGGGGCGTCTGGAAGAGGCCCTGGCCGCCTACCATCGGGCCATCGAAATCAAACCCCGCTATGCACAAGCCCACAACAACCTGGGCGTTGCCCTCAAAGAGTTGGGCAAACTGGACGAGGCCGTGACTTGCTACCGGTCGGCCCTGCAAATCGATCCCGACTACCCCGAAGCCCACAACAACCTCGGAAACGCCCTGCGCGACCAGGGCAAACCGGCCGAAGCAACGCATTGCTACCAGCAAGCGATAAGCCTCAATCCCGACGGCGCGGAGGCACACGGCAATTTGGCCAAGGTCTTCGAGGAACAAGGGGACCTCGACCGGGCGGAGGAGAGCTATCGCCGGGCATTGCAGACCGGGCTCGATCGACCCATGTGGCGGCTGCGGGCCGATGTGCTCTGTCCGGCCGTCTTTCAATCGAACCGCGAGATCGACGAATATCGCCGCCGGCTGCTGCACCGGCTCTACCGCTTCGCCGAGACGGACCCGCGGATCGACCGTGCGGAGATTTCCACCTCGGCGGCCGAACCTCCCTTCAACCTGATGTATCATGGCCGGGACGATCGTCCCATCAAGGAAGCATACGCGGAGGTGTTCCGCAATTGTTTTGCCGAAGAAACGCCCGGCGGCCGAAACGGAATTCCCCAAAACGATATTCCCCGGATCGGCTTCGTGGTGAACAACCGGCACGAAGGCATCTTCCTCCGCTTCATGCGGGGTGTGCTCGAACGCCTCGATACAACGTCGTTTGAAGTTGCCGTGATTTGCTCACGAGCCGGCGCCGCGAGAATCCGCGGCGAAATCGAAAACGAATCGGTCCGGGTCCTTGCCGTCCCCGACCGCTTCGATCAGATAATCGACGCGATTCGGGCGGCGCGTTTCGACCTGCTCTACTACTGGGAGATCGGCACCGACACGACCAGCTACTTCCTGCCCTTTTTCCGACTCGCACCGGTGCAATGCACCTCCTGGGGAGTTCCGGTAACCTCGGGGATTCCGCATGTCGACTACTTTGTCTCCAGCGAGTTGCTCGAGCCTGAAAACGCCGCCGAGCACTATAGCGAAAAACTCGCCCTCCTGAAGACGCTGCCAGGCTACTATTACCGCCCCCGGCTTCCTGCTCCGCTGCAATCGCGCGACCGGTTCGGTTTGCTCGACGGCCGACACGTCTATCTCTGCCCACAAAACTTGTTGAAGCTGCACCCGGACTACGATCACCTACTCGGCGAGATCCTGCGGCGCGACCCGGCGGGGCAATTGGTCCTGCTTGAAGGGCGAAGTGCCCGTTGGACCGAATCCCTGCGGGAACGGTTCCGCGTCACGATCCCCGACTGTATCGGCCGCGTCAAGTTCCTGCCCTTGATGAGCAGGCCCCGGTTTCTCAATCTGCTGGCAGTCGCCGACGTGCTGCTCGATCCGCTGCACTTCGGCGGCGGTAGCACGGTTTACGAAGCGGCGGCGGTCGGCACGCCGCTGGTGACATTGCCGACGGCGTACATGAGGGGCCGGATAACCTACGCATCCTACAGAAAAACCGGCGTGCCCGACTGCGTAGCCTCCAGCCCGAAAGAGTACATCGACATTGCAGTTCGGCTGGCGACCGACCGAGATCATCGCGAGACCGTCCGTTCGAAGATCCTTGCTGCCAGCGAAGTACTGCTGGAGGACGTCGAAGCGGTCGGTGAATTCGAACGCTTCTTCCGGCAGGCCATTTCCCGTACTTCCAGCCGAAACCAGCCATGGCGACGATAGCCGAAGCACTGACAATTGCCGCGCAGCAACAGCAAGCAGGGCAACCGCAAGTTGCCGAGCAGATCTATCGTCAGATCATCAAGGCCGACCCGAGCCTGGCCGCGGCACACGTCAACCTCGGGAACACTCTGCTGGAACAGGGCCGGTTCGACGAAGCGATAGCAAGCCACCGCCGGGCACTGCAACTCTGCCCCCACCTCGCACAAGCCCATTACAACCTCGGCAATGCCTTGCAACAGCAGGGACATCTCGAACAGGCGGTGGCCAGCCATCGCCGTGCCGTCGACATCAAACCGGATTACGCCAAGGCACACCACAACCTGGCAAACACCCTGCAAGAACTCGGAAGACTCGACGAAGCAAAGGCGAGCTACGAACAGGCCCTGCAAATCGAGCCGCATTGTGCCGACATGCACTGCAACTTGGGCACGGCCCTGCGCTCGCTCGGCAAGCTCGACCGGGCCGAGGCCAGCTATCGGCGAGCGCTGCAGATGAACCCTCGGTATGCCGAAGCACACAACTACCTCGGCGTTGCACTGAGCGAGCAGGGAAAACTCGACGAAGCGGCGCAGAGTTGCCGACGAGCACTGCAAATCAATCCCCAATACGCCGAAGCCTGCAACAACCTGGGCATCATCCTGCATCGACAACAGCAACTCGACGAAGCGGTGGACATCTACCGGCGGGCACTGCAAATCAGGCCCGATTACGCCATTGCACACAATAACCTCGGCAACGCCTTCAGAGAGCGAGGGCAACTGCGCGAGGCAATGGCCCACCATCAACGGGCAGTCCAGATCAGGTCCGACTACGCCGAAGCACACAATAACCTGGGTATCGCGCTAGAAGAACAGGGTGAACTCGAAAAGGCAATCGGCAGCTACACCTCGGCCGTGCAACTGAAGCCCGACTACGCCGATGCACACAACAACCTCGGAAAGACACTCGAAGAACTGGGCGATCACCGGCAGGCGGCGGCCAGCTACGGCCGTGCGTTGCAGATCATGCCGGAGCGGATCGGGCCGGAGCGGTCGATGTGGCAATTGCGGATCGCGGCGCTCTGCCCGACCGTCTTTCAAAGCAACCGGCAAATCGACGAGTATCGCCGCAACCTCTCAGACGAACTGCA
>Ga0180429_10002447_pt1 | contig 15305 bp, 9 predicted proteins | sample SS_ome_FD_132428 | JGI IMG/M metagenome (GOLD analysis project Ga0180429, IMG submission 132428) | Hypersaline lake sediment archaeal communities from the Salton Sea, California, USA - SS_1_S_1 metaG | ecosystem: Environmental > Aquatic > Non-marine Saline and Alkaline > Hypersaline > Sediment ...
CCTCGACGAGGATTGCCACGTCGTTTCCTGGAACCAGGCTGCGACCGACATTTTCGGCTACACCTTTGAAGAAGCGGCAGGAAAAAACATCGACGACCTGATCGCCAACCAGGACGCCGTGGCTGACGAGGCGCGGGAGTTCACCCTCCAGGCGTGCAGCGGCGGCAAGATTCACGCCCGCGAAACGGTGCGATACACGAGGGACGGCCGGCCGCGGCGCGTGCTGATCAGCGCCACGCCGATCACCGACGACGAGGGACTCGTCTATCTCATCTCACTGATCTACAAGGATATCACCAATCTCTACGAGGCGCACCTCCGCCTGATCCAGTCGGAGAAACAGGCCACCCTCGGCATCATCGCCGGGAGCATCGGCCACGAACTGAACAATCTCGTGGGCGGCCTGCTCCTCACGGCGCGGGAGCTGATCAAGAATCCCGACGATCCCGTGCGGACGAAAGAGAAAGCCAATCTCTTCGTGGGCCACGTGGAAAAGATCATGCTCCACGGGCGCAACCTCCTCTCCCTCAGCCAGCCGAACAAGCCGAGGATGGGCACCGTCGATCTTGCCGTGCTCCTCGATGAGACGACGAAGACTCTCGAGGTCAGCGGAGTGCTCAAGCGGTTCAAGGTCACCAAGGATTACGGCGAGAAACTGCCCGCCGTGCACGGCGACATGAACCTTCTCGAGCAGGTGGTGCGCAATCTCGAGATCAACGCCGCCCACGCCATGGATCCCGGGGGCGCGCTCATCGTGGGCTGCAGGCTGTCGGAGCGGGAGGGATTCGTGGAGATGTTCATCAGCGACACGGGCCCCGGCATCGATCCCGCCGACCGCGAGAAGGTGTTCGAACCCTTCTTCACGACCAAAGCCGAGGGAAAGGGAACGGGGCTCGGTCTTCCGATCGTCAAGCAGATCGTCGAACAGCATATGGGATTTCTCCAACTCGATTCGAAGGTCGGCGTGGGAACGACCGTGGTGATCGGCCTCCCCGTCAACAACATTGAAGAGGAATAGCTCCATGTTCTGTCACTCACGGTTTGCGCTTCCCCTCGTCGTGGCCCTCGGAGTGAGCGTCGCTTTTTGTTTTTCCTGTGCCGGGCCTGAATACGTTCCGAGCAGAGGCCTGCCCTACATGATCCACACGGGCGGATCGTGGGAAGAAGTGAAATCCCTTTCCGATAAGGTTGCCCGCGTTTACGACTACTACGAGGAACTCTTTCAGGTCGACGAGCAGAGCCTGCCCCAGCTTCTCATTCTCGTCAGGATCGGCGCCGGCGAAAATCTTGGCGAGTCGGAAGAGTGGCCGGCGCTTTATCAAACCGACCCGACGCGGATCATTTTTTTCGAGCCGCCCGACGATGCCCTCCTGCTCCACGAGATCGCCCATCATTTCCTTCCGGCGCGGCTCGGCGCTTCAATCCGGCCCTGCGTCAACGAGGGGGTGGCCACATGGCTCGGCTGGTCGGCCGAGGGCGAGCGAGAACTGATCCTCGGCCAGATCGCCGTCGAGCACAGCCGTGCGGCGCGCCGCGCGGCGAGGAACGGACAGTTGCTCGACCTGTGCGATCTCTTTGCCATCGATGGCAAGGAATTTTACTCGGGGAAAAGCAAAGGGCTCCACTATTCGCAGTCCTGGGCGTTCGTCCACTTCTTCTTTGAAGAATACCTCTCCGACGATCTCCCCTTTCACCGCAAGCTCGACCGCCTGGCGGGGCTCACACCGGGCCAGCTCAGTGACCTCGACCCTGTCTTCGCCGCCTATTGCCGCGATTTTCCGATCCTTGAATCACTGCTCGACGGCCTGCGATCCGACGACGGATTGCGTTCTGACGACGAGGTCCGGTGCCAGTCGGCGGCGTTCCGGCTCGGTCTCTATCAATCGGCCGAACCGGTCGACCGACTGCTTCACATCGCTCTCGATCCCTCCCGTTCGCCCGAGGTGAGAGAGGTGGCGCTCCTGTCGGTGGGAATCATCTTTCTCGGTCCCGAGGGGAGCGCCGTGAGGGGACGATTCGGCGCCGCACTGCGCGCTCTCGTTCACGATCCCTCCGAGCTGATCCGAAACGCCGCGAAGGAGCTTTCCAAGGCCGTCGAAGAGGGCGACGGTAAGCTGATCCAGACCCGCTACGGCGCCGTCGGCTGCAACACCGATTTCTACCCCGCGGGAAAATTCAAAGTATCGGGCGGATAAGAGTCCGTCGGACTCGACCAATCGATAGGGACGTCCATAGGTCGGAGGTGGTGAGGTTTTTTTCCGCCTCAGACATTCCGTCCCGTGCTGAGTTGGAGTCGAGTTTATCACCACTCGGGACGGACTGAAGTCGGCGGAAAAAAGCCTCACCACCTCCGACCGTGCGGGCCTCAAATTTGAGGGTCGAGTCCGCCAGACGTCTTTGATGTTACTGACCGAGGAGAAAGGGATCACTCTTTCCGTCGGCCTCTAGATCCTCTCAACCCTGAAAATCCCCCAAACGGTCCGCACGGTCGGATGCGTTCAGGCTTTCGCTCCCGACTTCAGTCGTTCCAAAGGAACGAAAGCGGAGGGAGCGAAAGCCTGAACGCATCCGACCTGAAACCGTCCTGAGCGAATTTCTTCAAGCGAAACAGGATCTAGAGGTCGACGGAAACAGTGGTGCGGTCGAGGAGTTCGACTTCGGTTTTGCGGATGACGAGGCTCTGTTCCTCGAACCGTTGCGTCGTGTAGCTCTCCACCACAACGGTCACCTTGCCGGCCGGAAGGTGCTCGAAAACGAAATTGCCGCTCTTGCGGAGCCGCGTGTCGTCGAGCCGGAAGTTTTCACCCCTGATCGAGATCCTGGGAAAGTAGGCCGATTCGGTCAGTTTGATCCTGCCCTCGAGGCGGCACGAACCGGGCGCCTGGAAATTCAGGCTTTCGGGCGGGCGCTCGGGCGAGATCGTGACCGACTGGTGGATGCTCGGTCCCGAGGGGAAGGTGGCGTTCACGTTCCATCGACCGGTGAAGAGATTCTTGAGCGTGAACTGTCCGTTGGCGTTCGACAGGGCCCGATAGCGTTTGCGATCGAAACCGAAGAGGGGGCGGGCTTCGACGATGACCCCCTTGACCGGGGTGCCCCGGCTGTCGGTCACGACGCCGCCCAGCTCCGTGCGGCCCGAGTAGTGAAGCCAGATCGTGATCGGCACCTGCCTGATGAGGTCGCCGATCAGGGCATTCATCGACTGGGAACCCTGCTGGATGCGAAAGACTTCTTCCTCGCCGTCGCGCGGCTTGATGTGCAGGCCTGTCCGCTGAAGCAGAGTGCCGATGTCGGTGGGAAGGAAAAGTTCCCCCACGCTGAATCTTCCCCCGCTGTCGGTGACCACGTCGTCGAAATCGAGCACATCCCTGAGGAAGTTGCCCTGCCGTCCGCCGGTGGAGATCGTGACCCCCGATACGGGCTCCATCGTGTCGGCGCGGATTACGATCCCCTTGAGCCTGATCGGCGTCAGCTCGCAGGTGATCTGGAGATCTTCGACGACCTTTGCTTCCTCGACGCGGATCGATTCGGTGAAGAGCGGGTCATAGGCTCGCGCGCCGCCCGCCACCCAGTTCTGGATGACCCCCTCGAGGAAATAATCGCCCGCCATGAGATTCTTGAAGGTGAACTCGCCCCGGTGATTGGAGATCGTCTCGTAAAAGTTGATCGCCCCCGGCCCCGACGGCCGGGCGCCGGCGGGGATGAGCCGCAGGTTCCATCTATTCAGAGGGCGGCCCTTCTGGTCGACGATGGTGCCCGACAGGCGCGATGCGCCCTTGAGCGGTTTGAGGGCGATGACGCGCGTCTTCTTGCGGTCCCGCACCTGCTTGTCCGAGAAAGGTTTGAAGAGGGTGGTGAAGAAGCCGACCTTCGACACGGTCACGGCGAGATCGGGATGGGGCACGACGGGCCGCTTGGAACGGAACAGCCCGCGTTCGTCGGTCATCCCTCTGCTGACCAGGTCGGCGGCGCTGATCATGGCGTTGGCGATGGGGTGGCCCGACCGGCCGCTCACCACCTTGAGCTCGAAGGGGGCGGGGGCGGCAACGTAGAGGCTGTTCTTGTACCCCATGTTGGGCTCCACCCTGAGAGTGAGAAAACCCTCCCTGAGATCGGTCGTGGTCGCCTCGAAACGGTAGAGCCCGGGATGGAGCCGCCCGAAGGAAAACTCGCCCGTCCGCCCCGTGGGTGTCGGCTGGGAGAGGATCGGGATTTCGTCGAGAAAAACACGGAACGAGATCTGATCGGCGGGCGGAGCCTTGAGCGCCGGCAGGCTCAGGACGCGCACCACCACCTCGACGGGCTTCCAGGCGAAGGTCGTCTTGGGCTTGATGTCCTCGAGGACGATCTTTTCCGTCTTGGGTTTGGTATTCTTCGGCTTGTCGGGCTTGCCGTTGATTGACGCCACCACCGGCTGGTCGGGTGATTCCGTCCCCGTCGTGTGCCCGATCGGTTCGAGGTCGAGTTCGCTCGAATCGGATCCGGTGAAAAGAACGAGAACGACGGCGCCGACGACGATCAGGCCGAGAATGACAATTATGATTGCAGCCGCGTTCGACATCGATCGAGTCCCCGGTACCGGATGTTCGTGAGCCGGATAACAGCGTGCCCCAGGAAGCCATCCCGGGGCACGCCCAGTTCTCTAACTATATGTCGATCGAGAGACGGATCAACTTTAATTTGACCGTCGGTCGACGCGGTCTATTCCGGTTCTTAACCGTTTTTACCTGCAAAATCCTTCAGATACTCGACGAGCGCCTTGATGTTGTCGAGGGAGATCGCGTTGTACATCGACACGCGGATGCCGCCCACCGACCTGTGGCCCTTGAGCCCGTTGAAGCCCGCCTCGCGTCCGTCGGCGATCAGCTTCTTCTCCAGCTCTTCCGTGGGAAGCCTGAAGCAGACGTTCATGAGGGAGCGGCTCTCTTTTTCGGTGGCGCCGCGGTAGTAATCGCTCATTTCGTCGATCAGGCCGTAAAGGAGGTCGCCCTTGGCGCGGTTGATCTTCTCCACCGCGTCGAGGCCGCCCTGTCCGTCGATCCAGTCGAGAACGAGCTTGACGAGATAGATGGGGAAGGTGGGCGGCGTGTTGTAGAGCGAGTTCTTGTCCCAGATCGTCTTGTAACGGAGCAGGGTGGGAAGCGCATCACCCTTGCACTTCTCGATCATGTCGTCGCGCATGACGATCACCGTCACGCCCGAGGGGCCGAGGTTCTTCTGGGCGCCGGCGTAGATCATGCCCACCTTGTCCATGGTGTAGCGCTTGGAGAGGATGTCCGACGACATGTCGACGATGAGGGGCACGTCGCCCGTGTCGGGAAAGTCGACCCATTGCGTGCCTTTGATCGTGTTGTTCGACGTGATGTGCACGTAGGAGGCGTCGGGATTGAGAACGAGCTCGTCCTGCTTGGGGATCCGGTTGAAGTTGGTCTCTTCCGAGCTCGCCGCCACCTTCGGCTCGCCCACGATCTGGGCTTCCTTGATCGCCTTGGTCGACCAGGTGCCGGTGTTGACGTAGTCGGCGGTGCGCCCCTCGTTCATGAGGTTGAGGGCGATCATGGCAAACTGGAGGCTCGCGCCGCCGCCCATGAACATCACCTTGTAGTTGTCGCCCAGGCCGAGAAGCTTGAGGGCGAGCGCCTGCGTCTCGGCGAGCAGGCCGTCGAACTCCTTGGCGCGGTGGCTCGTCTCCATGATCGACATGCCCGAGCTCTGGAAATTGAGGAGCTCTCCCTGGGCCTTCTCGAGCACGGGAAGAGGAATGGCCGAGGGGCCGGGATTGAAGTTGATGATACGCTCAGTCATGACAGGTCTCCTTTTCTTCGCCTGCTTTATCAAGCGTTGAAGGCTTCGATTTTTTCCACGATGATGTCGCCGATCCGGAGCAGGTTTTCCTTGGTGCTGGCGCCGATGTGGGGGAGGGCCACCACGTTGGGCAGACCGAGGAGCGGCGAGCTCTCGGGCGGGTCGGAATACCAGACGTCGTTGCCGTAGGCGGCCACCTTGCCCGACTTGAGCGCGGCGGCGAGGTCTTCCTCGTTGACGCACTTGCCGCGGCCCGTGTTGATCATGAAGACGCCGTCCTTCATCTTGGAAATGGTGTCGGCGTTGATCATCCCCTTGGTGCCGTCGGTGAGGGGCGTGTGGAGCGAGATGTAGTCGGCCTGGCCGAGGAGATCCTCGAGGGTGTCGACGTACTCGGCCACGTCCTGGTCCGACTTGACCACGTCATAGGCGATGACCTTCATGCCGAAGGCCTTGGCGCGCAGGGCGGTCTCGTAGCCGATCCGGCCGATGCCGATGAGGCCGAGCGTCTTCTTGTAGAGCTCGGTGCGCTTGCACTCCTTCTTGATCCATTCGCCCTTGTGCATGCTGTTGTTGCCCTTGACCACGTGGTTGGGCAGGGCGATCATGAGCGCCATGGCGAGCTCGGCCACGGCGATGCTCGACGCCTGGGGCGTGTTGTGAACCTGGATCCCCTTGCTCTCGGCATAGGGAATGTCGACGTTGTCGAGGCCCACACCGCCGCGGATGATCATCTTGAGATTGGGTGCGCCGTCGATGTATTCCTTGGTGCACTTGGTCTTGGACCGGATGAGAACCACGTTGGCCTCGGCCACACGGCTCTTGTCGTCGAAGACTTCGCCGAACTTTTTCAGGCGTTCGGGCAGACCTGGATCGAAGGCATCGGAAACGAGAATCTTCATGGCCTTATCTCCTTGAAATCAGGCCCTCGCCGGCCCGGGGCGTGGGGCTCTTCCATATACATAAATTTCCATTTACGACGAATGCTTTCTTGTAACACACAGCCGAGGGGGTGTGAATAGCGGTTTTTGCCTTCTTCTTTTTTTTTTGAGCGGCGCCAAAACCCGCTCATTCCGACCCGATTTACTGCCGAAGATATAAAATATTGTTTATGTATAAATCACGGAGGATTGTGGTGATGTCACACGATTGCGGGAAGAATTCGGGCGGCGGGACGGGGTGCGGATGCGGCGGCAGGACAGACGAGAAGGGGAGCGGGTGCCAGTGCCCCGGTTGCGGTCAGGATGTACCCGACGAACGCCCGGGGTGCGGCGAGGGATCGTCCTGTCCGAATTGCGGTAAACCGGCGGAGTGAGAACGGCTATTTTCTACCACAGAGGACACAGAGGACACAGAGGATTAGAGCTTGAAACGCTCGATACCGTCCGCTAATCGGTGAACGTTGAAGTTGATCAGCAGACCGGTTTTGATCCCGGACAGCTTCATGTACGTCAACAGTTGAGCTTTGTGGATTCCGCTGACCTTTTCCACGGCCTTCAGTTCCAAGGTCAACCGCTCGTCCACCAAAATATCTATCCGGTAGCCGCAGTCGAGGCGCATTCCTTTGTAGGCAACCGGCATGGGGTGCTCGAGCTTGAAGGGGATTTTGCTGAGATTGAGCTCGCGGGCCAGGCTTTGCTGATAGGTTGACTCCAGCAAGCCAGGGCCGAGAACACGATGAACCTCTATCGCACACCCGATGATTTTTCCCGTGAACGGATCTTTTCTCACGATCCTCTCTTCGCCCTCTCAGTGCTCTCTGTGTCCTCTGTGGTAAGTTAATTCTCTCTTAACTCATTTAATTACGGTGTTATAAGAAAAAAGAGACCACATATCTCCCGGCGATAATCAGGAGACAGACGGCGAGGATGATCTTGACCGTTCTGCCAGGGAAGAACTTCTGGAATCGCGCCCCCAGATAGGTCCCCACCAGTCCGCCCACGCCGAAGAGGAGACCGAGGAGCCAGTCGGGCGCCACGGCGAGATCGGCCGGAGCCCAGATCGGCGCGGCCACCGTGTAGAAGAGCACACCGATGATCGAGCTCAAAAAGGTGCTGAAGAGGGTGGCGCCCGCGATGGTGTAGACGGGCAGATGGAAGACGGCGACCAGAATGGGCGCGATGATCGCTCCCCCGCCGATTCCGTAGGTGCCGCCCACAACACCCACGACCAGAGAGAGCGCGAAGAGGCCGGCTGGATTGAAGGAGAAAACCTCGCCCTGAAAGGAGTAGGTGAAGGCGCGCGCCGAGAGCGACCGCGTTTCGATCCGCGACGGGGACGAGCTGTCGATTGTGGGAAGACGATCGCCCGAGTTCCGGCCCCTCCCCAGAATGTCATAGAAGAGCCGGCCGCCCACGTAGAGCAGCACGCAGCCCACGAAGAAGCGGAACGCCGCCGGATCGGGGAGGAAAACCACGCGGAGCCAGACGCCGATCAGCAATCCGGGAAGATTCCCGGCCACGATGACGCAGGCGAGGGGCCACACCATGCGCCCCTCGCGGATATAGCGGTAGACGCCGCCCGGGATTCCGACGATATTGTAGAAGAGATTGGTCGGGCTCACCGCCGGGCTGCTGAATCCGAGCACACTCACCTGAAAGGGAAGGAGCAAGAAGGCGCCCGAAACTCCCGCCATCGACGTGAAGAAGGAGATGGCGAGCGCCGTGAGAGGCGGAATCAGCGGGGAGATCTCGACTCCGGAAACTGGAAAGTCCATCAGTGCCTCTCAACAGGGGGCTCTCGGTTTTCAAATGCTGACCATCACGCGCCGCAAGCTCGTTTCACTGGCCACGACGGTGCCGTCGATCAAAATCGTGTATCCTTCAGGCCGGTTGTCGTACGGGTTGGGAGTCCCCGGCCGGACCCAGACGATTTCGAGATCGTGTCCGTGGTAGCGCAAGCGGCTGAACCGGAAATGATCGAGAGAATCGACGACCGGCCAGAAGACGGCCACCCTGCCGCTGCCCGGGACGAGCCCGCCCACGAACCGCACGAGTTGATCGTTGAAGGACGAACAAAAGCGATCAGCGCCACCTTCTGTGCGCAGCATGGGGCGATCGAGGTCGCCCTCCTCGAAGTGGAGGCGCGTGGTGCGTTGGAGATAACTTTCAAAAAGTCCCGCGCTTGGTGCCGGCGTGGTCCGGCCGCGCGCGACTTTTCCAAGAGCGTCGAGAAGGACGGTCGACGGCCGGCGCAGCTCCTCGGGATCGGTCAAAAAACGAAACGCCTCGCCGTAAGGCTCCCGCCCGTCACAGAGCCCCATGGAGAAGGGATAAAAATCCGCTTCGTCCCGTCCCCGCGTCTCGTCCCGTCCCCGCACGGGCACGTTGCTTTCGGCGCTGACGCTGCAAAAGAACCGGTCCTCCTCATTCCAGAGAACGTCGAGCACGGCCTGCCTGATCCGTTCCGCCTTCTGCGTGTAGGCGCGTTCCTTTTCGCGGTCGCCGAGAAGCGCGTAGCCTTCGGCCACCGCGCGGCACGAGGCGTAAACGAAGGCGGCGAAATCGGGCCGTTCGAGCACCACCTCTTGCCTTAGGGCGGGCAAGTGGTCGCCGTCCCAGTCGGTCGCTTTCAGCGTGGCGTCCACATTGCGTGCCACGAGACTCAGAACCTCCTTGAGGTACTGCTCCTCGTTGTGCACGTGATAGACCCCGATAGCCGCAGCGGGGATCGAGTGGGGCAGATAGGGTTGGCACTGCCCGTCGACGCGCACGTCGGAGAAGAGCCCCTCGCCCTGAGGCGTGCGCAGGTGGGCGCGTAACTGCCCGACCGCGAACCGCTTGTCGCGCAGCCAGCGCACCTCGCTCAAGATGTGGGGCGTGGAGCGAGCGGTCACCATCGACGCCGCACCGCCACGGAGGCTTTCGTAAAAGATCGGCGCGCTCAGCGGCGGCGCCTGGGGCCACAGCATGGAGTGGCGCGCCAGCCACCAGCGATAGAACCAGGCTTTTTCCATGTAGGGATCGGAGCACTGGAAGGAGGGGACGAACTCGTCGAACCAGCGCCTGTAAGTGTCCCCGTGCCGCCGGAGCGGAACGCGCTCGGCGGTCCAGTCGAGCGCCTTGGCCATGGCGTCGTGCGTCTTGACGTGCGTGGCCAGAACGAGGGAAAACTCTTCCGACGCTCCCGGCTCGAGCTGAATCGAGCGGAGCAGCTCGCGCCCGCCCCCGCCCCCGTCGGCGCGCAGCGGCACGAACTCGCTCCCCGCCATTGCAAGTGTGACCGGGATGTCGGCAAAAGTCTTATGTCCCAGATGAAGCGGCCGTCGGCCCGTGGGGGGCGGTACCTCGCTCGTTGCCGCGAGGAGGACGGGAATCTCGGGCGATCTCTCTTTGCGCATCACGATCTTCTCGATGAACCGTCCGGGAGGCGGCAGGTATGAAAGCTGCACGCAGGGCTCCTCGATCCTCGGAATGACCAGAACGCGCCATTCGGCACGCCGGGCGAGCTCCTCGTTGGCGAAGAGCAGGGGCGGCATGACCGACATGCTCGCCGTACCCGGCGCCAGCCGGACCGACACCACCGGAAAGGGAACAGTCTCCTTCGAACCATCGTCGAAACAGAAATCGACGGTGGCGCACGGTCCCTCGCCGTATCCGCGCGGTCCCGCCAGAAGGCAGAGCAGATGGCACCAGGCCAGCCCCGGCTTCTTTTCGGGCGCGTCGAACTCGATCGATTCGGGGAAATCAAAGGCGCGATCGCCCGCGTTGGCGCCTTTGAGCGCCACGAGAGTCGGCTTCATTTCAGCGCCCGGATCGGGCAGAAGGTAGCGCACCCCGTCGTAGTCGATCGATCCGGGCAGGTAGAGAATCTGCTCGTCCGTACCTGTTAAAAATCGCATCGACTCGCCCAGAGGCGGCACGCGGCCGGCGCGCGGCAAGAGGAAAAATCCGTCCACCTTGATCGTGGCGTCCCCCTCCTCGGCGCGAAGACCGATCTTGTGTACCCCCGGGGTCAGGCCCTCGACCGGCACGCGGAGTGTCGACCAGTGCTCCTTCTCCTCCCCCCAGCCGCCGGTCGGTGGAAACTCGATCGACCGCGCGTCGTCGTTGTCGACGATCAGCCGAAAAGCGGCCGCATCGGCCAGGCCGCGCGCATAGCGGAAGCAGACGCTCGGCGCCTTGGCCTCTTCGGACTCCTCTGCGGAAAAGTCGGGGACGATCGCCACCCAGAGCGCCATGTGGCCCTCGGCTTTGCCGAATCCGCCCCCGAGACACGCCTCGCCCGATGCGGCCGCGACCCTTTCGATTCCCGCGCCGGCCGAACGGTAGGCGGTGTTCTCCCCCTCGACCCAGGCGAAGGGTGGCGCATGGGGATCGGTGAAAAGCCGCCGTCCCGGAGAAGGCACGAGGTTGGCCACCGGAGAGAGATCGAAGTGAATCTGCCGCGAACGGGACCGGTCGAGCAACGGCGTCAGCCCGCCCCTGACCACGGCTTCGATGCTGATTGGCGAAGGGGACCGGTTGGTCACACGCACCCGGTCGACGATCACATCGTCATCGGTGATGAACTTTTTTTCGGCGATTTCGATGCAATCGGCCGCTGTGTCGGAGCCGCCTGATGGGAGCCGCCATTCCACCTCGAGAAACGACGGCCGCCACGTGGTGCGCACAGGGTGGGCGTCGAGCGCGCCGCGCTCATCGCGAAAGGCGAGGGTGAAAGGATTTTTGAAATCGGGTGTGGCGTGGACGTAACCAAAAAGCCCCTGCACGCCGAGGGCCTCGTCGACGCGGTCGGCGAAGAGGCGCCGTCCCGTGGTGCCGAGGGTGTGATTCCTGTGGCCGTCCCTTCGCAAAACCGTGTCGAAGGCGAAGACGCCGCCCTCGGGTGAGCGATCCTGGGCGGCCATGTCGGAAGGCGCGAGAACGGCGGCCATGAAAACAATCAGCCACATGGTGCGGTTCATCGCCGCCTCCGACAGGATAGGGTCAGTTGGAAACGACCACTTCTGACAGGTCGATGGGCGCCACCGGGCCTCCCATGAAGTAATCGCTGATTCCGCCCTGGATGTAAAGCTTCAACGACGACACGTAACCGCCCACGGCAAGGTCGTAGCGATCGAAGTCGCCGCTGTCGAGGCTCGACAGAATATCAGCATTCCCGTTCGGCATCAAGGCGGCCGCGCTCGCAGGGATCAATGGAAGATCACGAAGAGGCTCGCCGAGGCGCCGACCATCACCAGCCACCAGAGGAGCAGGTTGCGCCCGCCCCGGTTGAGCGACCGTTCGTCCTCGGGGAGACGCGCCCAGCGCCTGTTCCAGATCGCGTCGCGGTCGTAGGACTCGGTCCGGTTGCGGGGGATGATCACCGTGGCGGCGACGAGCGCAACGAGGCAGAGGAACCAGTTCGCCGCGGCGCGGTTGAGCAGGGGCTTGAGCGTTTCGATTCCGTTCTCACCAAAGGTTTCGGCGACGATCTTGAGACCGATGCCGCTCACGATACCGAAGACGAGCGTGAAACAGGCGGCACGGCCGTGTGCGCGCCGCCAGAGAAAAGCGGCGAGGAAGATCACCGTGATCGGCGGAGCGAGAAAGGCCGCCATGTCCTGGATGTAGATGAAGATTCCCCCTTCCCACCGGAGGAGGAAGGGGGCGAAGGCCGTGCCCACGACGATGACGACGAGAGTCGACCATCGGCCCACGCGCACCATCTCCTTGTCCTCGGCATCGCGCTTCAAGAGGCGCTTGTAGACGTCGACCGACCAGATCGTCGACGACGAGTTGAGCACGCTCGACACGGTGCTCATGATCGCCGCGATGAGCGCCGCCAGGAGGAGGCCCTGTCCCGCGGGGGGAAGGAGTTCGCCGATCATCTTGACGTAGACGGCGTCCTCGGCGAGGCCCGGGCCGAACATGGCGAAGGCGACGAGCCCTGGAAAGACGATGATCAGCGGCAAAAAGACCTTGATCATGCCGCAGCCGATGACGCCCATCTTGGCGTCCCACTCGGAGCGCGCGCCGAGGCAGCGCTGGATGTAGAACTGGTTGGTGCCCACGTACCACATGGACAGCGTGAACCAGAAGGTGGCCACCCCCGTCCAAGGCGAGACGGTGTGGTCTGCGGGCAGGATGAGGCTGAAACGGTCGGGGCTTGCGTCGAGGTTGGTGTCGATCACCGCCTCCAGTCCGCCCGCGCGTCCGGCGCCGACGAGGAGAAGGAGCAGTCCGCCGCCGACGAGAACGACGACCTGAAGCACGTCGGTCCAGACCACCGACTTGAGCCCGCCGTAGATGCAATAAGCGGCGGTCACGCCCGAGATGATGAGCACGCACCCCATGTAGGGCCAGGTGAACTCGGTGACCGGTTTCTGCAGCGCCATCTCGTAGACGATCCGCCCGCCCACGTAGAGCGCCGGCGCGAGCACGACAAAGACCATGTGAAAAAGCGAGAAGAAGGCAAACACCGACCGCGTCGAGGGATTGAAGCGCCGCTCGAGAAACTCGGGGATCGTGTAGAGCTTCTTGCGATAGAAGAAGGGAAGAAAGATCCAGATGAGCACCGTGTAGGGAATGAAGTTGCCCCACTCGAAGGTGGCGGGCGCGAGCCCGAAGGCGTAGGCCGTTCCCACCATTCCGATGAAGTGTTCCGTGCCGATGTTCGAACCGGTCATGGAGAGGCTCACCGCGTACCAGGGCAGCTTGCGTCCGGCGAGGAAGTAGTCGTCGGCGTTTTTCTTTTCCCTCCGCGCGACCCAGAAGCCGATGCTTAAGGTCACGGTGAAGTAGAGGAGGGTGATCGTCAGGATCGTTGGGTTCATGGAGCGGTCCTCTGGTTATTTTTCCTCGCCACGCCAGCGGTAGGCCTCGAGTTCCCAGATGGTGGGGACCTCGGAGGCTTTTTCCACGACGAGGCGGAGGGTGCGGGTGGTGACGGGGAGCTCGAGGTCGACGATGCGGCGGCGGCCGGCTTCTTCGCCGCGGGCGACGGTGAGCCAGGGATAGCCGGCGCCTTCGGCGAAGTTTCCCGATTCGAGGCGCCAAGACTGAATGCGGTTGCCCCAGTCGACGCACTCGTCGATCACGACGCGGTCGATGGTAACCGGTTCATCCCAGTCGAGCCGGGCCCAGGCGTTTTGTGTTTCGCCCTTGACGCTGTTCCAGCGGGTGGTGATGCTCCCGTCGTTGATGAGGCTCGCTTTGAAGTTTGCCATGCTATTATCAGTCCAGTGCGATGATGCCGTTGCCCCGGCGCGAAGAGCGAGGTTCTCTGGCCATGGCACCAGGGCGCGAAGGCGGCACGTCTGGAGCGGACCGTCTTTCTTATTACTCCTTACAGCGACTGAACCGGTCCATATCGTCCCTGGAGGCAAACCCGTGAGATCGATTCCGATCTTAAGCGCAGCCTGATCCGGTTCGGGGCCAAGAGTGCCTGAATCCGGCTCAATGCGTATCCTTGGATCAGAGGCGGCGGCTGACCAGTTGATCTTGTTTTTGCCGAAGGAATTCAGATAGAGTTCAGAGCTCCCGCCGGGCTGCAAGTGCAACTCGGCTTGGTTCAGGCTCAGGTGAGGATCAGAGACCGGCTCGAAAATAACGCACCACGCGGCAGATGTTTCGTGCCCCGAATCGATCACGACGCGTGTAACCGCTCCGTCTTCAACAATGGACGCGGAAGCGGACGGGTAGTCGGTCGCCACCACCCTGTGGTTATTCAGGGCAAAGACCAGTTCGTATGGAGTGCCAGGTACGAGGTGGCTCGACTTCCCCCTGACGATCCATCTCGTTCCTTGCTTGGTCCAGCCTAGGTCATCGAGGTCGAGTCCACCTTGGCTTGCGTGGCGGCTCGTGGAGATCAGATCTGGCCGATCGCTCGATGCGGGCACGATCGAGAATAGCTGTCCCCCGTGGGGAGCCATGAAACGGTTGATGCGTCCATCCCGGTCGAAACGACCCACGTGGGTCGCCGTCCAGTACTCGTAGACGTGAACTTCGGGCGATTCGAGAGGCAGTCGGCCGAGGTCGAACTCCTTCACCAGCGCCGTTCCATCGTAATTGAAAAGCCCAACCACGTCCCAGGTTTTCCACGGTTTGGCGATGCGCAAGTCAAAGAGATCGTACTCTTTCCAATCCTCGATCGGATAGAGATTGACCGGACGGATGTCGAGAGTGGGGTGGGAGCGCTGCCACACATCGAGGTTTGCGGCCGGCACCTCGGTCCACACATCGTCGGTGAGAAACTGCTGGCCCGTGAGTACGCGCGCCTGGGCATTGTGGCGCGTCCGCTCCACCGTCGCTTTGAAAAGGTTGGCGGCCGCGTCGGGATCGGACCACCAGCAGAAATTGTTGAGGAAGTTCCAGCGCAGAACCACTCCTGTTGCATGGGGCCAGTTGCCCGTATCCGGTCCTGTGCGGCTGCCGTCAACAATCCCGAGAGCGTCGAGCGGCGTGCCCCAACAACCGTTGATGAACTTGTCAGGACCGACTACATCGCGGCCTATTTCGAGTCCCTTGCGGTATCCGGCCACACCATCGCCATTGGCCGATTCCCTGTAGCGCTTCTCC
>Ga0180429_10002448_pt1 | contig 15299 bp, 18 predicted proteins | sample SS_ome_FD_132428 | JGI IMG/M metagenome (GOLD analysis project Ga0180429, IMG submission 132428) | Hypersaline lake sediment archaeal communities from the Salton Sea, California, USA - SS_1_S_1 metaG | ecosystem: Environmental > Aquatic > Non-marine Saline and Alkaline > Hypersaline > Sediment ...
CCTTCATGCCGATGGTGCGGGGGCCGAAGGCGATGTTGTCGTAAATGGACTTGGGGAAGGGGTTTGGTTTCTGGAACACCATGCCGATGATTTTGCGCACCTGCACCGGATCCACGGTCGGACCGTAAATGTCTTCGCCGTGGTACAGCACCTCGCCAGTGACTTTGGCCCCCGGGATGAGGTCGTTCATTCGATTGAGAGACCGAAGAATTGTCGACTTGCCGCAGCCCGAAGGGCCAATCAGCGCGGTGATTTCGTTCTTGTAAATCGGCAGGTTCACCGTGTCCACGGCTAGATTGGCGCCGTAGTACACCGACACATCGCGAAGAGAAAACACCTCTTCTTTCATGGTGTTTGCCTCCCCTTTGACTGTTTCGGTCATTGACATCACTACCACGTCCTCTCATAGCGAGCCCGGAGCCAAATGGCCACCGAGTTGATCGCCAACAAAATCACCAACATCAGCAGCACGCCGGCCGCTGCAAGAATCTGGAACTCCACTTGGGCCCGACCGGCGTAGTTGTAAATCAACACCGGAAGGGCGGAGAAGCCACCTTCGAAGAAGCTCGGGTAGAAGGTGACAAAGGTCAGGGCGCCGACCAGAAGCAGCGGCGCCGCCTCACCGATGGCCCGGGAAATGGCCAGGATGATGCCGGTCAGAATTCCTGGGAACGCAGCTGGGAGAACCTGCTTGCGGACTCCCTGCCACCTCGTCACACCGAGTGCGAGTGATCCTTCCAAAATGGAGGAGGGCACCGCACGAATGGCTTCTCTCGAGGCCAAAATCACCGTGGGAAGCACCAAAAGCGCAATGGTTGCTGACCCAGCCGCCGCCACAAGACCCCAACTAAAAGGTCCCCGCACAAAAAATGCCAACCCGAGGATTCCAAACACGATGGAGGGGACTCCAGCAAGGTTTTGGATATTCAGCTCGATAACCCGGTTGTACCACTTCGACCGATCGGCGAACTGTTCGAGGTATATGGCGGCTCCTGTGCCCAGGGGAACAATCACAGCGATAACTCCCGCAATGATCTGCAGCGTGCCGACAATCGCGACGCTGTAGCCGGCGGTCGCTCGCCTCGCAGTGGAGGGGCCATTGGTAATGAGGTCAAGATCGAGGCGAGTGCGCCCCTCGACAAAAGCCCACGCGAGAATCGCAAAAATCGCCACGACCGCAACCGATAGCGCAACAATCATCAGCCCAACGAAAGCTGCCCGACCGACATCGGCGATACTTCCTCGCTTTGTCAGCCCGCTCTGCACCGACGCCCGCGCGCCGGCCACTGCCGCGCCGGCGCGGCTTGGAATCCGTGTGGATGAATTGGCCATTAGTCGTAGACCTCTCGGAACTTCTCCACGAAGCGAATCGCGATGATGTTAAAAATCAGAGTTGTCAAGAACAGCAGCGACCCGACGGCAAAAATTGTGTCGTACACAATCGACCCCACCGCGATTTCTCCGGTGGCACGGCTCGCAATGTAGGCGGTCATTGTCTGAATGCCCTCGAAGGGGTTGAACGACAGGGTTGGCGATCCCGCGCCAGCAACCAACAAGACAATCATCGTCTCGCCAACAGCCCGTGAAGCCCCCAGAACGAACGCGGCCACAATTCCTGAAATTGCCGCCGGCACCACGACACGAAGAGCAACCCGCATCTTGCTGGCCCCCAGGGCGTACGCTCCCTCGCGCAGCGATCGCGGAACCGACCGCATTGCGTCATCCGACACTGAAGCAACTAGAGGAATGATGATCAGGCCCACGGCGACACCAGCGACCCCCGTGGAGAACAGTCCAGACCATGGCAACCAGGGGGTCAAGGCCTCCAAAAAGGGACGAAGCCAGAAGAAGGCAAATAGCCCGGTCGCCACCGTCGGAATTCCCTCGAGAACTTCGAGTACGGGCTTAATGGTCTTCCGCACCCGGTCCGGCGCGTACTCCGAGAGATAAATCGCAGAGAGGAGACCTAAGGGAATCGCCACAATCAGGGAGGTGATGACCACCATGAACGTGCCAACCACGATGGGCCAGACACCGTACTTGGGATCTGAGTAGCCGGGCGACCACTCGGTCTCCGTGAAGAATTCGACGATAGATATTTCCGAGAAGAATCGAGGAAGCGGCTGGAACAGCGCGATAACAATCGCCGTGGTGACCGCGACAGAAACTGCGGCTGTCAAGAACAGCACAAAGATAATCAGCTTCTCGCCGTAGCGAGGAGAGTCGGCTTGGAGTGAGCGTCCTGTGGACGACCCACTCCAAGCCGACTGCACTGTTGACGAAGACATGTCTAGGAAAACCTACCGACTCTCTTCATCATCCCCAACAGTGACTTTTGTGGTGGTACTAGCCGAGGTTCGCAACCACGTCGAGCTGCTCAGCCTTCTGGTCGTCGGTCAGGGCGACCAGACCAGCGAGACCAGCGATCTCGTCGTTGTTGTTGATCACGTACTCGTAGAACGCGAGCACCTCGGGGCGCTCGAGAGCGGACGAAGCCGGGAACATGAAGAGGCTACGACCCAGCGGGGTGTAGTCACCGGCGAGAAGGTTCTCGACGGTGGGCTCCACACATCCGTTACCGGAGTCAATGGCCAGACCCTTCACGCTGTCGAGGTTCTCCTGGTAGAAGGAGTAGGGGATGAAGGCCATCGCACCTGCTCCACCGGAAACACCCTGCACAGCCTGGTTGTCGTCCTCACCGATGTTGTTGTAGTCGGTGCGAATGTTGCCAGACTCACCGTTGATTTCATCGGTGAAGAAGTCAAAGGTTCCAGAGTCGGTACCCGGGCCGTAGAGCACGAGCTCTTCGCCAGCCAGGTCACCCATCTCGAGACCGTCAACCTCGCCCCATGTGGCGATTGTCGAGTCAGCGTTCCAGATCGCGGTCAGCTGGTCGGTGGTGATGCACTGCAGCGGGTTGTCCTGGTTGACAACGACCGACAGAGCGTCGTTCGCCACGGTCACGCGACCGAAGTCGATACCGTTTTCGGCGCACAGAGCGGCTTCTTCTTCTTTGATGTCACGCGAGGCGTTCGAGCCATCGGTTTCACCATTGCAGAACTTCTCAAAGCCTCCACCGGTACCAGAGATACCAACGGTGACGGTCACGCCAGTCTCTTCCTGGAAGAGCTCGGCGGCCACCTCAGCGAAAGGACCCACGGTGCTGGAGCCGTCCAGAAGAACAGTGCCCGAAAGTTCGGGAGCCGCTTCTTCCTCAACGACCTCTTCAGTGGCCTCTTCAGTGGTCTCCTCGGGAGCCGGAGCCGGCTCCTCTGCGCCACCGGCGCAGGCGGAGAGCACAAACATTCCGGCGGCCACGAGAGCGACCGGAGCAATAATGCGCTTGTTCACAGTGTTACTTCTCCTCTTGGTAGTCAGAGTTTGGACGGCGTCTACCGCCCGAAGAGAGTCTCAAAGTCATGGGTAGCGGGCTAGTGGTCGCAAAGTGAACGAATGGCAAACTCTCCTGCCGTGAAGAAGGATCGGTCCCCACGGACGGGCATGACCTACCATGTGGGAATGCGCATTCTCGTCACCGGTGGTGCCGGTTTCCTTGGGTCCCACCTGGCCGACAGGTTGATTGCTGACGGTCACGAAGTCATCGCCGTCGACAACTTCTTCACCGGCAGCAAAGACAACATTTGGCACCTGCATAACCAACGGCACTTCGAGATCATCCGTCACGACGTGACCTTCCCGCTGTATCTCGAAGTGGATGCGATCTACAACCTGGCTTCCCCCGCCTCGCCGATTCATTACCAGCGAGACCCGGTTCAAACCACCAAAACAAGTGTCCTCGGCGCCATCAACATGCTGGGACTTGCCAAGCGCCTTGGAGTGAAAATCTTCCAGGCCTCCACCTCAGAGGTGTACGGCGACCCCGAAGTCCACCCCCAGCCAGAGTCCTACTGGGGCAAAGTCAATCCGATTGGTCCTCGTGCCTGTTATGACGAGGGGAAGCGCGCCGCGGAAACACTATTTTTCGACTACCACCGCCAACACGGGATGCCGATTCGCGTGGCCCGCATTTTCAACACCTATGGGCCGCGGATGGCCCCTGATGATGGGCGTGTGGTGAGCAACTTCGTCCTCCAAGCCCTCCGCGGCGAACCGCTCACCATCTATGGCGATGGAACCCAGACCCGTTCCTTCTGCTACGTCTCGGACCTTGTGGACGGCTTTGTGAAGCTGATGGACAACGACAAGAACCTCGTCGGTCCCGTCAACTTAGGCAATCCAGGGGAATTCACCATGAACGAGTTGGCAGAAGCTGTTCTGGAGGTAACGGGGAGCTCGTCGTCGATTGAGTACAAGCCCTTACCGGAAGACGACCCGAAACAACGCCGACCCGACATCAGCCTCGCGACAAAAGAACTGGGCTGGGAGCCCACTGTGCAGCTGCGCGAAGGCTTAGACCACACGGTGCAGTATTTCCGCGGCATCCTCGCGGAGTAGGACACGATGAGCGCTCCGGTCATCGGGCTCAGCTGCTACCGCACTCCGGGGACGATGACGATTTACGACGGTGAGCTCGCCTCTCTTCCCGCCCAATACCTCGATTCGGTGACGAGGGCCGGTGGGCTGGGAATTCTTCTTCCCCCGCAACCACTGACTGACCGCCACGCACAAGACCTTATTGGCCGCATTGATGGGCTCTTGCTCACCGGAGGGGCAGATATTGACCCCTCCCGTTACGGCGAGGAGCTGTCCCCACGGCACGAGGGTTTCGAGATGGTTCGCGATGCCAGCGAAGACGCGCTTCTTGCGGCCGCCCTCGAGGCGAACATTCCAGTTCTTGGGATTTGTCGAGGTGCGCAGATGTTGAATGTCCACTTCGGAGGCACCCTCCACCAGCATCTGCCCGATGTGGTGGGACACGACCGGTATCGCAAACCAGGTCAGTCGTTTACGCCCGAAGAGATGACCATCACCCCGGGTTCTCTCCTGGCTGACGCCCTAGGAGGCGACCTCATCGTGATGGGGCCTGTTCAACACCACCAGGCAATCAACCAGGTGGCAGATGGTCTCGTTGTCACCGCACAGGGCTTTGACGGTGTCGTGCAAGGTATCGAGCATCCGGGCTACCGCTTCTGCCTGGCCGTGCAGTGGCACCCAGAGGAAGACGCGTCCGATGATCGCCTCGTCGCCGCACTGATTACGGCCGCTCGGTCCTAAACTCGGGATCTGATGTCGCGCGTATCGCTCTCACTGGCCCTGCCGCTTGGCGCAGCCGTGGTGTCATGGGCGCTGTTCATGGGGGGCCTCTACGCGGATATTTTCGTTCGGGACGTGTTTGAGGATGGCGAGCGCGTCGGGCAAGACCCTGCCGTGGCCCTGTCGACTTACCTTTTCTTCGCAGCTGTAGCCGTATTCTCGGTGGCCGCACTCATCGGGCAGCGGATTGCGATTGCGGAGCGGGTGAGCATTGGTCCGGAGTCGCGGCCGGAGAGAAGCGCCCATCGATTTGGAACTCTTGCACTGATTGGGGCGATGTCGATTGCTGCCTTTCTTGCGATCACAACTTTTTTCGAAGGTTTTGGTCGAGCAGACGAGCCGCAGGCCGTGGCCACCAGGCTCGGCAATGTCTATGGCCCAATTCTTCTCTACACCGCCCTGGTGGTCACCGTTTTGCTGCTGGGTTTTGTCTTCCGCAAAGACACACTGCCAAAGTCGTCTGATCGACCGGATTCGGACGCCTCAGACCATGGCGCTGGAATCGCGGGGCAGCGGGACTTGGGCGCGTCGTATGCCGTTCCGATTGTGGCCACCGCCGTAGCGCTCATTGCCGGTCTGATTGTCTACGACGCCACCGGCGAGGCGCTCGAGGTCTGGGTGTGGGTTGCCATTCAGGCTCTCATCGGTGCGGGCATCGTGGCCGGAACAATTTTTGGCGAGCGTGCGGTCGCACAGGGCCCGACGTCTCTGAGCTCGCGTAGCCGCATTACGCGAGGGGCGCGCGGATTGTCATTTGTTCTCTCGATTGTGTTCGGTGCTGTCGTCGGAATCATGGGCTTTGGCTTTGGCGCCTCCGCGGTTGATTCGCTTCGCATCTCGCCCTACTTTTATCTCGACATTTTGGCGGGTCCCAATACGCCGGTCGAAAACGCCGACGTGTCACTGAGCGCCTGGGATACCGAAGAAGGATCGACAGCGAGCATCACCTTGGAGCCGGGCGGAGAGATATTGCTCGCGAAGTCAATTGACGACAGTGACTACTTCTACGAGACCAGGCCTCTACCCGGAAATCTAGAGCCGGGCGATTACACCTTGGTGGCAGAGGGGACAAGTGCCGATGGGCGGCTTCTTTCGCAAGAGCTTGATTTTGAGGTGGCCGACTCGGGGGCCTTGCTCTGGGATGCCGACCGGTCAGACCGAGACCAGTGGGAACAGGACAATCAAGTGATTGTGTCGGCCGATGCTAGGTGGTGGTTAGAAGATTTCTTGCCGGCGTTTGTGCTGATACTCCTCGCGGTTGGCAGTGTCTTCATCACGGTGACCGAGCGCAACCGCCCGGCCAGAGGGCGTGTCCTCTAGAAGCGCTCGCCGCGGACGATAGCCGCGTCTGACACCCACGCCACACAGGCGTAGTGGGGGAAGTAGTGGGTCTGCAGGTGTTGGAGAACGGCATCGGCCAAGTCGTCTTTGACAACGGTCTCCACCCGAATATTGCCGCCTTCAATATCGCCCTCGCGCTGTCCGCGCACGCCCGCGCCGTGAGCGGGCGAGACGGTATAGCCGGGGACACCGAGTTTCTGCAAATCAGACACCAGCCGGGATTCGAGGGCGGCTTCGGCCACGACGGTGACGACTTTCCTAGGACTCAAGGTCATCCGAACATTCTCCCCAAAGTGTCTGCGTACCAGAAGTAAATCGGTATCCCTGCGATGAGGTTAAAGGGGAAGGTAATGCCGAGACTCGCGGTGAGGTAAACACCGGGGCTTGCCTCCGGCAGCGCGAGCCGCACCGCGGTCGGTGCAGCGATATAGGACGACGAGGCAGACAGGACACCGAGCAGAGTCGCTCCCCCGACCGAGAGCCCCGCGAGAAGACCACCTGCTACTCCGGCAAATCCTGCCACCAGGGGAAATAGCGTGCCAAAGACCACCAAACCAAGCCCTGTCTTCTTCACATCCGGTAATCGCCGCCCGGCCACAATTCCTAGCTCCAACAAGAAAAGGGTCAGCACACCGGTAAACAGGTCATCGAAAAATGGCTGGATACCGGTGAACCCACCGGCGCCACTGGCAAAACCAATGACTAATCCGCCGACTAACAGCACGATGGACTTACCCGACAGAACCTCGCGAAGCGATTCGCCCCAGGCAATCCCGGCCGAGCGGCTCCGGGCAGCAAGAAGCAGACCGACAATAATTCCCGGCACCTCCAATATGGCAAGCAGCGTCACCAGGTAGCCCTCGGCGAACAGCGCTGAGCTCTCGACAAACACCAGCGCCGCGGTAAAGGTCACGAGTGAAGTAGACCCGTAATGAGCAGCAAGAGCGCCACGGTTCACCGCATCGAGCCTGGTCACCCACGACGAGGCCACATAGGCGCCGAGAGGAATCAGGACTCCCAGCAACACTGTCACGATGATGGGTAACCAGATATCGGCCAGGTCTGCGTCACGGAGCGCCACCCCTCCTTTGATGCCGATACCCAGGAGGAGATAAATCGAGATGGCTTGATACACCGGATCCGGCAGGCGCAGGTCACTCTTGATGGTGACCGCGAGGAGTCCGAGGGCGAAAGCGAGAACTGGTGGGGAAAGAATGTTGGAGAGCGCGAGCTCCCAGACACTGACATCCACCGTCACGACCTCCAGGATTTTGCCCAGACTACCGGGGCCACCTGGTGACGAGCTACAGCGGCGAGCCGCCGAGGAGGTCTGAAATGCGCCGTGCGTGGGTGATGACCGCTTCTCCCATCAGCTCGTAGTGGGTCCCGATTCTTTCCCGAACAGCGCCGACGGCAATGGCGCCGACGGCGGTTCCTGTCTGATCCACAATGGCGGCCGCGGCGTCGACAATGTCGGGGTTTAGCTCTCCGACACTGACCGCGTAGCCGATTTTCCTCACCTCGCGGACCACTCGTCGCAGGCCACTCAAGCTGCGAATACTTCCCGGTTGGCGACGAAGTTTGCTGAGCTCGGGGGTGTCTCGCGGGCGACGTGGGGCATTCTCTGGCGGTGGACGGTAGACCCCGTGTTCTTCCCACCAGGCCTCGAGTTCTTTGTCCGTAAACGTCGCCAAAATCGCACGACCGGAGGCTGTTCTCAGGGCGGGAAGCGTCATTCCGCTCATGCTCCCGTCCCGCAGAGTGTGTTGAGAAAGCTCGGTGCGGATGGTCAACACTCCTCCCCCCCGCAACACCGTGAGGTGGGCAGATTCTTCGGCTTGGACCACCAGCTCAAGCAGTGTGCGCTGGGCAAGACCAGCAAGGTGCGCCTCTCTGGTTCGAAGAGCAATCGCGTACAGGCGGTGTCCGAGGGCGTATTTCTTTGTGACCGGGTGTCTCTCCAGGAGTCCCGTCTCGTGCAGGGTTCTGCACACTCGGGAGATTTGAGCCTTATCTCTTCCGGTCTGCTCGGCAATAGCCTGAACTCCCAAGCCCCCTTTTTCATAGGCCTCTTCGGTGCCGAGTAGCTCGAGTACATCAAAGTCTCGAATCAATCCCGACGTCATCTGAGCCACTTAACCAGGCTACTTCCCAGTTGATATTTCGACAACTGTGTTTCCACTGTGTCGGTCCAGGCACCTAACCTGTGGGGACCTATGCGTAACCAAGAGGAGGCATACGAAAAGTATGAAACGCGTTAATAAAAGTGTGATTGCGGCCGCAGGTGTGGCCAGTCTTTTCGCCCTGGCCGGCTGTTCAGCTGGCGGCGGCGGAGCTGCTGGTGACTCTGCTCTGGCCGAGTACGACCTCTCCGGAGTGTCGGTCGCTGTTGGTTCGAAGGACTTCGACGAGCAGCTGATTCTGGGTTATGTCCTGGTGGAGGCCTTCGAGGCTGCCGGTGCGGATGTCACCGACCAGGTCAACCTTGGTGGAACGAACGTCGCTCGTGAGGCTCTGGTCTCCGGCGAAATCGACACCTACATGGAGTACAACGGCACCGGTTGGACCGTGCACCTTGGCAACTCAGACCCCAGCTTCGACCCGGAGGAACTGACCTCTGGTGTTCGGGAGCAGGACCTTGCTGAGAATGGAATCGTATGGTTGGGACGCTCGCCGTTCAACAACACCTATGATTTCGCCTCAAGTCCTGAGGTCACCGAGGAAAACGGTGGAGCCTTCTCACTGCAGACGATGATGGAATACGTCGACGCGAACCCTGACGCCGTGGTCTGCATGGAGTCCGAGTTCCCGAGCCGTCCCGATGGTCTGATCCTGACGGAGACCGCCACCGGAATTGAGCTCGCTGATGACCAGCAGCTGATTCTTGACACCGGAATCATCTACACCGAAACAGCTAACAACAACTGCACCTTCGGTGAGGTGTTCACCACTGACGGTCGTATCCCCGCGCTGGGACTGACCCTGGTGGAAGACCCGGGCGTCAACATCCTCTACAACGTCTCCGTGAACATTCGCGAAGAGACCTACAACGAGGCCCCTGAGGCGTTCGATGGCATCACTGAAGCCATCCTGTCGCCGCTGGACAACGAGCGCATGGCCGAGCTGAACGCTCGCGTCTCTGCCGAGGGTGAAGACCCGCAGGCAGTCGCTCGCGACTTCCTCGTCGAGGAAGGGCTGCTCTCCGAGTAGATCGGTTATTCACCCGGGAGGGCTCATCCCTCCCGGGTGAACACCGTGACGGGACACTATGGACTTTCTCGCGAGCCTCTGGAGCTACTTCATCGGTCGGACTGACCAGGTCCAGGAGGCCCTCCTCGAGCACCTCGTGTATGTCATGGTGGTCGTGGGAATGGCGAGTCTGTTCTCCATTGCGCTGGGAGTCGTCACCCGGCACAACACTTTTGCGCGCGAGCTCTCACTAGCAATCGCCTCGGTCTTTCTGACTGTTCCCTCGCTCGCGCTGTTTACGATTTTTATCCCGCTAGTTGGCTTGGGGTTTTGGCCATCCTTCATCGCCCTGTTCCTCTATGCCATCCTTCCTGTGCTCCGAAATACGGTGACTGGTCTGGATGGCGTTGACCCCAGTGTCTTGGAGGCCGCGAAGGGCATGGGGCTGACTAGTTGGGAAGTGCTGCTTCGAGTGCAGCTACCTCTGGCCTGGCCCGTGATTCTTGCAGGAATTCGGATTGCCACGATGCTGACCGTCGGTATTGCCGCCATCGCCACCCTTGTCGCCGGCGGCGGGCTCGGTGACTTCATTAAGAGTGGCCTTGCCAGGCTTCCACTGCCGAACTCGCTGGAAGCCATTTGGCTTGGCACCATCCTGTGTTTGCTCCTTGCCTTCGTTATTGACGTGGGCCTCAAAGCTGTGAAGAACATCACCATCTCGAGGGGAATCCGATGACTAACGACGTGTTAATCCGCCTAGAAAACATCACCAAGCAATACGGCGGCACAGAACAACCAGCGGTCAACAACCTCACCATGGACGTCCTCCGCGGCGAGGTGCTTGTGCTCGTGGGGCCGTCTGGCTGCGGAAAATCGACCACGTTGAGACTCATCAACCGCTTGATTGAACCGACATCAGGAAAGATCTACCTCGACGGCGAGGACGTGACCGACATCAATCCCAGTGACCTCCGCCGACGGATTGGATATGTCATCCAGCAGGTAGGGCTCTTCCCGCATCGAACAATCGCCGAAAACATTGCCACCGTGCCAAAACTGCTTGGCTGGGATAAAAAGCGTATTGACGAGCGTATTGACGAGTTGCTCGAGCTCGTCTCCATGGATCCTGCGATCTACCGAGAGCGCTATCCGAAAGAGCTCTCGGGTGGTCAAGCACAGCGTGTGGGTGTGGCACGGGCCTTGGCGGCCGACCCCGATGTGTTGCTCATGGACGAGCCGTTTGGCGCCATCGACCCCATCACCAGGGACCGACTGCAAAACGAATTCCTCAGGCTGCAGCAAGACCTGCAAAAGACCATTGTCTTCGTCACCCACGACATCGACGAGGCCATCAAGATGGGAAACAAGATTGCCATCTTGCGAGAAGGCTCCGAAATCGCCCAGCTCGACACCCCGGAGGCCATCCTCGCGGAGCCGGCCGACGACTTTGTGGAAAACTTCCTGGGCTCCGGAGCGATTTTGAAAAGCCTGACACTGGCCAAAATCAAGGACATGGAACTTCACCAAGTTCCTGTTCTCAAGGCACCAGTTATGCGGGACAAAGCCCTCGAGACCCTGCAGGAATCAGACGACAGCACGGCAATCTTGCTTGATGCAGACGACAAACCGCTTCGCTGGATTGACCAGGCCGCGCTCAACCGCACGAGTCAGCCAATCGAAAAGAGTGGCCGGCCCATCACAGTGGACCTCCAACCAGAGGACACTTTGCAAGATGCACTAACGGTGATGCTGCAGTCATCCACTGGTCTCGCAGCCGTCACTGATCGCAAGGGCACGTACTTGGGTTGCGCCACGATTGAGAGCCTGGCGAATTTGATCGTGAGCGGTCAGGGAAACGGTAACTAGATGACCGCGATTGCCCCCACCCTGCGCCAGAAGACGCCGCTGTCGGAGCGGCTCGATCTGATCGTGACGCCCGTGTTCGCTGCATTGTTGGCGTTGCTGGGTGTCGTGGTGTGGCTGTATTCGGACGTGGACGAAGTGACACGGGAAATTCTTGCCCCGGAGAAAATCCTCCGGCAGATTAACCAGACGATCACGCTTGGATTCCTGTCGTCGCTGCTGGTGGTGGTCATTGCCGTACCCATCGGGATTATCGTGTCCAGGCGCGGATTCCCCCGGTTAAAAAACTTCCTCGTCGACTTCTTGGGTCTGGCCCAGGCATTGCCCGCCTATGGACTCATCGTGATTTTCTTCACGTTCATGGGTACCGGCATTACCACGGTGGTCTACGCCCTCGCACTGTTCTCACTCCTGCCGGTGTTACGAAACACGATTGTGGGATTAGAACAGGTTGACAAGAGTGTCATCGACGCCGGGCGCGGCATGGGCTACACGAAGCTCCAAGTCCTCCTCCAAATTGAGCTTCCCCTCGCAGTGCCGGTCATCATGGCCGGTATTCGCACCGCCATCGTGATCAACATTGGAATGGCCGCCCTGGCATTCCTCGTGGGTGGAGGGGGAATTGGCGAAACCATTAACTCTGGCCTGAAGCTCAACCGAGCACCCGCCATCTTTATTGGCGCAGTGATGGTGGCCATCCTGGCAATGGTGTTTGATTTCCTCTCCGCGCTGGCCCAGAAGTATCTAAAGCCAAAGGGAATCTAGATACGTCGCTCAGCCTGACCGGCAAGGATATCGACGTGACCCCCGCTGATATCGAGACTGGACTCACGCACCTCCGCGGAGAATGCGCGGTGATGGCTACGTTGATCGCCGCTCATCGACCGCCACAACTCGCCCCCGTCGACCCGTCCCGGTACTTCGACGTACTCGTCTGCTCGATAATCGGACAGCAGCTCTCCGTCCGTGCGGCCGACACCATTGAGGCCCGCCTGCGCGATCTGATCGGTCCCATCACTCCAGAGGCCATCATCGGATCCTCAGACGAGGACCTCCGGGGCATTGGCCTGTCTCGCTCCAAAGTGAGCTACTCAAAAGGACTTGCCGAGTCTTTTCACTCAGGTGACATCATGCCGGAGGTACTGCGCGACGGCGATGACGCAGACATAATTGCCGCTCTCACCGCTATCAAAGGAATCGGACCGTGGACGGCGGAAATGTTTCTTATCTTCGCTTTGGCTCGCCCCGATGTGTGGTCACCGGGTGACCTTGGCTTACGCCGTTCGGTGGAGTTTTTCTTCGCCTCTTCCGACCCGTCAGTGGCAGACAGGTGGCGGCCCTACCGCTCCATTGCCGCCTGGTACCTCTGGGAGCACTCAGATCAACTGCAGGGACGGGTGGTCTAAGCGGACTCACTTTCGCGTGAGCGAATGACCCGGTCAACGGCCCAGCCAACCACCAGCGCAAGAACGACGGCCAACACGATCGCCAGCCACCAGCTCTCACCAAACCACGCTCCGATTCCAGCGCCCAGCCCCACATACGCAGACGCCCAAATCACACACCCCACGGCAGACAACGCCACAAACCGTCTAATCGGAAAGCCGGTCCAACCGGCTGTGGCATTCACGATGAGCCGGCCATAGGGAATGTAACGGGCAGTCATGATGTACACGGGGCCCTGCGCATCCAGGCGGCGGCGGGTCCAGCGCATCACGCGACCGAATCGACTGCCCTCCCGGACAAATCTCCACTTCGCGAGGAGCCTGCCCAAGAAGAAAACACCAATGTCGCCGAGGTGCGCGCCAAGAGCCGCCGCGAAACCGAGAGCAAAAACGTTGGGAGCGCCAAGACTGACCGCGGTACTGGAGAGTCCCGCCACCACTGTCTCGCTTGGCAGCACGATGGTAAAAGCGTCGAGGGCCGATAGGGCAACAATGACCGGATACACCCACAAAGAGCTCGCCGCGTCAAACACAATCGTTTCAATTGGCCCCACACCACAGGTCTACTCCGTGTGAATGAACACCAGGTGGATATCCGCCCTCGGTGGGCCCCTCCAGCGGTACTACCCTTGGAGCAACAAGGATGGGAGACCGAGATGGGCCAGTACAGCCGGGAAACAAATGAAGGTGACCTTCGCAAGGGTCAGGCCGAAAAGGCCCGACTCAATGCCGAAGAAATTCCGAAAGAAGAACTGGAAGAGAAAGAACGCGAAGAACGTAAAGGGCTTTCAGACCCAAACTAGTGCCCGGGCAATTTGATGACCTCGGTGTCATCAAACCGTCGCCAATTTGGTAAGTGCCAATTGAGGGCAAGAGCAAGCACACGGACAAGTGCGATAGCGAATGCTCCGATTGCGGTCGACAGTGTCGACCCGAGACCCAGTTCTTGGAGGCCCCAGACCAGCCAGCCACCCGCAAAGGCAATGATGGCGTAGAGCTGATAGCTCGCGACCACCCAGGGAATCTTATTGAGAAGGGTGTCTCGCAGAATTCCGCCGACTGACGCCGTCACCACGCCCATGAGTGCCGCCACCAGAGCACTCGTTCCTTCATTCAACGCAAGCTGAGTGCCGACTGCCGCGAAAACTCCGAGCCCAATTGCGTCGGGCCATTGGATGGCTCTTTCCGTCACAGAGAAATGCCTCGAGCGAAGGGTAATGGCTCCCATCACCGAGAGACCCAAGATGACCCACAACCAGAGCTCATTGGCCACCCAAAAAAACGGCTCCCGGTCCAGGAGCAGATCGCGAAGAGTCCCCCCGCCGAGGGCGGTGAGCAAGGCCACCACGCTTACCCCGACCACATCGAACCTCGCGCGGGTTGCCGCAAGGACTCCTGAGAGCGCAAAAGCCACAACTCCAATGGCTTCCATGCCGGTAAGGATGGCGGCCACGGTCTGGTCGTTTACGAGCTCGTCCACAGTCCTAGTGTCTCAGCTCTCCTTCCCTCCAGACTCGAGTTCACGGAGCCGTATGTCCACCATGTCAGTCAGAAGAGCGGCGTCGACCTCCCAGTCAAGCGGAATCTGAACGGTGTGTTTCAACACCACCAGTTTCTCGAGTCTCCCCGCTAACTGGTGGAGAGCATAGGGGGTGAACGGGTTTATCGACAGATGTCCAGCAGAAGCGCTCACTCCAAATACATAACCCTCATCGCAGCGCAGAATTGGCTGATTCCAGGCCATCACCAGGGTGAGCTCGGGAAAGGACTCCTGTATCGACCGAATAATTCTCTCGGCAAGGGAACGGTGAGGTTGGTCGAGGCTCGCAAAGTACTGAGACGGAGAGTCAAACCTTTTCTCGCTTGCGGAACCGCGAAACGTCATCACCATTGCATTTGCATGGGAGCGGCTAAACCCGTGTTCCTCCTGCAGTAACGCCATTTGCTCGGGATACCTGGAAAGCCCAGATTGCTCCAGTACTGCGAGCCAATGGTCTGCGTGGTGCCCGTGTTTCTTCTCGATTGAGGGAAAAAACCGAGACCGGTCACCCGAAACAGCCATTGTCCGAGTCTAAATAAGTGGCACGCCCGAAGGGATTCGAACCCCCAACCTTCTGATCCGTAGTCAGATGCTCTATCCGTTGAGCTACGGGCGCCCGCTACGCGAGGTAGCAAGCTCCGAGCATATCAGTCAGAGCGACGCTCTGATTTGGCCTGGCGCTTGCAGCGCTCGGAGCAGTACCGGAC